>Ga0307507_10005578_pt1 | contig 20534 bp, 13 predicted proteins | sample 7_EM_MG_FD_207223 | JGI IMG/M metagenome (GOLD analysis project Ga0307507, IMG submission 207223) | Populus trichocarpa ectomycorrhiza microbial communities from riparian zone in the Pacific Northwest, United States - 7_EM | ecosystem: Host-associated > Plants > Roots > Unclassified | place...
AAATTATTAAAAAATTAATTTAAAACAAAAAACAATTAAGTTTTTTTAAAAAACACTGCTGCCAATCACCGTTAACGGATTATGGTGAAATTCATAACAACGATTTTTTAAAAGAGAAAAAAAAAAAGCTCAAAACTTGAATTGCACGACATACCTCCATTTCACTTTCAAACTTTCTTTTTTAAAAGAACCGTTAAGTAATTGACCTCACCTTGATTGTGCGTTGAGAGTGCTAAAATGACCCTGATCCACACCAAGGCCAGTCAATCAAGATGAATGGCATGAAACCATCTAGGTGGTGGTCCAGTGGTAAGAGCTTGGGACCAAGAGGTTTGCTCCCTCTGCGGTCTCAGGTTCGAACCATGTGGTTACTCATATGATGGTCATTGGAGGCTTACATGGTCGTTAACTTCAGGGCCCGTGGGATTAGTCGAGGTGCGCGCAAGCTGGCCCGGACACCCACGTTAAACTAAAAAAAAAAAAAGAAGATGAGTGGCATGGGATCATTGGACCACTATACCCTTCTTTCATCACGATAAAGCTGGAAGTTGATGAAACAAGGTGAAAGGAAGAAAGAAAAATAAAGAGGCATGGAGTTTAAGGTTTTCGTTTCACCTAAAAACGGTTCTTTACTCCTTTTTTTAATTGAAACTTTTAATCAAAGGTTACAGAATAGGATTGAAGTCTAGGCACTTATAGTACAATAATTAACAAAATAGGACTCATAGTTCATCCTAAATATTATTTTTATAAAGCTAACATAATTGATGTTGTTTTAGAAAGAAAAAAAAAAGGGGCATGGAGTTTTTTTTAATACAAACTAGAAAGCAAATAAAAAAAAAATTCATCAAACTTATTTTTTTAAAAAATATATATATGATTATAGTTATATGTATTTGAAAGCATCACACCTTTACATTCATATGTATTTGAAAAAATTCATGTAGCATATACATTGATATTAAAACTCAAAACACCTCTAGTAGAGTTATATACACATTATGATATCACTTGAATCAACAATATAATATGACTTGAATGAATAATTTGAATGGTTTCCTCAATCAACTAATAAGGGTATTATATATTATTTTATTTTAATATAAGTGAGAAGACTTTTTAAAACTAATTATATAATCCAAAATTTATCACTTTGTGTGAGAGAATTGATGGGCAAAGTATTTTGAAAATATTTATGTTTTTTGTACAATGTTTCGTGTAGCATACGTAGCAATTTATATTAATGTAATTATAACTTATTTTGAATAATTTAAACTCTTACAACTATACAATTTCAGTTACTTATGGTTGTATCTTCATATTGTTATCTTTCTGATTTATTGCTACAACCTCGACACTCATGTGGCTTGTATATTTTTCAATAACTATTGATCTTTATTTTCCTGATCTTCAACCTTTATTTTAGCTACAATTACTTGATCCTTTACACGCCCACTCAATCTAGAGAATAAATCATGAACATTTAGATTGTTTTGTGCTAGTTTGAATTTTATTGGTGGTAATGGTTTGGTAAGAGTATCAGCCAATTAATCTCTTCTGGAAATGAATTGAACCACCAATTATTTGTTGAAAACTTGATCTCTAACAAAGTCAAATCAAAATTAATTTTGATTTGTTTTGTTCTTGCATGAAACACAAGATTAGAGGTGATATAATTGCTCCAATATTGTCACACTATAGGATTAAAGCTTGTTTTAGAGAAAAACCAAACTCAGATAAAACTTATTTTATCTATGTAATTTTATTAGTTGTGTTTGTTAGAGCCTTATATTCAGCCTCAATACTACTTTGAGCCACCATAGACTACTATTTGCAACTTCAGAAGACAAGTTGGATATCATATGTATGCAAAAAAACATTCAATGATCGTCGATCATCCCTATCAGTTGCTCAATTTGAGTTAGAATATGCCTGCAATATGAAATCCATAGCTTTAGTGATTAGTAAATTTGTAGAAACTAAATGTTTAAGATAGCACAATATTTGTTTGATTACAAACCAATAGGAATCAAGAGGCCCATGCATGAATTTTCTAACTTTATGTATAGCAAATGCTAAATCAGGCCTTGTAAATGCAAGATATTATATATTGTCGACAATACTTTGATAAAGACTTGTGTCCTTAAAAGGTTTCCCATCTATAGAATTAAGGTGACAATTAAGATGACAATACTCGAGGTAGTGGATACCGAATACAACCATCACTTAGTTGTCGAGGTTTATAAATGTTATTCTTTGATATTATTGTCACAAAGTGAAAGTTTGTTACTTGGCTCAGAGAGACATGTATCAACTGTGAAGTAGACAATGTGTTAACAGGTTAGGCTGGAATAATAGTAGATTGAAGAGTATATAATTTTTTTGAAAATGCAATATCTGTTTACTTGGATAGAAATACAACCAACATTTTTTTTTTCAAAAGAAAATTAAAGTTGTTTGGACTTAGCCAACTAAGCAACGCCATCAATAACTTTAACTTTCACGTTTGGTTAAAGGCTTCATGTTGTTAACAAAAAAAAAGTTCAAATGAAAGCCAATAAAAAATATAATTAAGTTTTAAGTTGAATAACCTGACTTCATAAGCAAAACTAACACAACATGTTTAATTTGACTAATTAATTATTTAAAGAAAAACTCCAAATTAAACTAATATTTTTAATCTATGTCTAGTTTGTTAGGCAAAGATTTTTTTTAATGAGACAAAGTACTCTTGCATACTGCAAAATAAATTAACCATGAAAAAAAAAGGAAATTAAAACCACAATGCTGATGGGAATTAAGAGGAAAAAAAATAAAAAAAGACAAAATTAAAAAGCAAACAGTTAGTGGGCAATGTCATTGTTCGTGCGCTCGAAGTGAAAAAAAAAGCTAAAAAGAGAGGCAAAGAGTAGAATATAAGAAAGCAAGAGTTGAAAAAACTAAAACTTCTAATGATCATTAAAAAAAAAGAAATTATAGACCACAAAAACAGCTAAGTAAACAATGCAAAGCCATCAAGAAAGTTTCCAACCAAAAGCAACTTACACAAAACAATAAAGAAAGATAGCTCACCTGCAAACCCAAGCTATAAAAAAAAGTAACTATCCAAAGGATGAGAAACTTAGTAGGGCGCGACAAAGCTATATAAAAAAAGATGCACAATACAAATCATGGTCAAAATACAATGAACGAAAAACAAAGAACACATACCTAGAAATAAAAACTATAAGGGCAACATAAGGAGCCCAAGCCAGGATAAAACGTTAGGAAAGAAAATAGCACCGCGTGAAAATAACTTGAAAACAAACCCCCTCGTAAAAAAAGCATTACATACCCCCCAAAATGATGTGAAAAAATGAATAAAAAACACCACAAAAGGCATCATAAAATGACAATAGAAGTACATAATCCCCTATTGTTAATCCAGGAAAAAGAGTTGCAAAGAAAAAAGACAGGAAAAGAGTCAAACCCGGTTTATATTAAGATAAAAACAAAAGTTAAGTAAGAGATGTAAATGAACTGGGCAGGTTGTTAGTCTTCAAAGCAAAAGGTGAAAATCCCAACAAAAAACTATATCCCCTTCCCAATCTTGAAGAAAGAACTAATATAAGTATAGGGGATATGCATTAAATGCCTAATGATGGTGATGCTTCTAACAACCAAGCAAAAGATCGGAAGCAAGCTTCGCAAACCTCAGCAAAAGCAACAAGATAAAAACAATAAAGGCCAATGACATATGTAGAACACCCAAAGCTGAGAGGACCTAAAGAAAGCAAAGAAAAAAAAATGAAGCTTTAAGAGAATAACAATTAAAAAAGATGACAAAAGAGGCAAGAACACGTAAAAAAAAAAACACTAAACTGAAGGTACAACAACAGATGGCTTAAGAGCAAGGAAAACCCGTGAAAAATAACAGAAAGAGAAAAACAAAAAAGAAACCTCATAACTCAAACCCAGAAAAAAGCATGTTACAAAGGCCCTCAAAAACTAATATGTGACCACGTAAGAAACCAAAGATAGAAAATACTGAAAACACCTCTTGCAAAGGCCCATAACATGCATGATGAAGTGACAAACAAAGTAAGAAAAAAAGACTTTTTCCAAACCAAACAAAATTAAAAAGAAAAGGAAAAAAAGATTTATGGTTACACTAAAATAAGAACAAATCCTGATGTAGAATAATAAGAAATGTCAAAAGTGCAACTCTTTATCTTAAACAAAGTAGATGTTATTCCCCAAACAAATGATAACAGCTCTTCCAATGCTAGAGAGAGACCTAAGATGATGGTAAACGAGTGTTCATAATGATGTTACTATCATATTCATTTAATGCATAATGATTTTCCATCTACAAAAGAAGTCGAGTCACAAATAAAGAGTAGCTCTTCCCATGCCTCAATAAACTGCAAGAAACAACTGAAGAAAGACCACAAAGGCTAGTCAAGCCAACCCCTGCACATGACATAAACACCATCAGAGAAGCTAAGCCAATCTCCAATAAGGTCAGGAAACAACAATGGTTAATTGACCCAACAAAAGGTGCAAATCACCATAACATAAAAAAGGCATATCTTATGATAAAAAAAAAACAAACCAAACAACACCAAATGATAAAGAATTGAACCAATTGAAGTCTTAAAGGAAAAAACAATCTAAAATTCAATAAAACACAATCTAGACATACAAATTAAAGAAAATCGATGAAGAAGCTTATGAAAGAACAAACCCAGCCATGTCCCATGATGAAGAACAAAATCATGCAACACCCTATGATGAAGAAAACAAGTCTTAATGCTTAATTAACCCACCTAGCCATGCAAGGTAGAAGAAATCCTGTGTTGAAAAGAAAGAATGCTTAAAGGACCGTTCAATTCCATAGTCGCATGAAAACCCAACCATATCCCATAATGAGAAACCAAAGGAAGTTAACCAAGTGACATTCCATTTAAAACCCAAATTATACCAATCAAGCCACATTCCATAATCATAAAATGAAAGCCAACACTGAAGCAACCCACCTAGATGTGCAAAATAGAAGAAATATTGCGCCAACCCAGCCACACCCTACAATTAAAACCTAAATCAAGCTATACTAAAGCCTAAATCAAGCCAATCATGCAACATCCCATGATGATAAAACAAAACCTAAGGCTATAACAACTGACCCAGCCGTATGAAATTGAAGAAATCTTGCGCTTAAAAGAAAGAACACTTAAGGGACTGTTCCAATCTATAATCGCATAAGCAGGGTTTTTGCTGCATGTTTTAGCTTTTCTCTACTAGTTTTGTGACCCACGCTCCGCTGTTGGTTAGATATTTTTGTTTCCTATAAAAAATTATATATGCAGGTTTTTTCAAAAGCATTTCTGTAGTTTAAAAAATCTAAGTTCAAATAATTTTTTTTATGTATACATATAATCAAATAAATCAAGAACTATGTGTACGAATAATTAAATAAAAAACTCATTAATGACACCTAAAAATAAAACTTGAAAAATCAAGAGACAGGTGTATATTAAGATATTTAATCTCAAAAGACAGGATATTCACCCAATTGTGTTTGCTAAATTTGTTTATTAAAATAATTTTTTATATAAGCAAACAATAATAAAAATAGAGATACAAATTAAATTGATCAAATAAAATAAAAGGGGGAAAAATCATGTAAGGCTGCACATATTAGAAATATTATATGAAAATATTTTTTTTATTTTCAAAAATAAAATTCATCCATACAAAAGATAAAAAAATGAATTATAGATGAATCAGAAAAACTCTTCAAATCTTATTGTATAACTAAAAAAATAATCATCATTTAAAAGAGGCTCTCCAAACAAAATAAAAAAGAAAAGGGGTACTAATTTAAATATAAATTAAAAAAAATTAGAGAAAAACCATAAAAAAGAATCATTAATTTTAAAAAGAATTATAAAAAATAATTTAGAAAAAAAAGGCAAAGGCCAGGCGCTGCTGGGATTGACAAGCCAGGCTAGCTCGTTTGACCCATTTTGTTAGGGCCCACGAGCGGGCTGCTCTGCCAGGCTCGTGTGATTATGACTTTATTTTTTTTTGTTGCAACTATAGTGGTTGGAAAATCAGAGTTTGATATTTTTACCCAAAAATCTGTTTTTAATCCATTTTTTACCCAAAAAACCTATAAAACATCGTAGGAACCATGAACTTATTTATAGCCTCCAAAAACACAAAAAACCACCCCAAAACCCGAAATCAATCCAAATCCAAAATTCAACCCGAGTTTAGATATGTTTTTTCACGAACTTCAAAGGTAAAAAACACATAATATGAACTCTCCTCATCAAATTAAACAATTTGACATAAATATCGTTCATTTTGGTGGCCTAAATCTGTGTCAATGACACTTTTCTCTCTCTACTATCAGAATTCGAAAACTTCTCTCTCTCCTCTCTTAACCAGGGACTAAAAAATAAAAAAAATAAATTTTTGTACCAAAATTGAATTGAAAAATATTGAGGTATTGAAATTATATAATTTGTATGAATTGCGAAACTTATGACATGCTATCCATGTTTGATGTTTTTTTTTATTTTGGTCTTTTTTATTTCAATCCCACCTTTCCATAAGAAATCAAAATCAATTGGTCTTTAATTAGAACTAAATCACTAGAATAAAAAAATTTAAAAATCAAATTAAAAAAATATAAAATTTTATATAGTTCATCCTAAGAAAGGAAGAATAATGGACATACAATGAAAAATCTATTCCTTTTAGAGTAATTCTTAATAATAAGTATTATGAACCCTTTTTGTGGACAGTATAGTAATTCAACTTCCACTTCTCTCAAGTCTATTTCTGTAAATTCAAACACTGACACAGTGAGTCTTCGTCTTTCAAAATACTTGTAGTTAAAATGTTCTTTCCAACTAACAAACAAAAAGTCTATGTCTGAAAACATAACAAAGGACACACACATAGACTAGCACTAGCTCCCTCCCTCTCTCTCTTCCTGTACAGACTACAGAGAGAGTGTGTACAGAGAGAAAGCAAGCAGAGCCAAAAGAAAAGATTGGCATTTGAGAAATGAGGAAGGCAAAAACCTCTTGTCATTGTTAGGGTTTTCTTAGAACTGAAAAATATTGAACATATATAAATCTATATATAATATATATAAATATAAATGAAAGAAACCCAGAAACCCTGAAAGAGCTAATCTCTTTAAAGAAAATAACACAAATAAAAAAGAGTTAGCATCCAAATGCAGGTACCCAATTTGAAATATAGGATCCGATTTACCCATTTAAGATCTCACTGATTGGTCTTTCAGGTATGGTTTGACCCACATTTCTCTCAATCTTCCTTCTCTCTCTCTCTCTCTGTTTTTTTTTTTTTTTTTTTTGGGGGGGGGTGGGGCCGGGAGGTTTAAAAGGTTGGATTCTTTACATGCAAAGTTGGTGCATTTTTGTGTTAGATGAGTATTTTTGTTAATGAGATTGTTTTGTTTGGCATTTGAATTTGGTTAAGTTTTGGGTGAGGCATTTGGGGTTGGGTTTTTATAGAATCAGATCTGGGTTTTGTTTGATTGTTCTATGTGAAGTGATGGTTTCTGTTTTTGAGTTATGGCTAATTGTAGGTAGGTTTTTTTTTCGTGGTTCATTTTTTGGCTTAGCAATTAATAATTTTAAGTTTTAACCACTGGATAGTTACTTTATGTTTTGTTCCATTTGGATTTGCAATGTGGATATCAAATTACCGGTTTCCTTGTTTGATATGGATATGTGGAGTTTTAACTTGGTTCTTAATCAGCTTGAACTGTCAAAATTGGCAATCCATTTATTGGTTTTGTTTATACTTTTAGAATTTGCGTTGTGGGTTGGCGTATTTTTTTGGACTGAAGTTCTGCTTTTGCTGAGACTAAATTAATCAAGGCTTGACAACATTCAGTTATATGAGGAAGTTGGAGCATAGAGAACTATTTTAAATATATTGGCGAGAAAATGAAATCCAATACACTTCTCGACTATGCTGTATTTGAACTGTCACCAAATCTGACGCGGTGAGTTTATTGATCCATAAAGTTTTATGTGCTAGTTGTGTGCGTGCGTGTGTATTTATTTTGATACATTAGTTCATTTTTCCTTATTGCCAGATGTGATCTGTTTGTTTCGAGCAATGGAAACACAGAGAAGCTAGCGTCCGGGTCAGTAAAGCCATTTTTATCTCATTTGAAGTTTGCAGAAGAACAAGCTTCACAGGCAGTTCAGTCAATTAAACTAGAGTTTGACGGATGTAGAAATGCTGAGACTTGGTTCACGAAAGGAACACTTGAGAGGTTGCATACAGTGCCGACTGAACAATTTGTTGCTGTAGAAAGAATGTTGGTTCATCTTTTGACATGATAGTACTTCTTGTTTTCAGGTTTGTGCATTTTGTCAGTGCACCTGAGGTTTTAGAGATGGTCAATACATTTGATGCAGAGATGTCTCAGTTAGAAGCAGCACGGAAAATATATTCTCAGGTAATGATTGCCATTTTATCAAGTAGAGAATATTTATAATGATTATTGGGAAAGCAGTTCTCATTGACTTGTAGGATCCTTTGACTCAGGGTTCTAGAGATCAACTTTCCGGTGCTTTAGGTGTGTATGTTTCTCTCTCATTTTTGCAATTTCTTATGAATACAACACTGCTAAAAAGATAGTATCTTCCATCAAAATACAACTTGCTAGTTAACTGATTTTATTTTCCATCAACATGGGGAACTATAAATTATACCTAGAATCCTAGTTCGCACACATTCTTATTATCCTCTTAGTTCATGAATTTTGAATTGTTGTTTCATGAACTAATTCTCTTGAAAAGAAAACGCATTCTCATTACTGTTTTTTAAGATAAAATAAGAATTTTATTGTGAAGAAATTGAATTAGAGGATAAATCAGGAGACAAATGTATCCTCATGTTAACAAAGTATGGGCGGAACAAAAATCTAAACAGTAGAGCACTCCAATGCCGCTGAATATCAACCAGGAAAGTACCTTTAAAAGCATCCAGCATTGCACCACAAGGATGTATGAAATCAATTCTGTTGAAAACAGTTGGCTTGATGAGAAATGGTCCTCAAAAATTTTCACATTATTCTCCATCAAAATATTTCAAATGCCCTCTCTCAGAACATATCTCCATAAAATCAATCTCCATGAAATCTTGTATTTCTTGTTGCTTCCAAAGATCACAAGGGAACCAGCGGCAAGTATACCACCATATTGGAATCATGAAGGCTCAACCCCAAAAGTAGATAAACAACACGGATCCCACTCTGGTGGGAAACTAAATAATAGATGGCTTTGTTTCCCTTGTTTGGCGGCACACATAAATTTAAGATCAGAGTAGATATTGTCTAATGGAAATTAAACATTTATAGCATACAATCAAATTACTGGTCAGAGGTAACTCAAATAAGATTCTTTAATGAAGTGGTTATTTATCAGTAGGAAACCAATACCAGCTACAGTCAAAATAATTTAGTATGATAATAACATAGTTATGCACATCTTCCTCGGTCTCTTCCTCCAGTTACCCTTATCATTAATCAGAATCAGCAGTGACTCTGTCACTTTTGGTCCATTGATGTTGTGTCAATTACCTCTATATGTTGTTAGATGTATTGTGCATTGATGTCTAAAGTCCTGGTAATTAACACATGCTTACATGCGACAAACATGTTTCCAGGAACTCCATTTACAAGCAGTCATGAAAAGATTTGTTTAGATCTTGATTCCTTAAGAGTTTCCTTAAGCTCTACCATTATTATTATTGGAATATGACACCTGACATGCCATAAATTATGCAAAAGTGGAAATAACCGGAAATGATAACATGAACAACTGGAAGTTCAGAAATTGTTCATGAGGCGAGTGCCTTCCACTTAGAATTCTTTCACAAAGATCTAGTTTTTATTGTAGTAATTAAGGCCATGACACACTATAGACAGTCATATCAACATGTTATGCTTTCTATTGCAAATCAAACTTCATCTCATGCTTTTCCGTTTGACAATTGTAATATCATCTGCTACCACTCTTTCAGGGACTTTCTTGACTAATGGCCTTGAATTGACACAAGGAATAAGGATGACTGATATTAATCTTGATCAGTCATTCTGATATGTATTGCTGGTGTATAATGGAATTAGCTAAGTATTTTTCAGGTACAATTTGAAATAGATACTGAGCAGTGCTAGTTGTGTGCTAATTTAATTTACAAAGCCATGCAAAGGCTTGATAGAGTTGTATTACAGTCAATGTCAAAGAACAGAACTTCTACTTGTTGATTGAGCATTTAGATGTTAGTGGAGTAGCATAGTAGAGAACAAGTTGGCAGTTAGAAGATGTTAAAGATTCTGTAAAGGTTGAATTTGCTCAAGATAGTAGCCTAAAAGCAAAAGCTGCTTTCTCAAATGGGATGAAATGCAGTTTCATCTCCTATTGGGATTAACAGGTGATACCCTATTTATTGATGATAACTTTGAATAATATTGCTGAGTGATTGCATGCTCAGTGAGTTCACGAAGTATGAGAACTTTTCTCATGATAAATTAAGGTTCAAGATTGCTTTCATTTAATAGATGAAAAGCTGTAGTCAAGCAATAGAGGATAATAGTGGAATGCCTTGTGGAATCTGAAGAGATGGAAACATAAGGTTTCAATTAGAAGTGCCAAGGTTCCTGGATCTGTTTCCTGGAGTGGTTCCTGTGGTACTGATATTACACTGAAGGGGTTGGTTGTAGGATAGGGATGGTTCTGTCTTGGCCTTTGAACATTCACTGGATTGATTCTAGACTTAATCAATGTGGGTTTGAGCATGGTCTAAGAACATTGTGGTTCTTGGTATATTAATTGCCAGTGAATATTGAAATATGTATGCTGGTTACCTAAATGATGGATCTGCTGTGTCATCTCCTGCTTAAGTCAAGAAGAAGTTTGGCCAACAATTTAAAGAAGTTAACTTGGCATATATATCCTGCATTGGTTCAAAAGGTTGGAGTTAATGACAAATATTTAAATTGGCTAGTTCACAACAAGCACACAATTGAACCTTTTGGAGCAAGCACTTCATTGGTGGCCTTATTTGAAACACAATCAGTGTGTAGAAAATCATCATGTGGATTGTTCTTTCTGCTCTTAATATTTTTTAGTTTCGTCAACAGAACTAAAGTTGTAAAAAATGTCAAAAGGTACAGATGGGGAAAGTGTTGTATCACCAAGTTGTTAGGTGATGTGAGAAAGAACTGATTTCTTGAGGACAAGCTTTGTGAAAATGTTGATTATGCTGGTTTTAATTACTACTGTGCTAACTGTATGGTATTGCAGCTCTATTTGACATGTGGGGAAAAAAATTCTGAAACTATCTGTTCTTCGTCTCTGAAGATTTTAAACTTCTCCTTTATTAATGAACATATGAAATTTCATACAATATTCTAAATTAGATTAATTTTCTTACTTAACCTCGATGTTGAGTAACATATTTATTGTTCTTATGTTGACTTATTGGGTGGGCAATGTTCTCCAGGTGGGGATGGAACAGGAACCACAGCAGGAGCTGATGCAACAAAGTAAAGACCTTTGGTTCGATATTCTATTTATTATTATTATTATTATTATTATATATATATATATTTTTTTTGGGGGGGGCGGCGGCAAGGGGCTCTGTCTCTGCTTTTGATCATGTTTGATTAATACTCAAGTGGTTTTCAAACTTTGTGCCTGTTCAAGCTGTTAATTTCATCTTCTGTTCAAAATTTTGAATTTAGAGTCTGCAGAGTTTTCATGTGATTTCCAGTCATTTACTGCTCTAAGGGGACATAATTGAAGAGGGATCTCTACTATGATTGTACCATCCTAATTATTGTGAGGAATGAGACATTGAACATGCAATATCATAATTGAATTACATTGGACATGCAATATCCTAGTAATGTTCTAGGTTACTTTAGGAAAAAGACCTGCAGTCCTGCCTTGCCACTCAGCCATGTTGTCAAGGCCATATAAAATAGCAAAAAATCTCAGGATCCTATAACTATGATGTCTTGCTGCCTAAGGCATGAGCATGAGCATGAGCATAAGCTAGAACATCTTCAGCTGCCTATTGAAGCAGCAGTTGCAATGCAATGTTGTTAAAAAGGTTAACCTGTGCATGGTAACATTAAAGTTTTTAAAAAATTGGACATGCATTCGCTGCAAGTTACAACCAGATATTGCACTTAAATGGGTGCTTGCATGCTTAATCTCTATAAATTTTGCTTTTTAATTTTGTTAATTGTTGTATTATGCAGGAAGGAGCTTTTAAGAGCGATTGATGTGAGGCTAGCTGCTGTTAGGGAGGATTTAGCCACAGCCTATGCTCGTGCATCAGCTACTGGATTCAACCTTGACACTGTTCGAGACCTCCAGCACTTTGCAGATCGCTTTGGTGCTCGTCGCTTGAAGTAAGCAGTCTCGGAACTCCACTATGCATAGTAGCTCTGTTGACTTCCCCTCCCTCTGCTTTTGTTTGTCTGTTTTGTGTGCCTTCAAACCCTGCTTTTGTGATTGCTTAGTGCTGCTGCTGCTTTTTTTTTGGGGAGGGTGTGTGTGGAATAATTGATTCTTCAGTTTGGTTAGGAGGCAAACTATGAGGGATTAAGAATGAATAGGAAGAGGAAAATCTGACAAAACTGGAGAATGCAATTTCAATTTAGGCTTAACAGGAAGTTTTTTTTTTTTTGTATTATGGCTTGTCTATGGGAATAGTTTAAGTTTGGAATGGGGCAGCCTACAAGCGATGATAACATGGAAGCACTGTTTCAAGCTTTCTACCAATTTTGAACACTTCTCGCTCAACCTGGGTTCTATATAAAGATTCTTAAGCTTTTGATCTTCTATTCCTTTTCCAACCCAGTTCTACATGCTGTGTGAATCTCATGAAATGCACTATTTACTGTGGTGCGACACCAGAATCTTTCGAATTTTTTAAAACCAAAAAGGCATATTGAGGTTCTGAACCAAGAGTTTAAATTAATAGTCATCTTTCTATAGTTGTGTTGATAGGTGATTCAAAATCTCAAAAATGGTTCTTTATCCTTGATCACTTTTTAGGGCATCGGCAGTGCCTATATCAACTTTTTTTTTTTTAAATAAAAAAAGAAATCTCGAAATCATAATGTCAATTAGTTGTGCACTAGAACCATGTTCTGCTTTGAATGAAATTTATTGCTGTGAGATCTTGAAATTGAAAGATGTCATTTCTATGTGGTTCTTAGTTGCTCTTGTTGAGGCTCCTCTGCCTAAGAAACTGATTTGACTTATCAAAGCTGTTTTAGCTGTAGCAATGCTGATACAGTGCAGCTAGGGTCCACTCCACAATTGTGCCTGAAGTATTGCAATATGGTGCATCATCTGTGCTTAGCTATTTAGAAAATGAAGCATCACCATGGACATTAAGAACATGTAAGGTTTAATTTAAAATTTAGAAGCATTGGCAAGACAAAGAAGAGGGATCTATTGTCTGGCAATTAAGATTTTGACTGGGAAAATGGGGAAGCTTCAGGCAATTCCATGTTGTGTCTAGATACAGTTGGTGCTGCATTATAGTTTTTATTGATGAATGACAGTCATTGCATGCAAGTGATCATATATTGGTGAATGAAAAGGAGCGACAAGTTTCTGGATGGTTGCAAATGCTAGTGTTTCTCTTCCCTATCACTTCATGTAACATGGTTCATCACTGAGTGGATTGATGTATTGCCTGCATGATGTCTTATTCAAGTAGGTCTTCTGATGATTCATTGGGATTATGAAGGTGTATAGTTGCATGATTTTTTCTCTTAAGCTCAAATTGCGAGTTTTACAAATTTATTTATTGAGTGCATACCAGAATTGGGGAGTATTTTTCTCCATAGGCATTAGAATTCCTTGGGACTGACTTCAGATTATTTTCTAATCTTAGTGCTTTGTGTTGGAACATTGGGATTCCTTCAAGTGGACCACATAGGTTACTGGTTTGAAGTATCAAGGACACTTGAGGAAATAGATTGTTCATGATTGTGTTAAGTGTTGTCCTTGGTGAACCCTAGGGCCGGTCATTATGAATAATTTCTATTGGGAAATGTTTAAAATGTTTCAACTTGAGATATCCACATGCTGCTGAAATTTGGTCTTGGAACATACATTTGTTTTTTATGCCCTGCTGGTCCCATCATTTAGGACAAAGCAGGTGGCATTCTACAGCAAAATTAGCTAGGAAAATATTTTAAACTTCTCAGCATTTGGGATCTTATTATCAAAACAGAGAAAGTTGATTTCAGATCTCAATTAATTTATTATGTATTAAAAAAGGACAAATGTTCCAACCTTCTTAACCTTACCTGTCACAACATGGCAGGTTTAGCTGTTGCAGGGTTGTTTTCTGTTTTAAAAGTTCCCTCTTCCTTGTACTTCCCACCTTTTCTCTTAAGTCTTAGTTACATTTTCCCCACAAACTTTAGTTAAATTTTTACTGTTATGACAATTTAACTGAGTTCATAAATATTTTGTGCAGTGAGGCTTGTACCAAATTTATGCTACTGTGCCTCAGAAGACCAGACCTGATCAATCCATGGAAGCCAAGTGTGGAGGATCAAGTGGTCCGATCCTCGTGGGGATCTGACATGTCAATTGATGACCCCACTGAAGATGAAAGTGGGTCCTACATGAACAGGCCCCACCAAAACCCATTCCAAAATAAACACCAACAGCAGCAAGCTGGAAAAGAAATACAACAGCTAGATAAGACACAAACCCAACACCCTGATCAATCCAAGCCCACCACTTGTCAACAGCCCGATTCCTCTCGGGCTGCACAGCAACAAACTTTTCAAAACGAGAAAAAGGAAGAAGAAAAGAAGAAAGAGGAGGCTGGGAATGAGTCATCAACAAGTCAACCAAGCCACCCTTCTAGGAGACTCAGTGTTCAGGACAGAATCAACCTATTTGAGAATAAGCAGAAGGAGAGCTCAGGTGAAAAACCTGTAGCTGTGGGGAAATCTGCAGAGCTGAGGAGACTATCATCTGACGTGTCGTCAGCATCTGCAATTGAAAAGGCTGTATTGAAGAGATGGAGTGGTGCAAGTGATATGAGCATTGACTTGGGCAATGATAAGAAGGACGATGGCAATATAGACAGCCCCTTGTGTACACCCTCTTCATCCTTTGTATCTGGAACCAAAAGTAATGTGTTTCCTGTCTCATCAGATGATGATAAGGACCAGAAGGGTTTTAATGATACAGCAAGTGCAGCAAATCTAGTAAAGTTGGAAACTAGGAGTGTTTCTAGGTTGAAAGATCAGGGTGAGTTGCAAACTCATGGTGGTGGAATTGTGGGGAAGGATGAGGAGGTGAATTTGAAGGGGAATTTGAAAGATCAAGTAGTGTCTCTGGCTGAGTTAAGGTCATCTGCAGGTAGAGGAGAGGAGACTGGGGTGGGTGATCAGGTGGTTAGGGAGGATAAGTTGACGGGTACTTCGGACAGGGAAGAGAAGACTGGTGGAGTTGAAGCTCAACTGAGTTTTCAGGAGAAGTCGAGAGGTTTTCCAAATACGGTGAAGACTGTTGCAGAGAAAAACCAGGCTAGTCTGCAGACCCAGATTGGAAATTTTGCAGGCAGGGTTGGGGATGTGAAATTTGGGAACAGAATTGATGACATTGAAGTAAGGGATCCGCCACTAAGTCAGTCAAGGTCTAGGATTTCTCAGACACATACTCTATCTCTTTCAGGACAGTTTGAAGGTGGTTTTGGAGTAAAGGGTAAGGAATTGCCAACTAAAGGGACTGACTTTGATCTGTCAGCTTCTCAGACACCGTGGAAATTGTTTAAGGGCGAAGTTGATCATGCAAGGAAGGAGAATACTGAACAGATAAAAGAGGAAGATCTTGAAGTTTCAAGAATGAAGGTCCACAAACAACCTTCTTCTGGTACAGAACAATTTAAGAAGCTTCAGGGTAGGAGGGATGAGAGTAGGGATGAGAGTGGTTATATTCATGGAATTAACAAGCTGAGTTTTCCTGGTAATAAGTTTTCTAAGAGTCAAGAGAGCGTTGTAACTCTGCAAGTACCATCAGCAGGTCAGGCTCAGAGGGTACGGAAGTCCAAGGGGAATCAAGAGCTGAATGATGAGCTGAAGATGAAGGCAAATGAGCTTGAAAAGCTTTTTGCTGAACACAAACTTCGGGTTCCTGGTGATCAATCCAGTTCTGTTCGGAGAAGCAAGCCTGCTGAGGTGCAAGCTGAACAGGCAGAAAGTTCGCAGTACCGAAAACCAGTGGCAGTAGAGATATCTCCTGTTGAGTTTCAGGAAAAGAAGACAGTGCTTGAACCAGCTGGGAGTTCTAGTGATCTTGGAAAGTTTAGCACTCCACCAAGGAAGATAGTAGATCATCAGGACCATGGCAGTTCTCCCAGGCAGAGTTTCTCTGAGCTTAGTTTTTCAGACAATTCTAGAGGAAAATTCTATGAGAGGTACATGCAGAAAAGAGATGCAAAACTGAGGGAGGAGTCGGGTACAGAAAGAGTGGAGAAGGAAGCCAAGTTGAAGGCCATGCAGGAAAGCCTTGAACAGAGTAGAGCTGAGATGAAGGCAAGATTTTCTAGCTCTGTGGACAGACAAAATTCATTGTCTAGTACTCGCCGACGTGCAGAAAAGCTCAGATCATTCAATTTTCATTCAAGTGTGAAGAGAGAACAGGTATTCCATCTTTCAACTGTCTATGGAAAATAAATGCTGAAGCTAATGAGTTTCAGCATTTGATTTTTTTGTTAGATTTTGTTATTTTTTTTCTCTTTCCCTTATTGGAATTTCATAGCATCCTTGTAAGGTTCTCTTTTTACTACAGCCAGTAGATTCCATTCAGAGTGAGGCGGACGAGGATCTTTCTGAATTTCCAGAACAGAATTATTATGGAGAAGACAGGTCATTCAGTGAGGTGTCTTATGGGGACATTGCTTCTAGAAGATCTCAAAACAAATTCTTCCCAAACAGATATTTGTCTTCTCCCAGCCCTCACACCACATTAGCACCAGTTCCACGGTCAGTGTCCAAAATTTCCAATCCAAGTTCTGGGAGGCGTAGAGTACAATCAGAAAATCCTCTTGCACAGTCTGTTCCGAACTTCTCTGATTTCAGAAAAGAGAATACAAAACCCTTTTCTGGAGTTAGCAAAGCAGCAAATCGCTCGCAGGTGAGAACCTATGCCTGCAGCAAGAGTTCCAGTGAAGAGATACCTCTTGTCAATGAAGAAAAGAACCGGCGGTCTCAGTCCTTGCGGAAAAGCTCTGCTGGTCCTATTGAGTTTAATGATTTTCCCCCATTGAACTCAGATGGTGTTGTGTTAGCACCGTTGAAATTTGATCAGCCTGAGCCGATGCCATATGACAAGTTCTCAAAGAATGTGGAGACAAAGCCTTTCCTCAGGAAGTGTAATGGAATAGGTCCTGGTTCTGGAGCCACTGTTGCTACACTGAAAGGTATGGTGGCACCTGAGTCTTTGAAAACTGAAGAATTTGAAGAATCACCCTTTGAGGCAGAAGAATCAGTCGATGAGGCAAAGGAGGAAGAAGACGAGGAGCTTGAAACAACAGAGGTTGAAGGTTGTGCTAATATGGACAATGGTAAACTAAGACTAAGCCAGGATTCAGACAAGATAGGTATGTCTGGATCTGAGAATGGTGATTCTCTGAGATCTATTTCTCAAATCGATCCTTCTTCAGTTTCTGAATTGGCTGCATCCGTGCCTTCAACATTCCATGCTTTAGGGTCTCTACAGGACTCGCCTGGGGAAAGCCCTGTGTCATGGAACTCGCGCATGCATCATCCATTTTCATATCCACATGAGACCTCAGATATCGATGCTTATGTGGACTCTCCAATTGGGAGTCCTGCATCGTGGAATTCTCACTCCCTGATCCAAAGAGAGACTGATGCAGCTCGGATGAGGAAGAAGTGGGGAAGTGCTCAGAAACCTATTCTTGTTGCCAATTCATTCAATAATCAGTCTCGTAAGGATGTAACAAAAGGGTTCAAACGGTTGTTAAAGTTTGGAAGGAAAAGTCGTGGGGCAGAGAGTTTGGTTGACTGGATTTCTGCTACAACTTCTGAAGGAGATGATGATACAGAAGATGGGCGAGATCCTGCTAATCGGTCATCAGAAGATTTGAGGAAATCAAGAATGGGATTCTCACATGGTCATCCTTCAGATGATGGCTTAAACGAAAGTGAGTTGTTCAATGAGCAGGGTAAGATATAATTGCTTATCCTGATTGGTTAATTATTCTTTTTGATTAGAATATCAATCTACTATGTACCTGCTTAATGCTCATATGATAAATTAGACATAGTATGTGTTTGCAACTATTTCTTTTAAATGAAAATTTCTCTTGATAGCAAGGTTTTCAAATTTACTTCAGTGTTCTGGTGACCATAGCTTTATGGATTGGCAATAATGGCTGGCTTGCTCCCTTAACTGTTGGATTCATGAGGTGATTTATAGATAGATCTGAATCTCGAATCTATTTGAATGTCAAGGAATTTCAGCAGCTAAATGTTGCTTGTAGTTTAGAGTAACCTCTACTTTTGATATTCTCCCTGCACTGTTTGTTCGAGAGTTTCAATGACTGTCAAGACCTCTACCATCGCCTGGAGTGTTTTGCGTAAAAAAGAACTGCCTGATCTTTGATGCATGGATTGCCAATATTTTCTGTGCTTATATGTTGAAAATTTGCTCATGGCCTGTGTGAATTTTTTATTTAGACATCATGTGCCAGAAGTAGTTAAACTGACATGATTTGGACATACTTATCTATTAAGGGCGCATGGTTCTGCTCTAGATCTTTTCATCTGAAACTTGTATATTTATGAATAAATTGTCCTTTATGCAACACCTTCAGATGAGCAGAGATTTGGCAGGTGTTTTTAAAAATTGCACAGATTACTCCAAACAGCAGAACTTTTCCTTTTGGTTTTCTTGATTGGGTTATGATAGTTGTCTTGACCCTTCTCATTTCATGCAGTTCACACTTTAAATAGCTCCATACCAGCACCTCCAGAAAACTTCAAATTGAGGGATGATCTCATGTCCGGAAGCTCAATTAAAGGTAATTTTTTTTTTTCTGTTAATATTCTACGCTCTCAATTCTTAAATTTCTTCACAACAAATTGATTGACATGTTAGGCTGTTGGAATATTCTGTTAAGTCATGTTTAGGGGAGGCATCCGCACACCATGTTTTCTTGTTGATGTAGGATTCAGGAACATGAAACTTCCACTCTTGATAATGCTTTGTTCAAAATCTTCATACAGAATTGAGTGCGTGCCCTTTTGAAGGTGTTTTGAGTGGTAGGTTTGTTTATGAGCATGGTCTCTAGGTCCAGTGCATGTATGCTCATGTTAAAGCCTGCATGTGATCCATGACCTGTGCTCTGCCTAGAAATCAACATAAGAGTCGTAGTTTGTGTGAGTGTATATGTTTGTAATGTTGTGCCAAAAAAATAAGAATCATTTACAAGATTGTATGAGTCTGTCTAAGGGCACATGAGTGGTTCAAGTCCTCCACAGACCCATTGTTAACGTGTGTTCAAGACAGCTTTTGTTCAATCTAGCTACCTGACAGAAAACAAGAAATAAAGAACACTTGATTAGTTCGACTCTTGCCAGGTGCAAACAATTCCATGGGGCCATCAGACTTGGGCAAAGCCCATGAATTAACCATGGTGCACTTGCAGGAAACTCCTTGCCGAGGGCCTGAGCACCCCCAGGATTAGTCAGGCCTTGGCCTGGACACCTGGTGCTAATTCAAAAAAAAAAAAAAAAACTTGATTGTTCATGATGGAATATTTACAATGTGTTTTAAGTACATTTTTCGTCCAGTGACTAACAACCTTTTAAGTAAAGAGTCGCCTACACAAGGCATGGAGGAAGGCCTTAAAGTTTCTGTTTGAAATTTGATTATTTTGATGATTTGCTTACAACCTTAAATTTTACAGCACCACGGTCATTCTTCTCACTGACATCGTTCAGAAGCAAGGGTAGTGACTCAAAGCTTAGATAATCACTTCAAGAGAAAAGCTTGGAGCTACTCTTGGAATCATCATTCAAGTGACAGTGTAAAGGGATTATATATAGAATATGAACGCTTCTTGAATATGTTATAAATTGTATTGAACAAAAATTGCCTATTGGCATTCTTGGGATTTTGGTAGTCTAGGAGCATTTTTTCTTCTTCCTCATTCTCCAGCCTTGTGTGATGTATATATGAGAAATAGAACTCTTGCTAGAATCCTAGTTTTTGACAGCTCAAGGAGAGATGTGATTATGCAGAGCAATAGCTTGTATACAATGACTACATTATTTTACCTTTCTTCTCCACTCCATTCATTTCATGCGTTTTGTTTTTAGTTGAAAATGTCTGTACTTGTTAAAGAAGTCAATACTGTTACGGACAATAGGCTTCTTTTGCACTCGTTGGTGACATCAAGGAAAGCTGTGTTCCATT
>Ga0307507_10005579_pt1 | contig 20532 bp, 9 predicted proteins | sample 7_EM_MG_FD_207223 | JGI IMG/M metagenome (GOLD analysis project Ga0307507, IMG submission 207223) | Populus trichocarpa ectomycorrhiza microbial communities from riparian zone in the Pacific Northwest, United States - 7_EM | ecosystem: Host-associated > Plants > Roots > Unclassified | place...
AGAATTGAAACATTTTATTGACTATCGTGTATCAAATTTGGCTATATATTAACTAATGCTCATAGAGATATCTGAACCTGGTTCGGAACTCCCGGAACTCATCACACTTCCTTGACCTAACCTTTGCGCCCTCTCCTCCAGATCTTGAAGCATGATCTCTACTTCCACCAATGGCTCCTCAGCGATGAGACCAGCCTTCCGCCAGGACTTCCTGTATTCAATGGCCTCAATCACATCATCTCCCAAGCGTGCACGGTGATCTGTTATCAGATTTTTGCCACTAAATGTATACAAGTATTATAATTAGTATAGTTTGTATTTATAGTAGTCAGAAGTAATTAAAAATAGTTTACCTGCTGAAGGCACGTTCCACTTCTGCTGACATGGCGGCAATACTATGTATCTCGAGTGCCATGTGAGCTAGCTGAGACCAGCGAGGGTTAGTGAGCCGTGCTGCCCAATACACTAGAATATCTGGAACGTCTTCCTCCTCTTCTATAGCCTGAAAGTGTTCAAACTGATCAATTTCCCCAGTGCTTAGCCGGGCACGCTTTCTCTGATTCCAGCGGGAGAGAGCATTATCGGCGACAAGGTGGAACTCAGGGGGTACCGGGGTTTCAATTGGGACACTGGACTCAACTGGTGCCGTATCAATATAGGTCGAACCACGATATTCTGAAGCCCATAGTTCCTGGCTTTTCGTTTTAGCTAATTTAATCCAGTCAGGGCGGTCCTTCCACTCAATTTCGAAGTATTTGAGTTTCGTATCTGGATCTAAAGCTACCGCCGCGTATAATACCTGTACTCTGTCTGCCAACGAGTAATATCTAAATTGTAAGTTAAAACTCAGATTAGCTTTATGAACTAATAGTATGAAGGAAATATAAGACTCAGTAGCCCTGCCTATATATATAACTACTCAATTTAATCATACTAAATACATTATGAAAACAACTTACTTGTCTAGAATCGCCCATGCATGATTGATGGAGGTCAGGAGGTGAGTGCTATGAATGGTAGTATCGGAATATGTTTGTTTAGCATCTTCCAAATGGGCAAGAAGGTCATCCATAGCTGGCAGGACACGGGCTAGATACCCATTCGCATGATTTGTTTCTGTACCAGTACCTTGAAGCTGGAGTGTGAGACGGCGAAATGGTAGTAAAATTTGAAGTATCGTAGCCAAATCGTCCCAATCATCCCTGGTTAACTCATCGGAGGTAATAAGTTCGGGATCCAGGAGGTCAGGATCGACAATATCTGAATCAGAAATTGTAGTTTGTGGGATTCGGCGGGCTTTAGCTTTACTCTCCTCAGTAATTGCAATTCCAACGAAGCCTTCCAGAATATCCCTTAGCACGAAGGCCCTTTCAAGAGCATCCGCATCACTTGACCAACGAGTGACATTTCCAACTAGAGGTATTAGAGGTCCTGTATATTCACTGCCTCTTACTTGCCGGACCCTCTGAGCAAAGCGATCTCGCCGTTGTGGTGTTCGTAAAATCCATATCCCAATATTGTGCAACTTCCCCATCGGCCCTTTCTTTCTCCAAGCCTGCAAGAGATCCCCCTCCTTCGCTATATCCCTATTGTATGCAGTATTAGTCTCAAACACTTCCCAATCAGAACCCCATAGAAACCCTTTGACTACAAGATTTATAACATGACCGAAACACCTAATCCGGGATGTCTCTGGATTGAATACGATGTTCCTTCTTCCTAAGGTATTCCCTAGCTCTACCAAAGCCGAGTCATTATTTGTAGCATTGTCAGTGGTAATATACCCGATCCGCTCGGTGATTTCCAATTTGTCCAACACTACGAGTAGGGCTTGTGCAATATTATAACCACTGTTGGGACCCTGAAAACGATGGAAGCCAAGCGTAGTTGAATGCAATTTGCCTTCGACAGTAGCCCAGTGACCTACAATACCCAGATAGGAGCGGTGATTTGGTGAACTCCACAAGTCAAAGCTTAAATGAATTCGGAACGGTAGGTGTTTGAAATATTCGCGAACTGAGATACTAGCTTTACGATAGGCTAGTAGAATCCAGTTTGTGATTGTTGTACTCGATTTGGGCAAGGCATTCCGAAGCCCATTCGGTCGTGAAGCCTAGTTGACTTAATTAATCTTGGGAACTATAATACTAGTATGTCACCATGTCTTATACTAGACTCGGACAAGTACTTATTTGATCAAGGGACTCGGAGATAACTTACACAACAAAGCAGATAGTGTAACAAGATACGAAAAGTGTGATCTTCTACAGCATAGAAAGCTGTATTGGTAACATAGATCCATCGAATAAGTAGTAGTTTAAAAATGACTGAATTGAACTCCAGGCCAGGAGGAAGAGTACGACCAAAGGCGGCAACGAGTCTTGACTCGCTCGCTGTACTTTGGATATGCTGACCTCCTTCCGGGCAGTTCTTGGTAACACCATGACTGGTCGCTAGGTGATGATTCATATTCTTTGTTGACGAATCAGCATATACTGGTGCGCGACTACGGGGACCTAAAACAGGCATTATAGAAATTATAAGTAAACAAGGTTGATAGTTGCATTCAGAGTTCACTAGTGTAATACAGGGGAGGAGGGACTTACAGCGAGCACAGCGCCATCGCCACTTGCCTTTTTCGAAAACCTCAGTGCCATTACTAGCCAACCAACAGTAACCTTTTCTGGCTTTGCGCTTAGGGAGAAAGGCATCCGGAACATTCAAATGCATGCCAGAAATATCTCCAGTAATTGTTGCAGAACTCTCGCCCCCTGGTTGGTTTCTCCGGGCTTCACTTGAATTTGACATATATGTCGGGGTTAACAATCCCGATGGGGCCGAACTTAGACTCTCGCTCTGGTTTGAACTCTCATTCTCCAAGTCAATATTGAGCCGGAAGTCGTCTGTAAAGTATTGAGGTAGGACTTGCGAAATAGAGTCATCAGGGCCTAGTGATCCCTGACTTCCATGCGAGGAATGGGATGGTGCTTCAGACATAGTACTGTTGGCTACTGTGGGCTGTAGAGAGTTAAAGACTCGGAGATGAGTGAAGAAGAGAAAGGGGGGCTGACTTGGCTTTATTCCTAACACTTCTAGAAATTCTAACTTCTCGTATCTTGGGTCGATATTTATACATATTTGATACTCTCAACTGGGGCTATAGAGCTACGACTCGGCCAAAGGAGGATGAGGGTGGGGATACTGATGACGATAAAACCTTTGATACAAGCACCAGGTCTATGGTGGTAGCCCTCGGGAACTACCTGGGACGCCCGTCCTCACTCAGGACGGCCGGGCCCTACAGGTAACGGTAGGTACCTACAGGTGACTGTAGGTACCTGCAGGTGACGCCCGTCATGACTCAGGACGGCCTGGCCCTGCAGGTAACGGTAGGTACCTACAGGTGACGGTAGGTACCTGCAGGTGACGCCCGTCCTTACTCAGGACGGCCGGGCCCTGCAGGTGACTGTAGGTACCTACAGATGACGCCCGTCCTTACTTAGGACGGCAGGGCCCTGCAGGTGACGCCCGTCAATTCAAAATACGGCCTAGCCCTACCGGAAGTTACCATTTTCCCAAAAAGACTGCAGGGCCCGGCCGTCACCTACAGGGCTGCGATCTTCATCAAAGACGGACGCCGTGCCCGGCCGTCCTTACCCACCCTGCCCGGGACGGACTTGACTATATGACGCCAGGGCCCTATCGTCCGGACGGGACGGTTGGGAACACTGGCGGGACGCCACTCTCCTGGGCGGCCAGGAACGGACATGTGGGGGTAGTAAAGATACTTTTGAAACGAAAGGACGTCAATCCCGACTACGCTGATACTATAGAAAGCCGGACAGCACTGTCGTGGGCCGCCGAGAATGGGCATGCGGAGATAGTCAAAATCCTTTTGGAACGAGATGACGTCAACCAGGACCAGGCAGACACCTTCTATGGCTGGGCACCACTTTCGTGGGCGGCTAATACTGGGCATGATGGGGTAGTAAAAATACTTTTGGAACGAAAGGGCGACAATCCCAACCAGGGAAGCATAGCGTCATCATAGAAACCCTAACATCACTCTTCTGGGCGGCTGAGGATGGGCATTAGTGGTAATAGATATTCTTTTGGAACGCTACTTGAGTGAGGTAATGTTAACTGTGCCCCAGAAAATCGCCATTGCTAAACGTCCCTCCCGTCCTCCTCCTCTATGAGCGGAGGCCAGTGCGTTATGGTGACACAATCCAAATCTCACGGTCCCGGTTCCAAAATCACAGACTTTAATGCTCAACATGCACTCATATTCGTGGACTCCGATGAGCGAGAAGTGATATTGGACCCCAAGGACCCCATCTCTATGTCCCTAAGTACCGACCTCCCTGCAGCCGAACCGTCTATGCTCCCTCAACTCTCCTCCAGGTGGCCCTTAAAGTTCCCGCTATCCTCTCTGAAAAACCGGCAAACGTCCTAACAACGCTCGACCACCCCTGTCGATTGTTGGTCGGCCTCTATTGGGTCCTGGCCTGATTCGTTTGACTTTTAGCTTTTTCCTCTCTTGCGTCCTTCCTTTTTCATTCCTAGACAAATTCTCCTTCTACAAGAGCAATCGGTGGAGGCAAGACCTCCCTAGATTTAAATACTGTACATATAGACATTGAAAAGCACATTTTGTAGTTTCTTCTGACTCTTTTCTATTTATCTGCTTGTTGTTTTTTTCCCTTATTCGCCGGGTTATTCCTTTGGAGTTCTGGTTCGACATGGTCCTATCACCCTGTTCTTTGGTTTTTCGTTGAGTTGGTATTGTTCTTGCCTTTTGTAGATAGTGGTGTATATTACGGTGCGACATATTATAAGTAATTTGGTACGAATTGATGCTAACCTTGAAGAAGCTCCCCTTAAATCTGGGCGAGGCTTGCTTGTCTCTTGCCGGTAATTCCTGTCACGGGGGGCACGATCGCACCATTTCCTTACCCCTAATTCACCGCTTTCCGTTCCTGCTTTGCCAAAACTTCAACCCCTCCTCTCGCATCTTCCACCGAGTGACTAAATCTATGGGAAATACTCCGACATCCTGCTAGAATATTCATACTCATGGGCTAGGAGAACGAGTAGCAAGCATCAAACCTGAAATCCGTTGTTAACCCTTATAACGTCTCAATTGCTCTATCAATCATAACAGCAACAACAACAGTCAATATATACAAGTTTCCAAGTCCAGCGCAGCCCCAAGAATTCCAACATTCCAACAGTACATACTCGCACTCATACCAATTCACATTCCAGAGATTCCGTCATCTCACCATTCCACCATTCCTGTCTCAATGGTCATTCCCAGTATACCACTCATTCCAATGCCAATATCAAACTAGCCACTCCAATAACTTCTTCCATGTGTTCCGGACAACAAAACCCGCTCGCCTGCAACGAGTGATCTCTGATGATTAACAATACTTGCCTGTGGAGCGAGTTTGGTTAGTACAGGGTAGTCAAGTAATTTACGGTGTTTGATCTGTGCTATGGTTTTTGGCCCCTGTAATCATCAGAGCCTCAATTTTATTACCGGTAGTATCTCCTTAGTACAAAAATAAATGGGCGGTAGAGTTGCGACAAGCGAAGCCACATTACTCCGGATTACTCCAGTTCTATTAGCCGAGAGTTTTACAAATTCCCTCACTAACTATTCATAGTGTGCTACCATTTCTACACAATTAAAGTTTTAAACCAAGCATCATGGCCGCGACTACATATACACGGGCTGTCAACATCGGCAACCGCAAGGCCAACTGCGGCAACACATAGGGAGCTATAGCAAGACTGTTCGTGAGTCCGATGAGGATGCATAGATTATATGTTAGTTCTCGCCATCAGAGCCAGGTTACAGACATCATGGCATGCGCACTAACCGATTTGATGCCGTCAGAAATTTGCTTTCACAAAAGGGAGTTTTAGGAGTGTTAGTGGAACCAGCAGGGTGTCTTGTTCCGCTCCGGCAATCCGCCTGTGGGCATGATATATCGGGGCAGAGTGAGAGTGCTCTTTGAAGAGGGGCGAATATTACTAACAGGAAAGAAATACTAGTTCTCTAGCGACTAACAAGTTGGGTGGTGATACAAAAAAGGAAGATATCGCCATTGCATGCTTCTACTACGCTTCCTTACCCGGCAAGAATCAAAAAATCATTAACAGGAGATCAATTTTTAAGCAGCAAGTAGGCACGGGGGGTGTCCCGAAAAATATGCGGGAAACTGAGGGGGGGGTACGATTGGTGGCAGAGGGCTGCAACTTGCAGATCTGATTGGAATGTTGAAGCTAGTTATCCCTTCGCTAGCCTAAGGTTTCATCTATATCGATGCTCTCAACGGACGACTACAAGATCTTGCAGAGCCTCTGGGGTTACAAGAGGGATTATTCAGGATTCATTAGGACGTGAATATTCCTCACCGGGAGGCCCCATGCCACTATCAGGGATTATCATGAGATGAGCTTAGACAAGGATGACGAGCCAGAGGCGATTAATGATGATTTACGGCCAGATATAGTGAGGATTATTCTTAAAAAGATATATCTAGCATGTGCGTACGAGCATTGCGCGTTTCCCCTCTACCCGCGATGTATTCTTATGAAAGGTTGTGTAGATTCCTAGTTTCGTTAAACATCAACGCTATTCTAGGCCTAGTTACATTTCGGTAGAGAAGAGAGAAACTTGAATACCGGTAGAGGAAGGCTTGCGCAACAACGGATTCGGCGGTGCTGAAAATAAGGGTCGGTTAACCGAGAGACAGCCGTCAACTAGAGACAGCAGCAACCATCAAGGAGGCTTGACGGCCGGAAATGAGCAGGCAAATAGATCGCCTAGTGTTTGAATTACCTTCCCCCCCGACCGTGGATGATTCATGGTTCCCCGGGCGGTAGCCTCTTTGCCCATTTCTTCCCCACTTCATCCTGCCCCTTCTACTACAGAAACAGACCAGGTGGGCGAGCCCATCACTGCGCTCCCGGTCGGCTCCCCCACCCTAGAAACTGGTCCCAATATTCGATAATTCAGAGAGCGCGTTTGCACGTGATCCCTATGCCACTTCGCTAACTAGTCGGTTTGGGAGTACAGGTATAGCAAGAAGTGGGACGAATTAGTCTGTAGCGATCGGGCCACCCCTGGTTGGGTAGACATTGAAGATGCACGGGTTTTTTGTGCTTTGATTTCTCCGGGATTGCGCTTTTGTTTTATTCTGACGGTAGGTTTGGGTGGTGGAAGAAGGGAGGCGGAGGGTCGTTTCCAATTGTTTGTGGTGGTACAATAGTATAATGCATGAAGGGATTGGGTGGGCGAGATGAGTAAAGTGAGGTAGAAAAGAAAAAACATTTAAGCGTGGCGATGTGCAGCTAAGTTACCGGTGGAGTCAGCCACGCTCGTGACTCGCTAGAAACTCTAAGCCTATGATAAGCCTACTGTGAAAACTGGATTCTGGAATAATCGGCCCTCGTACTAGATGTCGGAGTTAGTCTACTGCTTGATCTACATACAGAAGGGTGACCAGGTGCGGAGCAAGAGCACAAAATTGCCAGTGATTAAAGAATTAAGGTATCGTCTAGCACTTCAGTATTTCTCCAGGGCCGCTATGAACACTACTGTAGGGGAAATCTGTTCTTTCTACCTGTGCGGCTGAAAGAAAATATTCGTCACATGTATCTGTGATGAAAAATTTCGCGAAGCTTAACTTACTTGTTGGAGCCGCTATAAGGCACATGACAAATCTATCTACAAGTGCCAAGGCTGTTACCATACCGGTAGGCCATCCCCCGAAGGCTGGGAGCGCAACATAACTTTATGGGTGTGTTGGGGTTGCGCAGGGCCTTAGGCATCCAGATCCTGTTAGCACAAAGCTAGTTCCCGTGCGTGGCACAAGGACTCCAGCACCCAGCGTTACAAAGAAGGCCAAGTGTCATCGAACCCGGGGGGTTAGAACGGGGTTGAATCGGGGCTTTTGAAAATGGGGATTGAAGGGGGGGTTCTTTAATATCTTAGTAAGCCAAAATAGCAGGAACATTTATGGGAATTTCTACTTTTAACCTGTATGTGTGAGTATTTGCTTGTATTGCTCAGGTGAAGGGAAATAGGAGCACTGGTGCTAGTTTGTTTGCTTCTTCTGTTACATCTTGAGTTACTTCCTTTCCCTATTATTTTATTTGTTTCTTTGTTTCCAGCTACTTTCAAATATCATCTATCATACCTTGTTTACTGTTTTTGTTACAGGGGGTTCTATCTTATAACCCCCCGGTTCGAAAAAGTGAGTTCCAGCCCTTCGATCATTTTTTTGTTGAACCCCCCCCCCTTCGTTGCAACATTGCTCCTTCCCTACCATTGCCGAAGGGAGGGTAACCTTGGACTACCATTGCCACAAGCGAAGCCACATCACCCCCCTTTTCTTCAGCTTTCCCGATAGAAAGTTTCGCAAACTCTCCCACTAACCTTACATTGCTCTTTCATACCGTTTCTCCACTCAGCCAACATTTTGGGCGGAACATAATGGCTCAGACTACACGGGCACGATTGACTGCGGCAGCACAATGGGGGGTTACAACGGGACCGTTCATGGATCCGATGGGGATGTGCAGATTATGCTCTCTACTAGAGCCGGAAAACAGATGTCACGGGGTGCGCACTAACCGAGTTGACGGCGTCGGAGATTGGTTTTTGGAAAGAAACGAGTTTCGAGGGTGGAGGTGGAGTCGGTGACTCTGTCTTGTTCTGCTCGGGCATCCAGGAACGGGCAAGACATGCGTGATGTAGGTGGGTCTTTTAAAAGAAGCGAATATCACTGACGTGGAGAAATTCTAGTTCTCTCGTAATCGACAGGTTGTGCGATCAGGCAAAGAAAGAAGGGATAATGCTTTCATACTTGTACTACGACTCCTTCCCCCAGCAAGAGCAGACAATATTGATAATTATCCGGAGATGAGGTTAGATTGGTACAGTACAACAAGGCGTCCGGGACGGGTGATGGTTTATAGGCGGATTTAGTGAGGATTATTCTGGGCCAGATGTCGAGTATGTGCGTTGGAGAATTCTGCGTTTCCCCTCTATCAGCGATGTATACTTACGAATGACTATGCTTAGATCCCTCCTTGTTTCGCTAAACATCAGGAATATTCTGGGGAAGTCACATTTCGCCAGTGAGGGAAGAAACTTGAACAGGTGACGAGTGACAATGGACTGAGCGATTTCTACATGGCAGCTCTTGCCCAATAGAAGGTGCAAAAGGGAGATGGGTCATTTGCTCAGAATGAAGGTGCTATTGCTGATGTTGTACTTAGAACGGCCGTCATAGGCGGAGGAGCTGTCATGTACTAAGGGTGGAGATAGGCTCTGCGGATATAGATCCGGAAAAGATTCCTGGGTTACGGACACTCCGATCATCTTGTCTAAGTCTTGTCACAGTTGACGCGTTTTCGTCCAACGTCTGACGAGTGCGCTTTACCCTTCAAGAGCACCTCTCTGGTGATTATGCTCTGTTCCACAATCCTCACTGAACAATTGCCGAGGTTTGCTTGGCCTACCTGAATTTCAGACGTCAGGGTCCATTTGCCAACACTTCACTTGACCCCCTCGGCAATGCCGCTTCAAGAATTTGCTTCTTTTCACTGGGATGATCACACAAGAAAGGGGGCGGCAGGGGGGGGTGTCGCAGCCCTTGCGTTTGGGCTTCTCGATGGGTTTGATGAGTATACCGGTATATCTGCTCAATTGTCCATATTGCGCTATAGGCAAGATCGGCTTTTGGACATCGTGTATTACGGGAGGGGATATCTAGGGGATCAACATTACTCTACCGAGTCGCACATCTCGGGATGAAGACAGTTGCTGCTATGATGACGATGAAGGAATGGGATGTTAACGCGACCGATTGCACGATGTTTAATGATAGGATTACCTATCCTCTTCGATCACATAACCATGCCGGTTATGCGACACGCCCACGTGAGTATATGTCTCGTAGATATTTCCTTAGATATAGCATTGTGTATCATGCGACATTGGAAATGTAGATATAGGGGGTGGTTTTCCCATAGTTTACCATATAGTTCGATTGCGCAAGTGTGGAAATCCATCTTCAAGTCTAAACTATATTGCGTCCAAATCCTGGTTATAATACTTTATCACAGAGCGAATGACAAGATACCGTAAACTCGTTAAATCCACGATCGCTCATCGGCCTCGGATCCCCCGATCAGAGACAAAGCACCCCGAGAGGGCATAGCGTTTTCCAGACCACTGGATCTCATTAACTGGTATTCGTAATTTTGTTAACATGCCCTACTAAACCTATTTGCAGTTTAGACTGTGATTTCTATTGAGATCTCCGATAGTGGATTTAACGAGAGTTTACGGTACCCATATTTCTACACAGTGGATACAGGTCTCGCGTGGGAGGTGAGGTAGTAAAAATGCTTCTGGAACGAGAGGACGCCAATTCCAACCGGATATCTATAGAATATGGCCGGACACCACTCCCGTTGACCTCTATGTACGGGCACCAAGGAGTAGTAAAAATTCTGTTTGGGAGAGGGGGGGTTGATCCCAGCCGGGCGAGCATCCACAGTGGGCCGCGATGCCTGGACATGAGTGGGTACTTGTAGTGTTATAGATATGCTCTTGGAACGGTAAGATGCCTACAGTAGATAATTAGAACAAAATCCCACTGTCGCTGACTCTCCCCGAAAGACATGATAGAGTTGTGAGGATCCTACTGTGGCAGGCTTACCAATTACATCGCGGCTGATCGCAGTGGCTAGACCTGCCTCCCCCCCAACCGAATCCTCTTGGTGCCTATATACTTGACAATGATGCGTAGATTATGCGTGGCTCTGTCCACTCGAGCCAAAAAATAGACACTAAGGAGTGCCTAACGACCAATTCAAACAGGGCTAGGGACCGGGTATTGGAAACAAGCGGATACGGGGAGTCGAGGGATTGAGTGGGTTGAATTCTGCCAGTATCTCTTTGGTCAGTTCTGGTGTGGCAATACATTACCCATTAAGTAAGGTAGGGTGAGGGTGGCTAAGGCCTCAAGCCACCATATCCAGTTGACGCCAGGTTGGTTTCCGCGGTTGGCACAGGGACTCTGCCACCAGATCTGCCAACTGCTTACTCTAGACAGAAGCGTCAATTTTCGGCGTGAATCGGGCGTACCGGTACTCGAGAAAATCATCATTTCAACTAGAGTAAATCGGTTACTTTTTTTATTGAGAAGAGCTGGCAGAAGTTGAGGGTAGTTTTCTCGGTATTGAAAGGTTTGAAATTTTTTTTGTGTATCGTACTCAGGTTATCTAAGAAAGAGGGGGCTACGGTTGCTACTCGCATATTCTCCCCTGGGGCTGGCATATGTCATGTGATCAGCTGCTGCTGATTGTATTGAGGCAATTGTATTGCGTACTACACAGATTAAAAAAAACAAAAAAGAGTGAAAGATTATGGCGGCATGCAATGCACTCCTCCCTCTACTCGAGTAAATGCTGCGACATCACGAGTTCAGTGACCGCCAGGTACTTAAATGGTTACACAGCCTCATATGCGCTTTCACCCCAATTGAGGTCATTTAGTAACCATACAGAGTCCAAACCCTACCAAAATTACATTCGAGCTTGGACAACACATGCACTATGATCAAAATTCCGCGATAAAAATTCTGCCGCGGCGCAGTGGGGGGTTTCAGCAGGGCCTTCTCTGGATCCGGTGGGGGTGTGCGAGGCGTGCTCTTTCTGCCGGTGTTAGGGTCAAATAACTTACAGTCTCACCTGGCTAAAATGAACGCCAAGAACACAGCCCTCGAAATCTTGCTCGCTAATTTTTATTATGGGCGTTCGCGACACTGGTGGTCAACTGCACTCTGCAGTAAATTCATCAGCGTGGCTGCGAGGCACTGTTCCTTGTAGCCGGAGATTGGTTACAGCCATGTTCAATAGGCAGGTGCAACTGTATTCGCACTCATTCACTATTCGGTAGCTTATCATGGGGAAACACAAAGTGTCTTATCTCCAACAGTGTGTGGTTGCACCATACCTTAATTGAGTACTGTGCCTTATGCTCTCACGGAACAGAGCTATGGTTTGCAGGGATCTGCGAGGCGGAGTCAGGTCGCGCTAATTCTACAAAGCCTCAAATCTCAAATGTGTTGGTATTTCCTTGGAGTGAAAATGATTCGGTAGTAGTTGCCACAAAAGAAACTAGATCACCCCGCTTCTCTTCAGCTTTTCCCACAGAAAGGCTTTGTAAACTCCTACATTTACCCTCCTCTATACTCCCCCATTAATCTTCCATACTCCTCTGCCATTTCTACACACAGCCAATATTTTCGACCGAGCATCATGGCCCATGCCATAAATATACACCCCACGTTCGGCGACGGCAATAACAAGTCTGGCAACATAAAGAATAGTTTCAACACCACCGTCTACAATTCCGACGAAGATGCGCAAATCATGAGTTGGCTCTCTCCACTAGAGCCTAATACTAGACATGATAGCGTGCGTACCGACCGATTTGCAGGTGTTGGGGATTGGCTTTTAGAAACAAGCGAGTTTCGGGAGTGGAGGGATAGTGATGGGGGAGCCGATAAGGCTGTTTTGTTTTGCTCCGGGCATCCGGGAGTGGGAAAAACATATTTGAGGTAAGTGGCGGGATTGGTTTAAAGAAGGCATATCGCTGATGGCTGGATATACTAGTTCCCTAGTGATTGACAAGCTGTACGATCAGGCAATGGGTGAAAATATCGCCATTGCATGCTTATACTGCGACTACCTCGTTCAGCAAGAGCAGACAACAACTAATATGATAGGAGCGGTTCTGAAGCAGCTGCTAGAAAAGGTGGACATCCCAAAAGACTTGCGTCGAGCATTTCAAGAGGGAAAAAAGGTGGCTGGTGGCCGAAGGCTGCTCCTTCCAGATTTGGTGCGCAGGTTGAAGATCACTATTGCTTCACTACACCAAGTTTTCATCTGCATCGATGCGCTAGACGAATTCCTACCGAAGGATCTTCCAGCGCTTCTTGAGCCACTAAGAGAAATTATTCAGGAGTGCCCTAGGACCAGGATATTCCTCACTGGGAGGCCCCATGTGAAGGAAAATATTCAAAGATACTTCACCAAGGCCGTTGTAATACCCATCAACCCTAACACGGATGATATCAGGAATTATCTGGAAATGAGGCTAGACAGGGATGACGAGCCAGAGGTGATGGACAATGATTTACGAGCGGATATTGTGAGGATTATTCCGGAAAAGATGTCTGATATGTGTGTAGGAGCATTTACTATTTTCGATCTATTACGGATGCACACTTACTAATGATTATGTGTAGATTCCTCCTCGTTTCACTCAACATCGACGCTATTCTAGAGGGGGTGACAGTTGGTCAGAGAAGAAAGAAACTCGACGATATGGCGCGAGGTAATGGGCTGAGGGATGCATACACGGCAACCCTAACCCGGGTGAAGGCGCAGAAGGGACATAAATCGGTACTCGGATTAAACGTCTTGATGTGGGTATTGAATTCGCGGCGGCCGTTACATACCGATGACCTTTGCCATGCCCTGGGAGTGGAGGTCGGATCTATAGATCTGGATCCGGAAAGCGTCCCTACGTTAAAAATACTCCTATCATCCTGTCTTGGTCTTGTGACGGTCGAGGCATCTTCGTCGACAGTCCGACTGGTGCACTTTACTCTACAGGAGTACCTCTCAAGTGATCCTACCCTATTCCCTTGTCCTCACTCAACAATCGCGGAGGTTTGCTTGACATATCTCAATTTTGGATATGTCAGGAAACTTTCGCCAGATTTTGAAGGTGACCCACCAGAAATCCCCTTTCTGGACTATGCTTCTCGTTACTGGGGAGAGCATGCAAAAAGGGAGATGACAGAAAATGTTAAAGCACTTGCACTAAGGCTTCTCGATAAATTCGATAAGCATATATCTTCTACACTACTGTTATTTCGTTGCACTGAAGAGTCAAATTACCGAGGCTTGGACTATGTTGAAGAACCGGCGGAATTCAGTGGACTCCACGGAGCAGCATGCTTGGGGATGGTGGAGATATTTGCTGCTGTATTAGAGATGGAGGGATGGGACGTTGAAGCGGAAGATTGCAGCGGGGGTACTGCTCTCGCATGGGCAGCTGAAAGAGGGCATGAGGGCGTCGTCAAGATCTTGTTGGAACGAGAGGATATCAATCCTGACCAGGCAGCCTGGGGCTTTACGCCACTCATGTGGGCAGCCAGAAACGGGCATGAGGGGGTAATAAAGCTACTTCTTGAAAGAGTGGACGTTAATCCTGATACAAAATGTCCCGATTCTGGCGACACGGCACTCCTATTGGCGGTAGAATACGGGCACATGGGAGTGGTAAAATTACTTTTGGAACGAGAGGACGTGAATCCCAACCAGGAATTGCCCGACCCTGACCCTGACCGAAACCTAGACATCCCTGGCCGAACGCTAGTCTTCTGGGCGGCTGAGAACGGGCATGAAGAAATACTAAAAATCCTTTTGGAACGAAAGGACCTCGATCTTGACGTTTGGGACTATGAATTTGGCGACACACTACTCGGCTGGGCGGTTTCCGAGGGGAATGAGGAGGTACTAAAGATGCTTTTGAAACGACAGGATGTCAACCACAATGACACCGGAGGTGTACATACACTACTCTGCCTAGCCGCTCTGTACGGGCAGGAGTGGGCAGTAAAAATGCTTTTGGAACTAGAGGATATCAATCCCAACTATACAGAACCGGAGTGGGGCCAAACGCCTCTTTCGGTGGCGGCCGAGGAAGGGCACGAGGGGGTAGTAAAGATGCTTTTAGAACGAAAGGATGTCAATCCTGACCATGCCGGCAGCAAATCTGGCCGAACGCCTCTCTCGTGGGCGGTTGGGGACGGCCATGAGGTGGTAGTCAAGATGCTTTTGGAGCGAGAGGACGTCAATCCCGACCAGGTAGACACCCAATATGGCCGAACGCTGCTCTCGTGGGCGGCTGGGAACGGCCATGCGGTGGTAGTCAATATATTTTTGGAGCGAGAGGACGTTAATCCCGACAAGGCAGATACAGATGGCCGAACACCGCTCTCTTGGGCAGCAGAGAACGGGCATGAAGGAATAGTAAAGATGCTTTTGGAGCGAAAGGACGTTGATCCTGACCGGGCAGATACCCAATATGGCCGAACGCCGCTCTCGTGGGCGGCTGGGAAGGGCCATGAGGTGGTCGTCAAGATACTTTTAGAGCGAGAGAACGTCAATCCCGACCAGGCAGACACCCAATATGGCCGAACGCCGCTCTGCTGGGCAGCTGCCAAAGGGCATAGAAGGGTAGTTAAGATGGTTTCAATCTGGGGGGGCGTTAATCCTGACCTGGCAGATACCGAATATGGCCGAACGCCGCCCTACTGGACGGCTTGGAACGGCCATGATGGGGTAGTAAAGATGCTTTTGGAACGAAAGGACGTCAATCCTAACCATGCACAGACCAAAGATGGTCGGACGCCGTTCTCCTTAGCGGCTGGGGCCGGACGTGAGGGCGTAGTAAAGATGCTTTCGGAACGAGAGGACATCAATCCTGACCAGGCGGACACTGAATCTGGCCGAACACCGCTCTGGTGGGCGGCGGCGAATGGCCATGAGGTGGTAGTCAAGATGCTTTTGGAGCGAGAGGACGTCAATCCCGACCAGGCAGACACCCAATATGGCGGAACGCCACTCTGCCGGGCCGCTGCCAAAGGGCATGAGGGGGTAGTCAAGATACTTTTGGAGCGAGAGGACGTCAATCCCGACCAGGCAGAGACCCAATATGGCGGAACGCCACTCTGCCGGGCCGCTGCCAAAGGGCATGAGGGGGTAGTCAAGATGCTTTTGCAACGAAAAGATGTCAATCCGGATCATATAGATACCGAATATGGCCAGACGGCACTTTCGTGGGCTGCTAGGAACGGGCATGAGGGGATAGTAAAGATGCTTTTGGAACGAGAGGACGTCAATCCCGACCATGCAGGCAGCAAATCTGGCCAAACACCGCTCTCGTTGGCGGCTGGGGCCAGATGTTATGGGGCAGTCAAAATGCTCTTGGAGCGGGGTGGTGTCGACCCCAGTCGGGTAGACACCTTGGTAGGCGGGACACTACTCTCCTGGGCGGTTAAGAGTTGGCATGAAGGGATAGTAGAGATTCTCTTGGAACGCTACGACGTCAATGCCAACCAGCTGGACACTACTAATGGCGAAACGCCACTCGTGTGGGCGGCTAGGTCTGGGCGTGTGGGGATAGTCAAGCTGCTTTTAGAACAAGATGACGTTGATCCTGACCTGGCCGATACCTGTTATGGCCGAACGCCACTTTCGTTCGCGGCTGCGGGCGGGCATGTGGCGATAGTACAGATGCTTTTGAAACGAAAGGATGTCAATCCCGACCATGCAGGCAGCAAATCTGGCCGAACGCCGCTCTCGTTCGCGGCTGGGGCCGGAAGTGAGGGGGTAGTAAAGATGCTTTTGGAACGAGAGGACATCAATCCTGACCAGGCGGACACTGAATCTGGCCGAACGCCACTCTCGTGGGCGGCTAAGAACCGGAATAATGCAGTAGTAAAGATGCTTTTAGAGCGAGAGGACGTCAATCCTGACCAGGCGGACACTGAATCTGGCCGAACGCCACTCTCGTGGGCGGCTAATAACTGGAATGATGCGGTAGTAAAGATGCTTTTAGAGCGAGAGGACGTCAATCCCAACCGGGCGGACACCGGTGGCCGGACACCGCTCTCATGGGCGGCTGAGAACGGGTACAAGGCGGTGGTAAAGACTCTTTTGGAACGAAAAGACGTCAATCCCGACCAGGTAGACACCAGTGGCCGGACACCGCTCTCATGGGCGGCTGAGAGCGGGCACGAGGCGGTGGTAAAGACTCTTTTAGAACGAAAAGACGTCAATCCCGACCATGCAGGCAGCAAATCTGGCCGAACGCCGCTCTCGTTGGCAGCTGGGGCCGGACGTGTGGGGGTAGTCAGGATGCTTTTGCAACGAAAAGACGTCAATCCTAACCGGGCGGACACTGAGTATGGCCAGCCACCGCTGTTGTGGGCGGCTGAAAACGAGCATGAGATGGTAGTAAAGATGCTTTTGAGACGAAAGGACGTCAACCCCGATCATGCATCCACAAAGAATGGGTGGACAGCACTTTCATTAGCAGCTGGGGCCGGACATAAGGGCCTGGTAAAGACGCTTTTGGCACAAATTAACGTCAATCCCAACAAAGCAGACACCAATGGCCGAACACCGCTTTCATGGGCAGCAGAGAGCGGGCATGACAGAATAGTAAAGATGCTTGTGGAACGAAAAGATGTCAATCCCGACCAGGTAGACAACGGTGGCCGGACCCCGCTCTCATGGGCGGCTGAGAGCGGGCACGAGGCGGTAGTAAAGATTCTTTCGGAACGAAAGGGCGTCAATCCCAATCGGGCAGACACCGAATATGGCCAGGCGCCACTCTCGTGGGCCGCAGAGAACGGGCATGAGAAAGTCGTAAAGATGCTTTTAGAGCAAGAGGCCATCTATCCCGACCAGGCGGACACTGAATCTGGCTGGACGGCACTGTCATTGGCGGCTTCGGCTGGACGTGATGGGGTCGTAAAGATACTTTTGGAGCGAGAAGACGTCAATCCGGACAAGGCAGATACCGAGGGCCGAACACCGCTCTCTTGGGCAGCAGAGAACGGGCATGAAGGAATAGTAAAGATTCTTTTAGAACGAAATAGTGTCAATCCTAGCCAGGTAGACACCTCTTATCACCGAACACCACTCTCGTGGGCGGCTAAGAATGGGCATGAAGGCGTAGTAAAGATTTTCCTAGAACGAGAGGACGTCAACCCCAACCGGCCGGACACCAATAATGGCGAAACACCACTTGTGTGGACGGCTAAGAATGGGCATATGGGGGTAGCCAAAATGCTTTTGGAACGGGACGACGTCAATCCCAACCAAGTAGACACCTTGTTTGGCGGGACGCCACTCTCCTGGGCGGCCAGGAACGGACATGTGGGGGTAGTAAAGATACTTTTGGAGCGAAAGGACGTCAATCTCGACTACGCTGATACTATAGAAGGCCGGACAGCACTGTCGTGGGCCGCCGAGAACGGGCATGCGGAGATAGTCAAAATCCTTTTGGAACGAGATGACGTTAACCTAGACTTGCCAGACACCTTCTATTGCCGGGCACCACTTTCGTGGGCGGCTAATAACGGGCATGATGGGGTAGTAAAAATACTTTTGGAACGAAAGGGCGACAATCCCGACCAGGGAAGCACAGCGGCATCACAGAAACCCTGACACCACTCTTCTGGGTGGCTGAGGACGGGCATTAATGGTAATAGATATTCTTTTGGAACGCTGGCTCTGTCGCTAAGGTATGATAGAGTTGTGCAGATCCTACTTGAGTAAGGTAATGCTAACTATGCCCTAGAAAATCGCTATTGCTAGACGTCCCTCCCGTCCTCCTCCTCTATGAGCGGAGACCAGTGCGTTATGGTGATACAATCCAAATCTCACGGCCCCGGTTCCAAAATCACAGACTTTAATGCTCAACATGCACTCATATTCGCGGACTCCGATGAGCGAGAAGTGATATTGGACCCCGAGGACCCCATATCTATGTCCCTAGGTACCGACCGACCTCCCCGCAGCCGAACCGTCTATGTTCCCTCAACCCTCCTCCAGGTGGACCCTAAAGGGCCCGCCATCCTCCCTAAAAACCAGCACACGTCCTGACAACGCCCGATCACTCCTCTCGATTGTTGTTGGCCTATATTGGGTCCTCGCCTCTTTCATTTAACTTTTAGCTTTCCTCGCTTACATCTTTCCCTCTTCACTATTAGACACATTCTCCTTCTACAAGTACTTTCCGAGCGAGGAGTCGATGGAGGCAAGACCTCCTTGGATTTAAATGCATATAGACATTGAAAAGCACATTTTTGTAGTTTCTTCTGACTCTTTTCTATTCATCTACTTGTTTTTTTTTTTCCTTATTCGCCGGTTTATTCCCTTAAAGTTCTGGTTCGACACGGCCCTATCATCCTGTTCTCACCCCTCATTCCTGCTTTTCGGTTATTCGTTGAGTTAGTATTGTTCTTGCCTTGTGTGGAGAGTGGTGATATTACTGTACGACATGATATAAGTAATTTGGTACGAATTCATGCCAAGTTTGAAGAAGCTCCTGGGCGAAGCTGGCTTGTCTCCTGCCAGTAATTCCTCTCATAAGGACATGATCACACCATTTCCTTACCCCTCATTCACCGCTTTCCTTCCCTACTTTACCAAAACTTCAATCCCTCCTCTCACATTTTCCACCGAGTGATTGACTGACTCGACGGGATATCCTCCGATATCCTTCTAGCATATTCTAACTGGTGAGCTAAGGGCTAGAGTAGCAGGCATCAAGCCCGGTAGCCTATAACGAGTGATCTCCGATGATTAACAATACTTGGCCGCAAAGCGAGTTTGGTGAGTATAGGGTAGTTGAGTAATTTACGGTGTTTTGATCTGTGCTTAGCGTTCGCTACGGGGCCTCCGGGGCGTGTTTTTCTTTGGATTCCCTGCCCCTGACCCCCACCCCGCCCATAGCCCAGACAGGCCCCCGTTAAAAATAGGTGTGGAGAAACGGGGCCCCGTCCAGGGAATGAGCGGGGACTCGCCTCAGGCAGCGGAGGGGGGGGGATTACCCTAAAAATATCCCCCAGGCCCCGCCCTGTAACGAACTCAATCTGTGCAAAGGTTTTTAGTCTTCGTAATTCATCAAAGTCTCAACTTTGTTACTATTTCGTTGGGATGGAAATGCTTGGGCGGCAGAGTTGTTGTCAGAAGAAAAGAAGCAACATTACTTTGTATTCTTTGGCCCTGTCCGCAGAACATTTGGTGAATTCCCCCACCGACCATACATCCATACATAATGCGCTACCATTAATTTTCTACACAACCAACATATTCAACTAAGCATCATGTCTCCGACTCCATATACACAAGTTGTCAACATTGGCAACCGCAAGCCCGACTGCGGCAACACATAGGGAGCTACAGGACTGGCAAGTCCGTTTGTGAGCCAGACAAGGATGCATGGATTGTATTTAGCTCTCCATAAGTGCCAAATTACAGAAATCATAGCACGTTCATCAACTAATTTGATGGTGTCGGAAATTGGCTTTTGGAAACAAGGGAGGTGCAGGAGCGCAGGTGGAAGCGATAATGCTGTCTTGTTGAGCTCCGGGTATGAGGGAGTGTGAGCAAGATATCTCAGGGCTGAGTGGGTATGCTCTTTGTAGGGGGCAAATGTCGCTAACAGGAAGGAAATACTAGTTCTCTAGCCACTAACAGGCTGTGTGGTCAGAAAAAAAAGAAAGATATCGCCATTACATGCTTCTACTATGACTTCCTTCCCCGGCAAGAATCAAACGATCAACAAGGTGATGAGATCAATTTTCAAACACTTTGTAGGCAAGGGGGGGCGTCCTGAAAAATATGCGGAAT
>Ga0307507_10005580_pt1 | contig 20528 bp, 28 predicted proteins | sample 7_EM_MG_FD_207223 | JGI IMG/M metagenome (GOLD analysis project Ga0307507, IMG submission 207223) | Populus trichocarpa ectomycorrhiza microbial communities from riparian zone in the Pacific Northwest, United States - 7_EM | ecosystem: Host-associated > Plants > Roots > Unclassified | place...
CTCCTATATCCTTGTCTTCCTGAGCCAAAGAAGGAAACAAGAGAAGTACTCAATTACCCATCAAAATCGCTGGCAAATCTGAATAGAAGATCACGTGACCAACTTAGCACTCGGCAGCGTGAGTACAGTCGCACCTCACTATCCCGGATGACCAAAATCCAAAGAATTTGTCCGGGACAACGAGTGATCCGGGACAACAGGTCAAGTTTTGCTTCACAGCATTACATACGAGACAGCGAGGTATCCGTATTATCGAGTTCCGGGACAGCGAGGTTTGACCATATAATCAGATTCTTATCCACAAAAAAGACGAAAAAAGGCGGAGAAAAAAGAAAAAAGCACTCTAAATAGTCTGAGTGCGCTTCTATTTGATCTCTTAGGCCTCCTGTGGAAGCCTTGGTACAGCTTCGGTTGCTTCGGTTTTTGGCACCGGCACCCCGTCTACCCATCTACTCAGCATCACAATCACCTTCTAAAATCGCGAAAAGCGTTCCAAGTGCGGCTGCATTCTCTTCTCTCAACGAAAGTCAACCCAAGACCTTCCCCCATCCCATCCATCCCTTGGTACTTCTCTTCCGCCTTCCTCCTCACTTCCCGCCTTCACCTCTTTCCTCTTTTTCTTCTTCTTTACTCTCCGAAATCACCTCTGCTCGTGCTTCCGCCGCTCTAACTCTTGCGCCCAGCAAAACGATCATTTACCCTACATCGCTTTTTCTCTCCTGCCTTGACCACCTCCTTCCCTTGCCGTAACCCCTGCCCACCTACCCTACCTTACCACAACCAACACCACAAAACCCGAGAAGAAAAGAAACAAGAAACCTCCCCCCCCCCCACCAAAACACGAAAATAATAATAATCATGGGCATGCCGGTGTGGAAAGAGCCTGTTGAGAAAAGGGATATCGATGCCGTGCTTGATCCCCGTCGTGCGGCCGTGCCTCGCCGTTCGACACACGGTCGTCGAATCAGATCTTCTCAAACGTTGATGAATTTATTGCGGGACGACTTTGCGCGAGAGACAAACACCCTCTCCAACATCACAGGAGGCGAGGGCAGACGTGAGCGCCCTTATCCATGGAGCGAGTTGAGTGCACTCCCAGGTCCCGTGCCTGACCCAGAGCGCGCTGGATTGCGCGTGACACTGGCCGATGCGGAGGCTAGAGCATCGTCTAATACAACCTTAAGCAGAGGGGGTATAAGAAGAGTTCGCTCGCCTTTACCAGTATTCAGAAATGAAAACAATCGGTTGCCTTCCTCTGCCTCCGATACCTATACCCCGCGCTTCCCCCCAGCGTTCCCAGAGAGGCAGCAGGAGGAGGAACTACGCCGAATCCGTACTCATTTTTCTCTTCCCACAGCTGCCTCATCCTCCTCCGAGGGCAGTAGTAGTAGCAGCAACAGCAACAATACCATCAATAGTACGGCTCTGCGCCGCGCTGGCGCCGAGGAAGGTTCTCAACGCCCATCCCAATACCTTTCTCGTTACGAATCCTTTATCGATGAAGCCGAGAGCGGAAGGCGTGATGAGCTCTCCTACCTTCCTGGCCCTTCCTCCAGGCGCTGGTTGGAGATTGATGGGTTGGGGGATAGAGAGCGTAGTTTAAGGTCTATTTTCCCGCAAATGTCATTTTATGATGCTGTCGGACTAATTGGCTTGGATGATAACAGCCCCGACCCCGGTCACTGGGAGTTGGTCGCTAATGGCTTAGGATTTCAAGCAGCATGCGACTTGTGGGAATCTGATTCGGATGCTGATGGCAACCCTCTCGCCAGTGAGATGATGTGGGATCCTCCACAGGACCGCGAGGAGGCCTTCAGAATACGCCGTCTATTCTCCTCCCGTAATGGGGGCATCGACCGCTTGGTTGGACGTCTTTAAAAGCATCATTCAATCAAGAAAAAAAAAGAAAGAAAAAAGGTTCCCAAAAACATGGTTCTCCCTTTCAGTTTCCCTTCCCTCGTTCCGCTTTTACTCTTTTTATCAGGACTCTTTTAGGTTTGGGGGTTTTGTTTTTCCTCTTTCTTTCTTTCATTACGTCTACGCTATCATTCTGTTCTTTGAGTTTTCTCGGAGCTAAGTATCTGGGTACGGTATGGTATATTTCAAGGTGTTTTTTTCTTTCTTTCCTTTCTGCCATTATTGTTACTTGTTTGCTTTTCGATTATTCACTCGGCCCTGCTGTCCTCGCTTTTTTCTGGTAAAGAGTAAGGCTTGTGCTCGCTGTGTTTTTGCTTTCGTGTTGAACGGAAAGTCTGTTGGTGGTGATGATAGTGGATAGTTATGTAGACAAACTTTCTATTAGGGCATTTGTCTATGCTATCAGAAATCAGAAAAGCAATTGCGAGCACGACTGGTCACGGGCTTTTAGACGTGTATTCTTGTTATTGTTTCTCCTTATCATCACAACAGAAAATGACAACATAGATTATGTTCCAGGAGAGTGGTGTGATTGTGGTCTCGGTGTATTTGGTATCTTTGTTTGGCGGTGGGTTTTTTTCCGGGGAATTGTAACAGCAGCTCAAATCAGAGCTGCTGTACTAGTACAGTACAGTGTCAGTACTCGAGTGCTGGTGCGGTATCGGGTGATAGGTTGAAGGGAAGCCTTGGATATTATACTTCGCTCTTATTGGAAAGTTTGATTCTCTTTTGTCTATAGAGGGTCAGTGGGGAAGGAATTTCTCAAAAATTTTAATTGTGATTCTAACAGTCCATTGGCTATCGTATCGTATTGTTGTGTTGACTTTTACTCGTATGAGGGCATTGCTTTATTGGAAGCCTCCTCCTGAGGGTATTGCTGCTGTCCCGGTGCTGTATGGCAATGCCGGCACAAGCGCTGTGTTGGAGACACCCAGGCTAGGCCACACGAAGGACATCCCAGGCCCCTTGGCATTATAATAACCCAACCTACAACGCCAAACATCAAATTCCACATCAAAGACTCCCCATCACCACCGCCGCTTCACCGCTCTCCAATTGACCACTAGAATGATCCCTCCAATCCTCTGGCGGTGTCTACGAACACTACCCATCACCCACCCACTTAAACCCCGACCACGCCTCCACAACTTCACCACAACCCCACCACTCTCCGCGAAGCCATTAAAACCCAAGGGACCCCCGCCGTCGTCCAAAATGAAATCGGGAATACAGCGCACGCAGTCCAACAAAATCCGCATAAAGAAGGTGCCCATCGCAGTGCAGAAGCCCGCCTACGAACCTGGCCAGCGCAAGGAACTGCGAAAGCGCATCGTCCTATCCAACACTAATGCCATACAGGTGGTACTGCCGACCATGACGGCGGACTTGATAGGGAACAAGGATGCGGCCGGGGCGATGTTTGCGCTGCCGAGTGGGGAGGAGGACACGACTATTGATCGGCTGAGGGCGTTGGAAGCCTTCCAGACGAAGCAGCACTGGCCATTTTTCCACCGCCCGTGCACCCTTTTCCGAAGGGAGACAGTGGAGGTTGGGAGACTGTTTGAGAGGGTTATGCAGCGGGAGGGTACGGGAGAGAATGGGGGGGTGAATGAGAGGGCGATATTGCATGGGTATCATGGGTGTGGGAGGACCATACTCTTGCTACAGGCCATGACTTGGGCGCTGCAGAAAGACTGGATTGTTATCGCTATTCCGAATGGTAGGTTCCCGGATCGTTCCTTTTGCATGGAGGGGTAGAGATGGGGTTGTGCTGATGGTGGAGCAGCTCAGGATTTGGTTATTGGGCACACTGAGTATGAGCTTGAGGGTAATTCGCATCTGTGGCTGCAGAAAGCATACACTACGGATCTTTTGAATAAGATACTGAAGGCCAATCAGAAGACCTTGAAAGGAGTTGGATTCCCGTTTCCCTGCCACTCGAGGCCAACCGCCACTCACTAACTCCGTATTGCTCCTCAGATGAAACTTTCACAAAACTATCGTCTGGGGCGAATAGAGGAAGTCCAGAAAGGTGATGCAATGAAAAAGGTCTTGGAAACTGCAGCTCTGGATCCATTGCTTGCTTGGGATGCGTTCAATGTTCTGCTGGGAGAATTGGGTTTACCGGGAAGGTAATTATCAATACTCCAACCCTCGCCCTATCACTTTCGATGAGGAAGAATAATCGGATGTGAAGAGATTTTGCCATCCAAGAGCGCAAAACCCGTGTAGATATTTCCGTTGCCTTCCTCCCGAAGAATATTTTCGATCCAACCTCATCCTCAATATATATCTAACCCTATGTATATCTGCTAACGAATTAATTAAAATCTACTAGCCCCCCGGTACTATTCACACTGGACAACCTCAACCAGATCTCCATCCCAAGCAAATATCGAGATCCAGCTTTCAACGTGATCCACTCTCACGATCTCGCCCTTCCGAATACATTCCTCGCATACTTATCCGGCAAGCGTAGCTTCCACAAAGGAATCACCCTCACCGCAACATCATCGAAATGCTCTCGAACGCTAGCGCTCGACGCAGCGCTTGAAGGCCGGGAAGTCGACCCGTATGAGAGGCTCGACCCAAGAATTGGACCCTCAATCGAGGGTGCTCAGATCATCCATGTGGACAGTCTGAGCAAGGAGGAGGCAAAAGCCCTCATGGGCTACTACAGCGAGAGCGGTATCATGAAAGACACAGTAGACCTCACGACTTTCAACGAAAAGTACGCAGTATCGGCTGGTAATCCGAGAGATCTGTTCAGCACTTGCTTACGGATGAGGCAGTGAGTGAGTGAGTATACCTAGTAACATAGCTTTTCTGTCTACAGGCTCTGAAAAATAGAGAACAAAACAACTGTATCATGTTTCGTGCTCCCCCCCCCCCCTTGGTGTATACCGCTATCATGAAAACGATAACCTCTATCTATCTATCTATCTATCTATCTATCTATCTATCCACCCCTAGCATAGTCCTGGTCCTCAACACTCAGAATAACCCGATGGGGCTTAAGCCCATTCGCAATAAGGTAATCCCCATTCGGCAAATCATTCTCATCAGCCCTCTTCGCCGCAGCCTCCCGCGTATCCGCCAATCCGGTCTTCAAGTGTCTAGCAATCAACCTCTCCCTTGCAACTCCCCGGTCCACCTCCACAAACCACAGCTCGTCAAAAAGCCTTGCGATATCACCCCACACGTCCGTGCCCATGCTCAAGTAATTCCCTGACCCTCTCCACATACATTAGGCCACACCCAAGGGAAGTGGAAAGGGAAGGGGGGGGGAGGGGAGTGACCTTCAAAAATAAGCACTTGCTGCGAACTCAATATCTTGATATCGTTTTCCACCGGGTCTTTAACAGCGTGATCAAATGACGGAGCATGTATTATCTTCTCCCCCCCCTCTCCCCCAAGCGGCGCTTTCACCCGTTCGATCAATAATTTCAAAGATACAGGGTCGAAAGTGAAGGGTGCACCGCGGCGGGCGTGCGCTTCGATAGGATCGGCCATTGCGGAGAGGGCGGCGCGGGTCAAATGGTAGCCATCCTAAGCATCATGAGTGTCTGTGAATTTATATAATTGAAATTGCGAGTGAAACCATTGGAATCATAGCTGCTACTTCTCCACTTTTTGATATGGCGTTTAAGCCCTCCGAGACCTTTTTTGCTAGTGTGGTCTTCCCGCTGCCGGGGATCCCGGAAACGCTGATTAGGAGGCGGTTTCCTGGGGGGAGGGTGGAGAGTTTTTCTGTGTTGTGTTGTAGGTTAGTTAGTTCGGTATTGGTATTGGTATTGGTATGATATGATGGTAGAATTGATTGAGATGACATTTGTGGTACTTACGGTTGGCGTGCTCAATGAGCTCTTTGATTGCTTGCTCCATTGTGGGGGGTTGTTTGGTTTGGTTTGGTTAGACTTGTAGAGTGCTTATCAATTGGCGGCGGCGGGGTCGTGATGGGGTTAAGTTCTTTTGTTGCCATATGGGTACTCTTACATGACCGTGTACGGCACTTGTGGTCGACATTTGCTGCTCTGCTAGCGGGGTTCTCCGCTGATGGGCGTTCAGACCCGTGTAATCATACTTGTTACTTGTTACTTCGAATAGTGCACAACCTCTTTCTTTCTTTTCGCAAAGGTAGTTCTCTACAGCAGCCACTAAGCAACGAACAACCTCCAACATGATTGATCTAGGCCTCAAGAGGATTACAAGACTAGTGCGGGATCAGGGGAGGTTCCCCTGGAGAGCAATTCATGTGAGAGATTTATCTTCCATCCATCCGCTCGTTCATTCGCTCGTCTAAATACTAACCGACATCACCAAGGTCGCGGGAACAAACGGAAAAGTATATCAACCGAGTGATCGCCCATGCTTAAACCTACAGACAGACTAACATTGACGAAAAAAAAAACAACAACCTCTGTTATAAGTAGGGCTCTGTATGCGCATACATATCCTCCTGCCTCAAGTCATCAGGCATCCCAAGTGCGCGCTTCACTTCACCGCACCTAGTCGACCGCTGGGACTGCATAACCCTCAACGGCGCCGTAGTCAGCGAGGAACTCTTCCTAGTGATCGAAGCCGCGATCAAGAAAAAGAACGCACAGGAGGACATTGGCGCATCCGAGTTCGAAATCCTGACGGCGACAGCCTTCGAGATATTCTCGCGGGAAAAGGTTGACCTCGCTGTTGTGGAAGTGGGCCTTGGTGGCCGACTGGACGCAACGAATGTCATCGAACCGCCCGTTGTAGCCGTCATCACAAAAATTGGGCTGGATCATCAGGCACTCTTGGGATCGTCGCTGGAGGAGATCGCCAGGGAGAAGGGTGGGGTGATTAAAGTTGGGAGTAGGTGTATTGTCGATGGGACGAATGAGGATAAGGTGCTCTCGGTGCTTGGGAAGATGGCGGAGGAGGCAGGGGTGGAGAGCTTTCATGCTATTCGTCCGGAGGCGGTTGATAGAGGAGGAGAAGGGGGCGGGAGCGTCTGCGAGATCACGACGGAGGCGTTTGGGAGACAGAGGTTCGAGAAGTTCCTTACGGGGATCTACCAACCGGCGAATCTGTCCTGCGCTGTGCATGCACTTTCTTACCTTTCCCGAGAGTACCCGTCCATCACTGCGTCCACGGTTCTTGACGGCGTTAGGAATACAAGCTGGCCTGGAAGGATGGATATGGTGGACCTGTCATGTCTGTTCCCTGGGCAGGGAAAGCGGGTTCTACTCGACGGGGCACATAATACCCAGGCGGCACTTGCTCTGTCAGACTACGTCACTAAAGAGCTACGGGCTGGGGGAGGGTTTGTGTCCTGGACTGTTTCTGCCTCGAAGGGGAAGGATATCAAAGAGATGCTGAGGATATTGCTACGGCCTGGGGATAAAGTTGTAGCAGTCGCGTTCGGATCTGTAGATGGAATGCCATGGGTGGCCGCGGCGAGTACGGGGGACATTGTTAGCGCCGTTAGGGAGGTATTTGGAAAGGAGGTCGAGGCTATTGATGGGGGGAAGGATGTGCTTGGAGGAGTGAAGATGGCGCTGAAACTGGCTGGTGAGGAGGGACATACTGTTGTTGCGGGGAGTTTGTGAGTATCTTCTTGAAGGGATTGTGGATTGGGTATTGATTACGGGAAATAGATATCTTGCGGGAGATTTGATACGGCTGCTGAGGAGGGCTGAGAAGGAGTGCGAGTGATGGCAAAAATCGTGGTGGATTTGGGTTCTCTTCCTGGCTCATATCATACCCGGACGGTCATAAATGTTGGTATGATAGCTTTCTCTATAATGATTCGCTGTGTGATTTACTCTAAAGTGAGGTGATCAATATTGGGCCAACCGGTGCTGAACAAAGAGCATTAATCAAGTTGTTGTTGCTCTACTTCCCCTTCGTCTGTCGAGTTGATATTTGGATCAGAGACTCAAAGTGGTATAAAAATACCTGGGTTAAAGCATTCACCTGAACACCGACCGACACTTGGTAGCCAAGCGTCCGACATAAGTTCAAAAACCAGACCAGATAGGGATACATTCGGCTGGTTAACTTAAATAACTGTTCCATGACTTCCTGTTGGACCTTGGAGGATAGTGCCGGCCGCCGGAAGCTGGAAATCAACACTTTGTGTCAATTAACGTCTGCTTATTAAGCAGATAACCATATCCTCTTTGGGTTGGATTGGCTAGATACCGGTGCTTGTGTGTAGCGGAGCTAAGATATAGTAAAAACTCAAACTCGCCTGGACTGATCGTGCAGCATTTTTCAGTGCTTCGAATGGCCTAAGAGGGCATCCAAAGACGCTTGCTTACTTTATCTAGCCCCAGTAGCGAGCTCTCAGTCAATGGGAGGGTCTGATTTCGCTGCACCACCGGTCCGGCCGAGTTCGTTATAAATAATACTTGGAGTTTTTAGGGTGTTACTAATACAGTTAATTGGCCATGTTAATCCGCTAGCACTTATACTTGTCCCAGGCCAGAAGTGACCGAAAATTGGGGGTTAAACGCCACTTTGGGTAATTCTCACCCAGATCGCCCCAGTTAACAGCCCAAACAGGCCTCCAGACTATGTCTTATCTGTGAAATATCCCGGAAAGATCCTTGCAATATCCCTATTCTACCCCTGTATTATCCCTGTTTTTCCACTAAATTTTCGGTCACTTGTTACCTGGGACAAGTAGTTTAAGAAATAAAAACTTTGAATCGCCCTGGCACGGTGGAGACTGGAGATTCCTTTAAATTCCCCGGTTGTTCCCTGGGCGATCGCAGGATAAACATTTTTAGAGAAGCTTTTGATCTTAGGGGTTTTGGTTGCTGAGCTAGGGGGAGTTTGAAGTTGATCACATCTAGGGTTGGTTTACATTGTCTGCACCGTGCCAGTACTTGTGTCATGCCAGATACCGTACCATATGCACGTCAGTTAACAATTATCCAAAGTTACCCTGCAGAGACATCTCGCCCCGCGCACAAACACCCCACGAAGAAAAGAACAAGAATCCAGTCTTTTCTGTTTCAACATCACATATACAATATGCCTGCTCCAACAGCTCTCCAAAAACCAGAGACAGTCGCCGAACCTGTTCCGGAAAATATCGCAGGTGATTGATTTCGATCTTCCTCTAATATCTGATTTTCTTGGCTCTGACTGCTTTTTTTTCTTTTTTCTTTAGTGCCCACAGACGACGACGTTCTCATCAATTATTTCGCTTCATCGACGCGGCCAGGAGATACTGTTGTAGTAGCGCAGACTCCTAAAGATGTTGAAGGAGACGGTATGCAGATTGACGAGGAAGGGCGACCGAAATTCAAGCCTGCCGGTGCATCGGTACGTACTTTCCATATCACCAATGACGATTTCCAAACAACTAACGAATGCCCTTCTCCTCCTCCTCCTCTGACAGAAAATATTTCAAAAAGGCGAAAACCGTAAAATCCCTATCCCACCACACCGCATGACACCTCTAAAATCCGCCTGGCCAAAAATCTACCCACCCCTCGTCGAGCACCTAAAACTCCAAGTCCGCATGAACCTTAAAACCAAGGCCATTGAGCTCCGTGCCTCGAAGGAAACAACCGACACTGGAGCCCTGCAGAAGGGCGCTGACTTCATCCGTGCCTTCGCCCTCGGCTTCGATACCGATGACGCAATTGCCTTACTGAGGTTGGACGACTTGTACATCGAGACTTTCGAGATTAAAGATGTCAAGACGCTGGTTGGGGAGCACTTGGGTAGAGCGATTGGTAGAATTGCGGGCAAGGATGGGAAGACGAAGTTTGCTATTGAGAATACTACAAAGACGAGGATTGTGCTGGCCGATTCGAAGATTCATATTCTTGGGGGGTTCCAGAATATTCGTATTGCGAGGGAGGCGGTTGTTAGTTTGATTCTGGGAAGTCCACCGGTATGTCATTTCACTTTCTTGTTCCTTTCACTTTGAATAATTGGTTGGACGCTTGGATACTCATAGAATATTTGTATAGGGCAAGGTATATGGCAACCTTAGAACTGTCGCTGCGAGGCAAAAGGAACGGTTTTAGACAGGGAGGATTTCTAAAATCAACAAAAGCTTTTTTTTCCCTCCTTTCGTTTTGCTGTTTGATGCTCCTTACGGTATTCCGGGTTCCTTTATGGCGCACAGGCTGATTATTGAATTGGGGAGATTCCATTTACGTCTTGTATTAAGTAGACTAAAACTGGGGATTGAGTTACGATAAATACTATTTATACTCGCTGGGTACCTTTATTTCTCTCATCCTGTCATGTCGTGCTCAGTGTGCATCGGTCACACTGTTTCACATACTGCAACCGGGTTGAACTTCCTTTTATTCCTTTTTCTCCTCTTCTCGCCCTGCAAGTGCTGAGATTTCTCAGCTCCCCGGATAAAAAAGCGGTTCTGGCGCGATACGGCACAGATAAGATGCTTGTGGCATGTAGCGAAAGTAATCGGTTTATCGGGAGATTGTAGTCTCTATAGGGTCACCATGCTGTACTCGAGTACTGTAGGATTGAGGCCAAGTTTGGGCAGAAACTTTTGCTGGCAAGGCGCACGAAATTAGCCCGGTCGAACCATTGGTTTGTTGGATTATTGTAATCTTGTTTCTAGATAATACGTATAATATTAGCGATAGATTGATTAGAGCCGAGTTGAGAGACGAAGTGTAAAACATCTTCAGCTTGTCAGTCCATGGTGGTCATTAGTTATGTCTTGCAATCTATCCGACACGTTGGGATTCTCTTCTCGCTCCCCCGCCCGCCAGGGAGAGAGGGGGGGAAGTCGGAAGCAAGGGATACAAGAGAGTGTATGCACATTGTCCAAGCTATGAAGAAGAAAAAGAGGTGTGTGTTTGTTTCGAGCGCAGGAAAGAACTAGAGAGCCATAGATAGCTAAAGAAAAAGAGCCAGGAGAGAGGTGAACAAGGAGAGAGAGAAAAAGAGCTCCTAAAGAGAAACCCTACGGGCGTTTCAGACGTGCGTCCTTCGAGCTGGCTGGCGGAGCCGCAACCCTTCACGCGAGCATCTTCAACTTTCTTCCCTCTGCCGCTGTTCCTACTTTCTCATGATACCGGTACCTACTACCTTACCTCGCCCCGTGCCTACCCTATATTCTTAACCAGCTGTCTTCCTCGCTCTCACCCTCTCTCTACCCTCAATTCTCTCTCTCTTTCTTCCCTTTTTCCGCTGTACTTGTGTGTACGTACATGTATGTACTGGCAATGAAGGCACTGTTTCCGCTCACTCAACTCCACACCCAGCTGCTGCTCGTCTAAGTGCACAATCGAACCGAAACCCACCGGCTATCCCGCTACAAAACTTCCCAAAATGCCGACCCTCACTCCCCTCCCCGTGCGACAGAATGGCAGGACGATAGATCGTCCCCGCACCCCCAGTCGACCTAGTACCTCCTCATCCTCAAAGGAGAATGAGTCCTCGTCGAATGGCTCTGCTCCTTTACCTTATGTATGGTCCCACATTTTCCCTAGGGGGTTGTTGTTGACGGATGAAATGGATTGCGGTGATTGTGGTTGTGGTTGTGGTTGTGGTGGTTGTGGTGGTGGTGGTGGTGGTGGTGGATGCATCAGCGGCGGGAAAATGAGAGCACTCTTTTGCTGATACTGAAGGGAGCCTTAGACTTTAGGTGATTGTCTTGGAAAGGGCGCTTTCGGGTCGGTTTATAGGGCACTCAATTTGGGGACTGGGGAGACTGTAGCTGTCAAGCAGATCAGGCTGACAGATCTCCCCAAAAGCGAACTTCGTGTGATTATGGTGGGCTATCTCTCTTGGTGGTGGTGGTTGTGTTATATAGGAGCTGCTCAACTAACCTTTTGTTACACACCCTCTCACGCACAGCTCGAAATCGATCTCCTCAAAAATCTCAATGTGAGTTTGCTCGAGGGGTGCTCCCAATTTATGTCAAAGCTTTTCCTGACGTCAAGAAGCATCCGAATATCGTCCAATACCACGGATTCGTTAAAACCGCCGATTCCTTGTACATCATATTAGAGTAAGGACGCTTGCCCGTCTTTCTGGGATCTGTTCTATCGATCGCCTTGGTTAACTAGAGTGTTAGGTACTGCGAGAATGGCTCCCTCCACAGCATTTGCAAGAATTTTGGAAAATTCCCCGAGAACCTGGTTGGACTTTACATGACTCAGGTTTTACACGGGTTGCTATATCTTCACGACCAGGGTGTTATACATAGAGATATCAAAGGCGCAAATATCTTAACAACTAAGGAGGGATTGGTGAAACTGGCGGATTTCGGAGTTGCTACAAGGGCCACTGGCCTTAGTGATTCATCTGTGGTCGGGACACCTTATTGGATGGCCCCGGAGGTCATTGAACTAGCAGGAGCTACCACGGCATCTGACATATGGTGACACCCCGCCGGAGACTTAGAAGGGGCTACATGGAAGCTTACGAGATAATAGGAGTGTGGGGTGCACGGTCGTTGAGCTATTAGACGGGAAACCCCCATACCACAAACTTGCTTCGATGCAAGCACTCTTTAGAATCGTCAATGATGACCATCCCCCGCTTCCTGAAGGTGCCTCTCCGGTTAGTCATAGGGATCACCACCTGTGGAACGGTGGCAGAGACTGATATCATTCATTTTTAGGCTGTCCGTGATTTTCTTATGCAGTGCTTCCAAAAAGACCCCAACCTTCGAGTGTCCGCTCGGAAGCTGCTTAAACATCCTTGGATTGTTACTGCCAAACGTGCGGATTCAATTGTCCGGACACCAACAACAAAATACGACGAAGCCGTTAAGAGTGTCCAACAGTGGAATGAAGCATTAAAGTCACCTAATGCCGGCGCTTCAAAAAAGCCGCTCCGAAATCCTATTGTCAGTCCTACACCTCGAAGGTATAACAACGACTTATCAGCTGCGGCGGTAGCTCCTGGAAAGGGAGGTCACAGGACCTTTTCATCATCACTTAAAACTGAGGCCTTTATGTCGCCCGAAAGTAATGGTGAGTAGACACTAATGGTTTTCTATGAATTGAACCGCTGATAGAAGCCGCAGATGAGGACGACGATAATTGGGACGACGACTTTGCTTCAGTTATATCACCCAGCGCCCTCCAGCTTCCTCGTAACAGGGCTCTAGAGAACCGACATTTAGGGGTTGCGCAATCATCTGAACGTCTTAAGTCTTTCGCATCCAACGATGGGGCCAATGAGAGCTGGGACGACAATTTCGAGGGCGATCTCACGATCAAGAGTCCTCCATGTGAGTAGCTGTTTTATGATAAATTCAACACCCCAGCTGACACTGCTTAGTGATGTCGGATTTCGACGATGACGCTATGCAAACTATTCGACCTTACTTCCCTCGACGCCAAAGTGAACCTGTTCTTGAATTTGATCATGATATACCCAGCCCTCCCATGCTCCCTGTCAAAGAGAAGCAATCCATGCTACCACCTCCTTCAGTGTTATCGCCATCTCCCACCAAATTATTGAAGAAGAAGCTTGTGCTCCCATCCCGACACGCCTCCCGCCCGGCTTCGATTTTCAGGGAGGATTCCTTCGAAGACTATTCTGATCTGGCCCCACTAAATGAAGCTAGCTTTGCCAAGAAGGTTGACCTTATGAAGGTGACTTTACACTATTGCACTCGACTTCTACATATATCACTGCTAACGAGTCTCGATTAGAAGGATGCCTCCTTGAGTCCACGGCTTTTCCACCCATCCGATTTGAAGAGTCTGCCACGCTCTGCCCAATCATCGCAGAACGGGAGCCTTCGTCGCCAGGATTCTATTAGTGACATCAAAGATGTCCATAAAATGCGTAGAACGCGGTCATCACTTGAGATCCAAAAGTTCGCCGAACCAGAGGGAGACGACGATTACTCGGATATCTTCGGGAGTGAAGGCGGCACTGACGAGGCTGGATCGGAGAGTGGTGATGAGCAGAGTTTGATGCTGAATACGAAGTTATCTAATAACTCTTGGGTAAGCTTACTGGATCCCGCTTTGGGGTCATTCGCCTCTCTGACTGAGTGATAGCTTGGTGATGAGGACATTGACGAGGAAGACCCTTTTGCTCAGTTGGAGGAAGGGTTTGACGAAATGGGTTTGTCTCCTTGCCCAATAATTGAACAATCCCGGGTTAACCGTCACTTAGATCTCGAGGCGAATATAGCTAGGGATAAATATGCTCGCCTTTGCGTCCAGGTTGAGAGTTTGGTCAGTTCATTGAAAATCACTCAGTGTGAGGACGACTTGGATGATATTTCGTCACAATTGGTATAAATCCCCATCCACTGCCCCTTCGTATCCCCCAGTTGGCTAATAGTCCCCAAGATGGACATCCTTTCGGAATCTCCAGAAACGAAGGCCACCATTATCAGTGCTCACGGAATGTTGCCAGTATTAGAAGTTTTAGAGAACTGTACAAAGCGTGAGGTTATTTTGAAACTTTTAAAGATAATGAATGCCGTTTGTCTCCCTGGCCAGCCCTCCCCACATACACGCACTCACAATTGGCAGATCATATTCGACGAGGTCGAAATTCAGGAGAATCTATGCTTTGTCGGTGGCATCCCAATTATCAGCAAATTTGCCTCCAAAAAGTATCCGAGCAACATTCGACTTGAAGCTGCGGCCTTTGTGCGGCAAATGTACCAGACCTCAACCTTAACCTTACAAATGTTTGTGAGCTGTGGAGGTTTGAATGTTCTTGTCGAATTTTTAGAGGAGGATTATGATGCCCAGAAAGACCTGGTCCTCATCGGTGTCAACGGAATCTGGAGCGTCTTCGAGATGCAAGGTCCAACGCCCAAGAACGATTTCTGCCGCATTTTTTCGAGGAGCTCTGTCCTTCATCCGCTATCACTTGCGTTAAACCACGTCCTAGATGAGGATGGCGAACTATCGCATCTGTGTGCCGAAAGGATTGTGAAAATATTTTATCTCTTTTCACAGGCGGAGAACCATGTCAAGGAGGTGGTAGCAGACCGAATCGTGCTGAAGAGTGTGTTACTCCGTTCCTCATTGCTTCATTTCTTCTGATTGCTCATCTCTTTTTTCCGGTAACTAGGGGTTTTGAAAGACTTAAAGCGGATGATCCCCCATCACCAAATCGTCATGCTAAAATTCATTAAAAATCTGTCAATGTTGTCAGCTACGCTTGACACATTGCAGAACTCCAATGCGATTGAGGTCCTCACAGATCTCCTTAAGGATAGCTTAAATGCTCCTCACTTCAGAGTAAGTGATAAAACGAGCGTTGATAATATGGGGGCTAACTAGAAGTTCTATAGGAAATTTCAAACCAAGTTTTAAATACCATGTACAACCTATGCAGATTGAGCAAATCTCGGCAGGAAGAAGCGGCACTCCAAGGAATTATCCCATTACTGCAAAGAGTTGTTAGCACTGAGCGCCCTCTGAAAGAGTTTGCGCTACCAATACTCTGTGATATGGCCCACTCTGGCAAGGTTTGTAGGAAGACTCTTTGGCAGAACAAAGGTCTTGAGTTTTATATCGGGCTACTCTCCGATCAATACTGGCAGGTCACTGCTCTGGATGCAATCTTAATTTGGTAGGCTTCCCTCGGGCCAACCCGCAGGATTCGTGTTAACAGTGGTTCCAGGTTACAAGAAGAGACTGCTAGAGTTGAAGATAAACTGCTAAGTGTACCATTCACTGCAGCTATAATCAACTGCTTTAGAGGGTCGAAAAAGAAGTCCTTTGAGAATATTCTGGAACCGCTTCAGAAGCTATTACGCCTGAGCCCACAGCTTGCATATGCTGTGGGCAGACCAGAGTTCTTTGCTCGGATTCTCGAGGAATTAACTCACAATAAGCCTGTTGTCCGGCTGAATCTTTTGAGAATTCTACGAACAATTTGTGATGCTAACGAACAAAGGGAATTGCTTATCCGGCAATATGGAATGTTCCAGACTATTCAACGTCTTGCAGATAGAGACGGTGCCGTTCTGGTACGGAATTTGGCTGGAGAGTTAATAAAGCTTTGTCTGGAGAGGGAAAGGAAAAAGAGTCAACGCCAAAGCAGCAGCAGCCGACGCCGTCAGTCCAGTTTATCATCTTCGACATTTTCGTCATCCATATCCTCTTCGTCCGCACCTACCCTTCCTCGTCACAAATCAGATCTTGCGAATATGTGGTCGTATGAGAAGGAAATAAGTGATCGAAGTGCGGGGAATGATATGCTATCAGAAATGAGTGGTAGCCTTGGCTCCGGTAGGTTAGATGGGAGTGATCGGAGGCAAAGAAGAACATCCAGCGGCTCAAGAACATCAAACAAATATGTTCCGCGCCGGAGCCGTCCGAGCACAAGCAATGTTGAGCTGCGAGGTTGGGAATGACCTGTAGAGAATGACGAATTGAACATGGCATGGGTAAACGAGGGCGGTGGCTTGTAATTCTATGCCATTATTATGATACCACTTTTTTCCTCTTGCTTGTCGGGATACTATATCGTATTCACTTCGATTCCCACATGGCTGAGCTCCTCTGTTTGATTTCCTTTGGCACTTTTTTTCTCTTTCTCTCTATTTTTTTGTCTTTTCTCGCATTTTACTAGGGTGGATATGCATTGGGGTTCTCCGGTTGGCTCTTTTTAATCTTCGCAATTTGGTAGAGAGGCAGGTTGGGTCATTTTCTTGTATTGTAGCAGCGGGGGTGGCGGGGTTTGTACTCGAGTAGGGTACTCCTAGAGTTTGTCTGCCTAAGGTCTGGCGGAAAAATATTTCTGAGGCTTGAACAGGAGATATCACGTGTCCGGTGTTGGGGAAACCAGAACCTTTCGGCCTTCTGAAGGAGAAAGGGCTTGTTCTCGTGTAATGATATCCAAGTATCGTAGATTATACATCCCCGGGTATGATATGACAAATAATAATGGCATCCTGTCTTTATATCGGACCCGAGTGGTCCGCTGGTCATGCAACAATACAAACCGAACGAGTGAGAAGCGGTGGTGACTTGGAAGTGTGTAGGTGCGATTTAATGCTCTAACTGTAATATCTATACCATGCTTCCGATTTCCTGAAGGCCTCCGTCCTTGTAGAATGAGAATAGTAGGACAGTGGACATTTGTGCACTCGAGCATTGAAGTCTGCACTGCTCGAGTACAGCACAGGATTGCCACATGAACAGTACCGTACCGGTACTGTACAAGTCTCTACCTTTCTATGTAGCCCCATATGCAAAACCTTAGTCTAGGTCCACACTAGCCGATACAACTATAAAGAACAAGTCCAATTCCGCTTCAAGTGATCTTTCTAGCTGATATCAAAATTCCAATTGTCTTCAACAAGGTAAGTTAGCATTGGAGAGTTGCGATTTTATTTTATTTTTAAAAAAGACCTTACTCACCGGATTTGGAGTAAACAGTAGTGTCAGATCAAAGGTTCTTCGTTTGGTACTTTCTTTTGCAGAGCTTAGGGCTTAGTTTACCATGGTACCTGAAAGATAGTCTACTACAAGTACTGTAGTATGCCAGTAGGAGAGCCTCTCTGCTCGTGAGGCCAGACATAGAAATTGATCAGTGGGCCAATCACGTGAAAGGATACTCGATATCTTTGCCCTCTAGTTACAGTAGTTGGCCGGCAGATCCACAAGGCGTGAGCAGCGGGTAAACCAAAAGCTCCTCAAAGGGGTACCATACATCCAAGACATCGCTTTTGGAACCTCATCGCAAAGGATGACGCTTAGTGCAACCGTACCCCACACTCTTCTTCCTCTCTCCCCCGAGCCCTTAGTCTCCCCCCATACCGTGGTCAATTGCAGTCGCTAACTTAACGAACCAAGACCAAACACCCCGCCAACAACAACACCCCACCAAACACCACTCCCACTTCCACTCCACGTTTTGCAACCGACCAACAATGAGCACAGTAGCAGCTCCCCCCACTTCCATTGCCATTTCGGAAAAACTGTCCTCCCTAAGGGAAAACCTAATAGAGCTAAAGCAGGACCGCACGACATATGTGAAATCACACGACGTCGTGAAACACTACGATGAGCTCTGCGAGAATATTGGGAAGATTTATGACGTTAGGGAATTTGAGGAGGGTTTTAAGGGGAAGGAGGGACTAACGGAGGAGCAGACTAGAGGTATATAGCTTCCCCTCCCCTCCCGCCCCCGCAACCCAAATTGGGGCGATGGCGGTTGAGCTTTCAACATTGACTAACAGGTGAATGGCTAGAACGCGAGTTGGCAGAAGATTGCTTCATGTTGGTTTCACTGTTCTTCCTCACCGTCGGGAGGAATAATGAGCCTCCAGCTGTGTATGTGCACCTCGTCGGCCGGTAACTTATAGACGCACTGATTGGATTTGAAGTTATGCTCCAAGCATTATTATCAAAGTAAGACATATCCAGCTGTGTATCCCTCCAGTTCCTCACCCTCCCCCTATTATCTATCTATACCGATATACCCAAGCTTGTGAGACTAACTTTCTTTCCCTCCTGTCAATAAGCGCCTTTTAGAACACCTCGCCGAGTCCGCCCACTATTCGCAGAAGGATCTAGAACCGATAGAGCAGACACTTAATAATATGCATGAAAATGTCGAGCAGGGCCGCCCACTTTACAATCCGTTAATAATTGCTATGCTCCACGTCAAGATTGTCGCTTGCCAGCAGTCGCTAATGGTGCTCAAAACTGAGCTGAGCTGTATACCGCCAGAAATAGCTCATGTGCATCAGAGACTAGTGAGCTTGAGGAGGTGCATTAGAGCTTGTGAAGCTAAGCCTAAGGTAGGTGCTACTAGAGACCGCCCCAGCTATAACTAATTATTTGTGATCGGATTGGCTAGTTTTCTGCATCAGAGGTTATGGGATACCTAGCGACAATCAAGGAGATCGATGCCGCCCGGGTTGATGGAAAGTTTGTTGCGGAGGATGGCTCTGTCCCTTTTGAAGGGCAGGACATTATCGATGGGCTCTTGCAAACCTGTTACTCAATCATTGACGAAGCATTGAAGAGGTTCGATATGAGTTATAGACAATTGATGAGCGTGGGTTTTGCTGACGATATATGAGCTATCAGACAGGGAACTATTGCGCCCGGCCTCAAACCGTTGGCCGAGAAGCTGCTGCAGGCGAAGTCCCAATTGGAGAAACTAGAGTTGACCCAGGCGTGGTCACTGCGGGAAACCGATCTCTACGACTTCTACAAGTTAGTTGCTGGAATAGACGAATCAAGGAGGGACGGGAAATTCCTGGATTCTGAAGGGAACACGCCCGAGGAAGGACAGACCGTACGCCACCAGTTACTCCTTCCACTGATTGGGAATTGTGGTTCTAACATCAGCAATTTACGCCCAGGCTTTGCTATATATGGTCAGACGATGCTACGCGCATATATACAGCCTCGTCAGCTCGAGCGAGGCAAGTTGCTCTGTCATGATTATGGGTTATTTCTAACAGTCCCTCGAATAAATAGCCTGTCAGCGAAGCGCTGACACCAGTCTTTAATCAATTGCAAACCGTACGACGCTGTCTCAAGGAGGTCCAGAAGTTCGGTATTCAAGATGACAGGGAATTGTACCCATACAGCATGAAGGTACGTCAAGCCCTTTAACCAACCCCACTTCTGAGCAAGGGGAGCCACTCTTATTAGCGGTCTAGCCTAACTGGTCGGATGGTGTTAGTTGGGTTCAATCGAGAACATGAGGGTAGATGGCAGGTTCATGGTCGGGAGCGATATCCCGGAAGGTCAAGGAAGGGTCAATTCGTTGTTGGCTGAATGCTTCGAGATCTGCCATGAGCTTAGAACAAGTGGCCAAACCACTGAGGGCTAATGATATTAGTGCCTAATCCATCCACACTCCAGAGCATTGAAGTTCACCTCTACCTACCTCTGTCTTTCTTTTTGTCTGGGCTCGAGTTTGGACCATGTAGATTGATAGTGTTTGTTGAATTTTTTTATACGGATGTCAGGCGCTATGATTTAAAGAGATGGCTGTTAATTGAGCTTAGCATGTACGATAGGGCTCGGCAAAGCTCCGCTCTTTCCTACATATCGCGGCATCATAGGAGATCAAACCGAGGCCCGGTACTGTGCTCGTGTGTTGACTGAGCGCTCGGGCGCGAGCCCACCTGATATTCGTAACCCAGGGAAGCCAGCCGACTATAGTCGGGATGGAGGAGAGAGAGAGAGAGCCTTAAGAGAGCTGGATAAAAGAAAAAAAATCCCCCGGAAACACGAACGGAATTTCGTCCGGTGAGGTAGACCACTGTATCATACAGTACAGGAAGAAAGCGCCGAATACCAAATCATATAGGACGTGAATAAACAAACCACCTCCCTAAAAATAATGAAGAAAAAACGCAACATGAGCGAGAACGAAATGAAGTGAGATAAAGCATGATAAACAGAAGAAAGTGCATACAAACTGCACAATAAAGTATCATACTGTACTGTACAATAGGTGGCTTATCACGCCTCCCTCCTCAAATGCAGTATCTTACATACCGGTACCGTATATTGTAGTACATACGCATTGAACGGTACTATCGCACAGTACTACCAAATTTCAAAAGTATCCGGATGGCCTGGCGCCAAGATTTTTAACCCACTCCCCCAGAGGAAGCCTTAAACCTGTGTCCAAACTCCGGCTACCAGAGCATTACATCCCCATAACCTACT
>Ga0307507_10005581_pt1 | contig 20525 bp, 9 predicted proteins | sample 7_EM_MG_FD_207223 | JGI IMG/M metagenome (GOLD analysis project Ga0307507, IMG submission 207223) | Populus trichocarpa ectomycorrhiza microbial communities from riparian zone in the Pacific Northwest, United States - 7_EM | ecosystem: Host-associated > Plants > Roots > Unclassified | place...
CTAATAGGCTGAATAACTACATTGTGGTATAAAGAGGAGAAGGAGGTAAAAGGGGGTATTGTATATAAACAGTAGGGGCAGCCGCCAAGGCGCTAGTGGTGGGCCAGCCAACAGTAGGAAACAGTACGAGACAGTACGCGTTAGGACTATGCCGTAACAGTACTCCCCTCCCTAGGAGGTTTGGTCCCTAAACCGAACAAGTAACCTATTTTCGCTGCAAAGATGTCACTTCTGCTTACCGCCCTTAACCGAGCCAATAGCGATTTTTTATGCCGGGTATAGAAAATCTTGATTGGTTAGCTTAATAAATAAAATTGGCAGAACTCTATACTGCTACTATATGGCGCTTCTTGGCAAAAAACTAACTAATTAGATAACTTTAACCGGTGGTTAAAGTTCTATAAGATCTTAACCACTATAAATTACCTTTATAGTCGGCTATGGCCTTGGCGTGGCTCTCCCTTATCTTGTGCCCAGTTTGGGGGTCCTAGCTTCTTAGGGTGTTGTTTATAAAACCTTAGTAGTGCGTACTTGTACCCTTTTAGGGATTTCTCGGGTTCCTAGGTTTTCTCGTTATAGTATTTCCATTTGATATAATATATTAAGCCATGCTTATCTATTTGTTTATTATATATATTAAGGATCTTTTCAAATTCCCATTTATCTGTGATATTGCTATTATTATCCCTTTTAGCTATTCTGCCTATAATATTATAATGTTCCTCTTTATTAATGCGTACTTAACTAGAGATCTCTTTAGGGAACTAGAGGCGGACTTTTAAAGTATAGAAAGACTTATTAACACGGATGTGGTCTAGAAGGTTAACTATAACTGCTCCTTTATAGGCAGCTAGGACGGGCTAGAGTCTATCCTAGTTATTATCCTACTTCCTCTTAGGCCGGTTGGTCTTTATGTTTTTAAGGCTAACTATAACCATGTTATCCTTTTTAAATATTATACCTTTGTCTCGTTTTATATTAGCGTTATCTTTATATTGTTGCTGGGAGATATAAGCTAGGGCTTTAAGCTAGGTTAAGATACGCTTAAAGCGGTTAGTAATAGTATTAGCTTATAGGTACTCCTTCTTTGTATATATAGATAGGGCTGATGGCTAGGGGCCTATTAGTTTAACGCCTAGACGTGGGTTGTAGCTATAGTTAGTAAAGAATGGTGAGATTTCTATGGTCTTATTAACCTGGTTATTTGTGGTAAAGTTAGTAAGGGGGAGCCAATCTACCTAGTCGTCTTAGGTGAAGCTTACAAAGGCGCGTAGGTACTTATTTATTACTGCATTAATAATCTCGGTTTGACTATCCGTTTTAGGGTACTATACGGAGCTGGGGCTTAGGGTTACCTTTAGGCGCTAGTTTAGGCAACGCTAGAAGTTAGAAACGAATAAAGAGCCTCTATTAAAAATAATAGTATTTGGAGTGCCGTGTAACTTATAGATAGTGTGGATAAATGCTTTAATAAGCTCCTTAGTATCTAGGCTAGTAATAGGAATAAAGTGTCTTATCTTTATTAGGTGGTCAACAACGATAAAGATATATCTATATGTTTTACTATTACGAAGGCACTTAGGCAGGTCGATGACGTAGTTAATAGAGATATTAGTCTATAGGCGGACTAGTAGTTCTAGTGGTTTTAGGAAACTAGGCGGTGCTAAGCGTGGGGTCTTTATGCGGAAGTAGAGAGCGTAGTCTTTTATAAAGGTAGCTATAAACTATAAAATACCTAGCCACTAATATATTTACTTAAGGAGGTCTAGTGTTTTAACGCGGCCTAGGTAACCCGTAGGGCCTAAACTATATATATAGTGTACAACTTCTAGTTAGAGTTTATATAAATTAGGGACAAATACTTAATTCCTATAGTAGATTAGGCCGTTAATAATTGAATATTTAGATTTGTTATAATGGAGCAGCTTCCTAATCTGCTTAGGCTAACGGTGTGCTTTACGGTCTTCCTATTTATATAGTGTAGCTAACATATTCCTAACAAGTTTATTCTCTTTATAGGCATTCTTAATAAGCTCCTTAAGGGTTTTTTTCTTAGGCTCTAGGTCCATTACTACAATAAAGTCTTTAATGCTCTAGTCTTAGGATTCGCTCAGTAGTTCTTTTAGGATGGTAGGGTTGACTTTCTTTGGTAGTAAAATAACGCGGTCTTGGTGTTATAGACGTTTATTATTAGCATTGGCAGGTGCAACGCCTAGGAGGCGGCTAAGAGCGTTTGGGATTATGGCTTTAGTGCTAGGCCTATAGGTAATAATAAAGTTAAATTAGGAAAGGAACTTAGCCTAGTAGACTTGGCGCTAGTTTAGTTGTTTTATTGTTATAAAGATCTGGAGGTTCTTATGGTTTATAATAATTTCAAACGGCTGCTTAGTTTTTTATAGTTTGGGACACTATTTTTCTAGTGCCTTAATAATTGCTAGGAGCTCCTTATTATATATTTTATAGTTGTATTTAGGGGCTAAGTGCTTAGTAGAGAAGAATGCGACTGGCTTAAGCTTGTTACTTTTGTTAGCTTAATAGAGCACTCCACCTAAAGCCTAGTTCAAGGTGTCTATCTCTACTATAGTCTTCTTTATGTAGTCGTAATACGCTAGGACCGGTGCTTTAGTAAATGCTGTTTTTAGGGTCTGAAATGCCTATGCTTAATTAGGGCCCTATAACTAGCTAATGCTCTTTTTTAGTAGCCTGGTTATGGGCTTAACTACCTTAGAATAGCCTTAAATAAATTATTAGTAGAAGTTTGCGAAGCTAAGAAATTGCTATAGTTCCTTAACTAATATCGGGTCCTTTTATTTCTGTAAGGCCTGCACCTTCTTAGGGTCCATAGTTATGCCATTAATTAAGATAATTAAGCTAAGGTATTTTGTTTTAGTAGTATAAAACTTAAACTTATTAATATTAATTTAGAGTCCAGCATTACTAAGTCTCTGGATAATTTTATTTACGTATTTTATATACTTGGCGCGTGTTTTTAAGAAGATAAGGACATTATTAAGATATGCAGTACAGTAGTTATTAAGGGCGTTGTGTAAAACATGGTTAATATAGTTTTGGAACATAGCGGGCGCGTTATAGAGACTAAACGGTGTAACTAGCATCTTATAGAGTCCAAACCGGGTAATAAATACTGTAAGCTATTTATGGCCTTCCGCAATCTAGATCCGCTAGGTTTCGCTATAAGGAGGAGTAGTACGGCGGCTAGTAAGATTAATTTACAGATAAAACCCTTATCTAGCATCTTATTAATTCACTTCTTTACATAGCTAAGTTCAGCGGGTAAGAGTGGTCTATTTTTATAGTATAGGGCCTACTTTCCTGGTATAATCTTAATTTTATAGTCCTATGGTTGGTGAGGGGGCAGCTTATCTATATTCTTAGGAAGGAAGTGTTTAATATATTTATAAAACTCTTTTAGTAAGCGTTATAAAATATCCTTATAGGTTAATCCTGGTTTGCCTTTTAGGAATTTCTTAACATTAGTATTAACTATCTTCCGGTATAGAAACTTAGACTTGGTTTTTAGGTTTATCTTAAGGAAGTTATAAAAATAAGGGGGTAACGCTTTATAGGCTTCCTCTATTATATAGTCGCCTTCTATTAGCTGGCGGAAAGACCTTTTTGATAGGTTTGGTACTTCTATTAGGCCTATAGGTAGCTCCTTAAGCAGCTATTAGTGTTCTTCTTGTTTAACTAGTTCTACTAGCTCCGCTATATAGATCCTTATTACCTTTACGCCTTTTTATTTATAGAACTGGGTAAAATTAACGGCATAAGTGCATTTAATGTTGTTTAGGTTAGGGCATGTCTGGTTCTCCGGTGCTACGGCTAGGCTAGCACAGCTCAGTTGGCCTAGGGGGTGGAAATGAGGCGGCAGCCTTGCACGGTACACGCGGGAGATGGGTATAAGGTTAGGCATTATAGGGGGGAGGTCTTAATTGCTCTAGTTTTAGTCTTAGCTATAATGCCCTTGGCTATTATACGTGCGGTTATATATATATATGGTAAATAACTTAAAGTTGGGTGTCTTATTAGCTGACCTAGGTTAAGCGGGTGTATATAGGGGACTTATAGTTCTGGTAGTATTTATTTTTTTAGAAATAGGGTGGTAATCCAGTCTTCCAGAATCTCTATTTTATTTACTATATATATTGGCTTACTAGTGTTAGGCACCTCTTCTACTGTCGGCTAATAGTATCTGAGCGTTGGCCATGCAATGCGTCCGCATGGTACTACTTAATTATAGTTAGGAATATACTATAGGAGATAGTTATAGGTATAGTAATCGGAGTTGAAATTAAGCTCTAGAGTAGGGAAGTCTGGTTTTAGGTTATACTTTTTAAGCTAGGGCATTCTAAGAATTACTAGTATTAAGGGTAATAACTTTATAATATAGAAGAGTATAGATTCTATATAGTGGCCGATTATTATTCTTGCTATAAAGTAGTGGATAATAAAGCTAGATGGGAGTCTATTAGCAAGGCGGAGTGGTTTTGGGACTAGGAGTCTTTTTATTATAATATTATGCTTTTTTATAAGCGAGTCTTTATCTGCAAACGCTAGTGCTATACTACCACTGTTAATAAGGCTTACTGTTTTAATAAAAACTTATAGGAGTGGGTTGCGTAGTAAGGAGAGGTAGGTCTAAATAAGGATAGTATTCCTATTATTGTTTGCTATTCTAAGGTTAAGTAGTAGCTAATTTAGAATAAGATCTAACTAATCTAGTAGTATAGATCTAATCCTTTTATCCTCCTCCCTATATAGTTCTAACCCTTGGAGGCGACTTAGTCTAAGGGTTGGTCTTTTAATAACTAGATTATGGGGCTTGGCTAGTAGCTATGGTCTTAGCTAGTATATCCTAATGTATTGGTCTCCAACGGTGTATATATACTAGGGAGTACTTCACTAAGGACATGGCCAGTCTTACGGTTAGTAGCGGCATGGAGCACTTATCCGTAGTTTATATACGGGACCATTGGCTAGGGCTATATTGGGGAAGGGAATTATAGGGGTGGGTCTCTATATCTAAACCTATATCCCTATTTATAGTTGTTGTTTTGGTTACTAATCCCTCTGCTAAAGAATCTGCCGCGGCTAGGAAGGGGTTGGCGTGGTAGCATTAGAAGGGGATTTAGGTTTATTTTAGGGTTATAAGCATTTTTTTAGTGGCTAGGTTAACTATATGCTAGGTAGAGTCTGTTATCCATACAATGTCTTCAGACATTATTAGGGAGGCTACTACTACCACCACTAAATTTAACGGCGTTAAGGTCTATTAGGTCATTCTATAGTGCTAGTACTAAGGTGTTATTGTTAGGTAGTATAGGTTAATAGCCGCCAGCAATACTTAGCTTAGCGGTATTTAGCTTAGTATAGTGGGCGTAGTTCTATAGGTTATAAGCAAATATGTCCATTTACTCACTCTAGCCCTTATAGTTAGTATCGTCGATTTTACGGCTAAGGGTAAGGGCTAAGTCCTTTATTTTAAATGAAATATTCTTTCTAAGTAGATCTACCTTTTATTCCTTAGTCTTATTTGCTTTTATTATTAACTCATTAAGCTCTGCTTTCCAGGACTAGTAATTACGCTTATCTTAGCTTAAGGTGTCTAATTTGTTCTTAGCCGCTTGGGTTATATCTATAGTCTTATAGTGCTTCTTTATATACGCAAACATAGACTCTTGGTTAGAGAAGGCCTATTTGCTTAGGTTGTTTGGGTATATACATAGCATATTAAGGCCATACTTGATATAGTTATAAGCCTTATCTATTAGCATATCTAATATATAGAGGACTTTGTCTATTGGGGTCTTAAAGCACTTTAAATCTCTATAGAAAACGCCTTGGATCTTTATTTCTTATATTTTAAATTTTTCTTGCTTTTTAGTTGGCGATCCCTTGCCATTAAATAGGGTAGGGTCTTTTGCTTTACACTTTTTTCTATAGGGCTTAGCTAGGGGAGGAGAGCTAGTAGTAGTATTTTTATTAGTAATGGTTTAGGTAAGTGTAGTGATCTAAGAGCTTAGGCTTTATATAGTCTTAGTATATACCAAAGCTTGCAGTTTATATTGCTTTATATATAGTTTAAGTATCTTAAGGGAGTTAATTCTGTGTTGAGCTTCTTTAAGTTAGGACTTTATAGTCCGGCCTTTATTATAGACTGTTTAGAGACCGCTCTTAACGCTAGTTAAAAGGGTTATATATATAGAGAGGTGCTGAAATGTTCCTACTATATTAAGGTCCTTAGGGTACTCTAAACCACTCCTAATTACCCAGGCAATGTTGGTGTAGGAGGTATTAAAGAGGCGGGTAAGCGCTTCGCGTATATTTACTAACGGGGTATTCTGGTTACCCATTTTAGGGGATCTGGGCAGGGTAATTAAAATCTATAAGGCTGGCTATAATGCTAAGATTGTCTAGGACAATACTAAGATTGTTTAAAACTATACTAAGATTGTCTAGAACTGTACTAAGATTATCTGGGACTGTGGTACAGTGTTATTGGTCGCGCCGGGTCGCGATTATACTGGGAAAATAGGGACAGTGGACTGGGGAGAATAAAGATCGCGATGGGGCGTAAGAGGAGATACCACAAACTGTTACAGTGCTATAATGTTAATAGGCTGAATAACTACATTGTGGTATAAAGAGGAGAAGGAGGTAAAAGGGGGTATCGTATATAAACAGTAGGGGCAGCCGCCAAGGCGCTAGTGGTGGGCCAGCCAACAGTAGGAAATAGTACGAGACAGTACGCGTTAGGACTGTGCCGTGACAGTCAATTATTTTAGGCCAGAAGTAGTATTGGCTAGGGAGCTTATAGGTTTCTTCTTTACCTAGGTGGCCACTTAACCAGAGGTTATAGGCCATTTAGATTAGTTGCTGTTATAAGTCTTTTAAGTTGGAGATAAATAGATGGCCTCTATAATAGAGCCTGTTCTCTTTTACTTCTAAGGCTGCTATATTAATCTGGCCTAAGCTTTAGAGGTTAGTAGGCAGCGTATAGGTGCTAGCAATCTTTACGGCAATTAGTTAATGCAGTAATAGGTTAATAGAGGTGTTATATGCTGTGGTAATAAGCTTGTTAATTTTAGGGGGTAACTTTAGTTCTATAGTATAAAGCTAAGGTATAGTTAGTTTTGTCTTAGGGAGTATACCTAGGGCTAAGTTTTATGCTTTTAGGATTGTCTATTATTGGAACTAATTATAGGGGTTATTTTTGGACCAAGGAAGGTCTTGTGGGCGGCGTGTTAGGCTATTAGGCTTAGTACCTTATACTTCTAGCCTATATACAATCTTGAAGTTAAAACTAGAGAGGAACTTATTCTAGCGTACTTAGCATTAGTTTAGCTGTTTTATAGTTATAAAGTACTTAAGGTTACAATAGTCTGTAAGGACTTTAGTTAGCTAGTTAGGTTCTGCTAAGAAGAGTTCTAGTTAGAATTCCTTAAACGCTTATATAATTATAAGGAGTTCCTTATTATAGATCTTATAGTTATATTCTTATAATATAAGCTTAGACAAGTAGAATGCGACTAGGTAAAGGAGGCTGTTATTACCTATCTAGAAGAGAATGCCTGCGTTAATGTGGTCTAAGGAGTTAATTTTAAGATAGAGTTGTTGTCCTAGTATAAAATAAGCTAGGATAGGTGCTTTAGTAAAAGCATTTTTAAGGTCTTAAAACGCCTTCTTATATTTAGGCGTCTAGATAAAATATAGATGTGTTTTTCTTCCTTTTATAGAAAGGCCTTTTATTTATATTATTGCTATAAGTAGTGCTATAACACCAAAAAAGTTGTATATAAACTTTTCATAGAAGTTAGCAAAACTAAGGAAGGCTTATACGTCCTTAATGCAGTTAAGTGTTTACTATTTAGTAATTATATATACCTTCTTAGGGTCTATATAGACACCCTTAGTAGTAATAATTAGTTTAAGGTATTTTACTTCTATAACTAAGAATTTGCACTTCTTTAAATTAATATAAAGTCCTATATCCCTAAGGCGCTATAGGACCTTTTAAATGTGCTTAGTATGCTTAAAGGGGTTATCGCTATAAATAAGTATATTGTCTAGGTACGCAGAGCAGAAGTTGTTAAGGTAGTCCTGTAAGGTATTATTAATATAGCTTTAGAAGCTGCCTGGGCCATTATATATACTAGGGGTGTCATGGGACACCTCTATAACACCTTACACATGTCTACCTATTTCCACTGACGTAATAAGAAGAGACTAACCGCGAGACGGCAACCCGATGGCAATTTGCTAGCAATCTATAGTAATCTAACGGCAATCTGCCGCATTCTACTATATTCTGCTAAAGTCTACTAAATTCTGCCAAGTTCTGCTAGGACCGCTCCTTAAATCCTATTCTGCTCCGTGTACGTGTTAACTAAGTAACTAAACTAATAATATATACCCTTTCTTCCTGTTTCCTTACCTTCTCTCCTTACGCAACGTCTTTGTCACGGAGCGAGCACAAGCGGTGATAATATATAGCGAAGTAGATATTATTAAGCTATGTACATAAACTGCGTAATAAAGTTAAGACATTGCGTAAGGAAAATAAAGTAGGAAACAGGGGAAAAAGGGTATATAATGTTCGCTTGGTTGCTAGGTTAACGGGTACTATGCTACGCATAGGCAGGGTAGAGCTTAGGTGGTGGTTCTGGTAGAACTTAGCAGAATTTGGTAGTTAGAGGTCCTTAAAGTTGCCAGTTGGTAACTCCAATAGTAGAGATAGCAGATTGCAGTAGAATACGGCAGATTGCTGTTAAATTACCGTCTTATGGTCAGTCTCTAGTTATTCAGTTAGTGGAAACAGGTGGACGTATATAAGGTGTTATAGGGGTGTCCCATAACAGTACCCCCCCTTTAAACCCAAGCATCTGCGAGATAGGGCTGTAGTAGTTCTAGGTGGAGTTTATAAAAGTCTTCTGCAGCTTATATAAGTCCTATAGAGTTAGTAGGTTCCCATAAGGGTTTAGTAAAACCTCTCCATTTTATAAGGTATATATATTTGTATTTCCATTTATTATACTTAATATTATTAACTCTTTTAACGAGGTACTTATCCTCACCATCTACTTTAACTAGTGGGGGAGGGTCTTAGATCTATCCAGGCAGGGCGTCTAATATAGGGGCGGTAGGGCAGAGGACTAACATATGGAATATAGGGTGGATTTTAACCGTATTAGGGAGCTTTAGTTGGTAGGCATAAGGAAAGATAACCTTTTTAACCTTATAAGGGCCAGCGTTCTTCTAATTAAGTTTCTTAGTAGGTTATTTTATATTTAGATTTCTTATATCTAGCCAGATAAAGTTACTAATTTAGCAGGCTAGTGCTAGGGTTTAGTTCTTATTTGCTACGGCTTTATAGATAGATTGGGCCTATATTATTTTGTTAGTAAGGAACTCTTATAGTTCTTCTATCTTCTTTATAAATTTGTTTACTTCTATAACTTATAAGGCCTAATAAGCCAGGTGAGGAATATTATTAAAGGGTTTAAAACCCATTTATAGATGCTAGCTGTAGTTGGCCAGAAATAGAAAGACCTTTATAGTTTTTAAGACAGAGTTATTTATAGTAAACTTAGTAAATACAAGCCAGTCCATCCAGTCGTCCTATAGATATAACGTGTATATCCAAATATATTGTTCCATTATAGCATTTGCACGTTCCGTTTAACTATCCGTTTTTAGGTAGTATGCTATAAATAATAGTGCTTTAATATGGAGTTAGGTAGTTAGTTCTTTCTAAAACATAGAAATAAACTAGCTACCTCTATTAGAGATAATCGTTTTAGGGAGTCTATGGAGTTTCTATATATAATCCAGGAACAGTTAGGTAATAGTAGGTGTTAATATATTAGGACAGGCGATTAAGTGTCTTATTTTAGATAGTCAGTCTATAACTACCATAATGTTTATACAGCCTTTACTTATAGGGAGTTCAATAATAAAGTTAATTAAGATGTCCTTCTATCTTCGGTTTGGAACAGGTAGTGGCTTTAGAAAGCCGTTATATATCTTATATAAAGCCTTAGCTCATTAGCAGGTATAGCAGCTAGAGATATACCTTTATATTATATTATATATGTTTAGCTAGTAGTACTCCTGTTAGAGTAGTTCTAGGGTTTTTCTATAGCCTAGGTAGCCAGCTACTAGTAGGTCATGTACGTATTTAAGAAGCTTAAGCTTAAGTTTGTTATAGTTAGGTATAACTAGGCAGTTCTAGTAGTATAAGCAGTCTCTATAAGCTTTACATTTACTTAGAGAGATCTTTTTAGAGCGTCTAACGCCATCTTAAATTAGCTTAAGTATCTCTTAGATAAACTTATTATTTAGGTATTCGTTAATTATAATCTATTTAATTAATTAATCAGTCATTTTAAGGATGTATACTATAAGGTCTTCAGCTAGGGGATTAAATAATTTAGGGCGAAGCAGGGTTTAATTGCGGTAGGTATATGCTTCTTCCTATACTAGTATATCTTATAAACGTCAGGTTAGGGTATTAGGTTTTTAACCTTAAACGCCTAAGCGGTATATAATTAAAAATTGGAAATAAGACAGATATTCTAACTAATAGGCTTAATAATAACTTAGCTGTTTTATGGTTATAAAGTACTATAGATTCTTATAGTTACTAAGGACCTTAATTAGAAATCTAGCGCCTTCTAGTTTGGGTTGCTATTATTTAAAACATCTAATAATAGCTAATAATTCCTTATTATAGATCTTGTAGTTACATTTAACTGGACTTAGTTATTTTAAAAAGTATACTATAGGGTGCAGTACTTCTTCCTTATTATACTAAGATAAAATGCCTCTAGTAACGTAGTTAGATAAGTCAGCTTCTATAATACTCTTTTAGTTTAGGTCAAAGTATTAAAGTATAGGTATAGTAGTAAATATAACTTTTAGATAGGCAAAGGCCTTTTTATATTCCTTATTAAAGATAAAGGTTTTATCTTTTTAGGTTAGAGCTATAAGGGGTAAGACTAGGGCGGAGAAGTTATTAATAAACCATTAGTAGAAGTTAGCAAATCCTATAAAGGCTCTTATATCCTTAACGTTTTTAGGTTCTTACTAGTTTACAATTACTTTAATTTTCTTTAGGTCCATTTATATACTATCTATAGAAATAATAAGTCCAAGGTATAGGACTTCTATTTTATAGAATTTGCACTTATCTATATCTAATTATAGGCTAGCTCCACGCAAGGCTTCTAAAATAAGGTTAACATATTTCTTATATTTAGTTAGGTTATTACTATATACTAGGATATTGTTAATATAAACAGTACAAAAAATATCTAGGTAAGGTTATAGGGTATTATTTATAAAGTATTAGAATAAACTTAGGGCATTTATAAGGCTAAACGGCGTTACTAAGTATTTAAATAGTCTATACCTAGTACGGAATGTAGTAAGCCATTTATCTCCTTTTATAATATAGAGACGGTTAAATACGTAGATAAGGTTGAGTTTTATATAGTAGCGAGCCTTACTTAATTAGTTTAGTATCTTTTAAATTAATAGAAATAGGTACCGATTCTTAATAGTAATAGTATTAAGAGCTTAGTAGTCCACATAGAAGCGCAGATCGCCGCTAGGTTTCTTAACAAAAATTATAGGTATAGCTATAGGCAAAGAGCTTACTCTAATAAATCCTTTACTTAGGTATTCGTCCAAGTACTTCCACAGCACTTAAAGTTCATTTTAGGACATTTTATATAGGGGTCTAAATCCTAGCTGTTTTCCTTCTTTAAGTATAATCTTATAGTTATATAGTTGGTACTCTACTAACTTATTAGCTTCCTTTCGTAAAAATACTTCTAGATACTTATAATAGCATACTAGTACTTTTATAGTAGGGTTAGTGTGCTTCTTTACTGCTAAGGCTTTTTTAATATCGGCTATCATAACGGCAAAGATTATATATTTAGGTCTCCTGGCGAGTTATACTAACAGGGTAGCTCTAATTATATAAATATCTATAAAAAGGGGGGCGAGTTGCCGGCTAATAACTTCCTTTTAATTATCTACTATTTCTTATTTAACTTTAGGTTTAGTATTAGGTATAGAGTTAGTATTAGATTTGGGTTTAGGTTCTTTAAGTATCCTTTTTATAGTAGAATACCAGTTCTTTTAGTACTTTTATATATTAAGCTTAAGTTTAGGCTTCTACTTAGTTTAGGGTAGTATAGTAGTTAGGGTCGGTTTATGTGGTTTAGTATAATTTTTAGGTTCTTAGTAGAATTAGGTAGACTTTTTAGGTACAGAGTAAATATTAGTGGAAATTTTAGACTAATAGATCCTAGTGGATTTTTCAGATTTTAGTTTAGGGTCTAAGTAGCAAGTTATAAGGCACTTCTACTTGCAATAGAAGGCGGTAAATAAAAGCTTAAGGTTGTCCTAATTAATAGTTACCTTCCCCACGGCTAAACTGGGGGGCACATGTAAAGGAGATACAAAAGAAGATGAAAACGCATACGAACGCCCTACTGCGGACAACAGCCTCAACATGGGGAGCTACCTTTGTACGGGCAAGGCAGATCTACAACGCCGTAATCCGGCCCGCTATTGCCTACGGAGCAGCAATCTGGCACATGCCTACCCCAATCGAAGGTCCTAAAAGCACTAAACCCGTGGGCCCAGCTGTAAAGCTAGCTAAGATTCAAAATAAGTGCCTAAGAGCAATAGCAGGGGCATATAAGGCAACTCCCACCTCAGTTCTCGAAACTGAAACCTTTATACCCCCGCTAGATCTCTACCTAAATGAAAGACTCGCAAACTTTAGGTTTAGGCATAAAGAAAAGTTAGTTATGGAGGCTTGCGTATAGATACGGGGGAAACTAGCCCAAAGACAAAGATAAAGACGGGGTTAAAACCAAAACGGAAATATATATACAGAGGGAGAGAAACGGACCCAGTGGGCAGAGGAGTGGAGGCAGCAAAAATAAAGGACAGAGATGCCGCTTCTAGTAAGCTGGAAGAGAAGATGGGGAGCTAATTAGCCGAAATGGGGACTTATAGGGGTAGTGCCACCGTCAGAAGAACCGCTAAAGATATATAAGGAGCTTAAGAAAGTAGAAAGCTCAGTTTTAACGCAGATACGGACGGGACGGATAGGGCTAGCGGCCTTCCTAAATAAGGCTAGGGTACCAGACTTTCCCTCCCCTATATGCCAGTGCGGCCAAGCCGAAGAGACGGCGTCACATATTATAGCCTACTGCCCCCAGTTCGCAGAGCAGAGGCAAGGGCTAGCGGTAGGCCGCCCGGAGGTTAAAAAACTAGCTAGTACGGCCAAGGGAGCGAAACGGCTCGCAAGATGGTTCCTATAACTGCGGGTCCTACCGCAGTTCCACTATGCGGAGGAGCTCCTGCGAGAGGAGGAAGAGAAAGAAAGGGGAGTAAGTAGGCTAGCTAGGTAAGAGGCTTGCCGAATAGAAGGAGTAGGCGTCTGCAGACGCCTTTTCGATACTTATAGGCTGCGAAGTAGACGGCAGAAAGTGTATAACAGGCCGAGGAGGGGGTTTTTTGTCCCGTATCGGGTTTTCCCATTATGTAAAATAGGAGTACCGCATGGCCACAGAGCTAAATCGGTGTAAGATCAATAATAATAGTTACCTTATATAGCTTTATCTAAGGTTGTCTAAGTATTACTAAGTAACCTAGGGTGGTAACAAAAAGCCTAATTAGTTCTTTATAGTTTAGGTATTAGAGTCTTAGAAATACTATATAGGTAATACAGCCTAAGACAGTATATTTGCCATTAAATCTAAATATGTCAATATGCCGGTTAAGGGGGGTTAGAGTAAAACTATTATCTTATATAAAGATCTTGTTAATAAATCCTATACCACTAGCTCCTGTATTAATTAGGACTTAAGCATTAGCCTATTAATTGTTCTGCTAAAGACAATAGTTAATAGTTATACTACGATCCCAAAAGTCAGAATTTATAATATCTAGAGCATTTAACGAGATCCTAAGGCAGCGCTGTCCTAGAGAGTGATTTAGCTCCAGGACCTTCCTTTTAAAGGCGACCGGGATGGGTTTCCTATAGAACATTGGCTATAACTTTGTCCTTATAAGTGGTACTTACTAAATACGGGGCTGGAGCTATATAAAGATTAGGGACGGTAACTAGAGGATCGGTGTAGTAAACGGTTACTAGTATTAGCTATTCGTAAATTGTGTTAGGGTATAGGGGTAGAGTAGTATCTTAAGATATAAGCCTTACTTCTATATTTAAAGTAAAGGCCTAGCTTAATACGTTATTCTTATTTAGGGGACCCTAGTGGGGTATACTTTAGGGTTCCAGAGTTAATATTATTATTATTTATTGCTTAACGTCCGATTCGGATCCCTATTGGGCCCACGCGGACTACTTCTTATATATATGTGGGGAGAAAACTCTTTTGAGAAAACCCCGTAATCTATCTCCCTGCCTTTTAGGACTCGCCTATAAGGCGCCTACAAGTCACCTATAGTGCTCTACTACCTTACTTTTTAACCTCCTTAGGAACCACTGCTGCCGTAACAAGCCTACGGACGCGCTAGTATCGCAAACTTTGCTCTACTACTGTAGAGTTATTAGGGGGCGCCTATTACTCGCCCCTTTGCCTTCTATTACCATTTCCTTTACAACCTAAAACTGGTCTAGCACATTTTAGCTAATAAGCCACTAGGTAACCACCTTAAGACCTTTTTATATTAAAAGTAGTATGTTATAGTTCTCTGTGCTAGCTACTAAAAGTATAGCTTCTTAGTTAGTGTGTAGGGGGCATAATAGTATTATATGTTTTAGTGTCTGTCTTAGCCAGCTATATTCGCATCTTAGGCTGCCTACTAGGATACCTACCCAGTAGAGCTAATCTTTTAGTCCTATTATCCCTGTTCTTAAGAGTGTTGCTATTATATTTTCTGCCTTTGTTAGGCCTTCTTAGAGCTCTTAAGTGTTTACCCCCTATAGCGTTAACCATACCACAGCTTGGGTTTCTCTTGCCTGAGTTAGCCTCTGTACCTTTAACTCCTATACACCTCTCCAGCGTTGGTCTAACCAGTATTATATTGCGGAAGATGGTTTCCTAGCGTTCTTTTATGCTTTACTTTGGCTCCTTTCTCTTTCTTGCTGTTATCTTTGCTGGCCTCTTACGCGTCTCCCTTCCTCCTCTATATAGGCCTGGGCCCTAACGCAGCACTATTTTTCTTCTACTTTCTTTACCTGTTTCTCCAATATCTCTTCCCTGCTTTAGGGTTGTTGGTTTGTTCTCCTATAAGGCGCCCTAGGGTCCCTCTATAGTTTATTTAGGCGTGTCTTAATATACTTTGTAATATTAAAGTTATGTTTACTTTGCGCCCTTTATATTACAGCGGCTTTAATATATAGTTATAGGGGGGGAATATTGGCTTCCTTCTTAAGTAGTGCTGTGGTCGTTCGCTTATACCCGCCTATTATGCTCCAGAGGTAGGCTGTTTGGACCTTTTAGAGTGGTTTAAGGAGTGATTTAGGGGGGCCCTTTTTAGTTTTTCTAATAGCCCAAACACTGGATCTATATGTTATAGTTAGCCGGATAACTGCTGTATATAGTAGGCGTGACCTCTAGAAGCATGGACCCTATATAGAATTAACGATCCTGGATAATGTAATATACTATGCTTAGCCCTTATGGGCCGCTTGCACCGCATATACGCTCTATTGGAGCTTGCTGTCTACCTATACTCCTAATACCCTTAGGCCCTGAACTGGTTGACCCCCAAAGCCTTAGATATAGATTGTATGCTAGAGATCTACAGATTAGTTGCATTTTCTTATAAAATGGATTAGCTGGTATTTCTCTAGTGAGAATTAAACTCTATGTCGTCTTGCCCATTCTATATAGGTGTTATGGGCTTTCTCTAGTGTTCTGCAGTTCTTTGCGGCTGTTGGCCTGTATATAATTAGGTTTATGTTGTTAACGAAGCCTATCCCCTAGGTCGCCCCTTCCTTAAAGGTGTTAAGTAAGTTGCTTACAAAGAAAAGGAAGAGTATAGGCAAAAGAGGTGATCCTTATGGTATACCTGTTGCAACTACGATGGGGGGGCTCTAGTATCCGCTAAAGACTAGTGATGTCTCTTTCTGGCCTGTAAACCCTTGAATAAATTGTATAATCCATTTTGGGAAGCCCTTTGCCCTAAGGATATATAGGAGGCGCTTATAGGGTATATTATTATAGGCGCCACTAATGTCTAGGCTAAGCATTAATACTATAAAGTCCTTGCGCATAGCCCATGCAGTTTTAATGGTAGCAGCGAGTAGTGTAAGTGCTGATAGTGTTGAGCGATTCTTTCTTGCCCCCATTTGGCTTTGTGGTAGTAGGGCGTGTTCCTCTGCCGTGTCTGCTATATGGTCTGCTATAACCTTTTCTAAGATCTTGCTTAGGGTGTTTTCTAAGGCAATAGGGCGGTAGCTTCCTGGGATTGAGTAGTCTGCTTTGCCTTCTTTTCGTAAGATAACCGTCGTCATAGATCTTCCGAGTCGCGGGTAGTAGCCTATTGCAAAGCATGCTCTGGCTACATCTGCAAGCCAAGGTGCTATAAGTGGACCACAGGTCTTTAGGGCTTCGTTTGGGATCCAGAGTTAATATCTATGGCGTTAAGGTGCTTAGGCTAAGATAATAACTTAATGGTTATTTACGGAGCTGTTATATTATATTAAGGAGTAGACTTTAGTATTAGGCGTAGTATATCATTATATTATTTATTAATAACGTTTATGTAGGCATTAAGGGCTCCTAGTAGGTCTATACCTATTAGGGAGGTTTTTAGTTTAAAACTTAGGAATTAATAAGGCTATTAACTAGTATAAAGTCATTCCAGTCTATTTCCTTTGCGTAATAATTAAATTTAGAGAAGTATACTAGAAAGCTTTTTGTTTCTTAAGTTATATAGTTTATCTTTCTCTAAGTAGTGGCTTAGCAGTTCAGGTCACCGTATATGGCTTTAAGAAGTATAACTAGACTTTATACTAAATTCAGTTAAAGGGGTTTAATAAAGTTAGCTATATCTCCTTTTAGTTAACTTAGGGCAAAGCAGAGTTAGTTAGCTTTAGTTAGGTAGCAGTTAGCATTACCAGTTAGCTTATTTTTAAGCTAGCTTAGAAATAATTAGAGTTTTTATTATTTACTAGTGAATATTAAAGGGTCTAGTAGTCGTTTAGATTGTTATAGTGCGGTAGTTAGTTTGGGGTAAATAGCTACTATAGATTTAGGACTCTTATTTCGCGTATTTATCTCTAGAAAAGGCGTTTAGTCTTAGGGCCCTAATATAGGCATCTTAAGGGTACAGACTTCTTCTTAAAGGTCCTTAATTATTTACAGGTGTCGTGCTTCTTATTTAGCTTATTATTAAGTTAAAGTGGCTTAGTTCTATGCAAGGGCGTCTATAAAGGACTTCTATATCTCTACTAATTGTTTTTAGAGTGCGGATATAATACCAGCGGCTATTATAGGGGCTTTAGGGTCATTCTGCATTTTAGAGGGTAGTATATAAGGTTAACGCAATATAATATTACAGAGCGAGTATAAGCAGTGATAATATATAGCAAAGTAGATATTATTAAGCTATGTACATAAACTGTGTAATAAAGGTAAGATATTATATAAGGAAAAGAAAGTAGGAAATAGGGGAAAAAGGGTATATAACGTTCACTTAGTTGCTAGGTTAACGGGTACTATGCTATACACAAGTAGGGTAGAGCTTAGGTGACGGTTCTAGTAGAACTTGGCAGAATTCGGCAGTTAGAGGTCCTTGAAGTTGCCAGTTAGCAACTCCAACAGTAGAGACCGCATATTGCGGCGGAATACGGCAGATTGCTGTCAGATTGCCGTCTCGTGGTCGGTCTCCGGTTGTTCAGTTGGTGGAAACAGGTGGACGTGTATAAGGTGTCACGGGGGTGTCCTATAACAGTCTTGACTTTATTATACAGTTTATATATATAGCTTAATAATATCTACTTTACTATATATTATCGTCACTTATACTTACTCCGTAATACTATGTTATGTAAAATTATATACTCCGTCCTACCTTAACTAATATATAGAACAACTCAGAAACCCCCTTATTTATAAACAACCTACGCACCCTATTTACTAAACAAATAAGAAGTCTCTAAGAGGCTTTTATAGACACTCTTACCCGATAAGAAACTTAGTATTACGAGATAATCTAATCCCTAAGAAAGGAAGTTAAAGAGATTTGTTATAACCTATAGCCTACTACACCGTTGCCCCTACCTATCCCTACTACTATTGACCCACAAACACTAGATAAGAAGAACGTATCTAAAACTAACTCCTTAACCCCAAATTTGCCAGTTAATGCCCCTAAAAAAAAGTTATCCAAATATCTCCCTAATCCTCCCGCCTATTCTAGTAAGAGGAGTAAGCTACGCTCTTTCCTTAACCAACTTTAAAATAAGTTAAGTGGCAATATTGACTGCTACCCTACCCCTAATAGTTAGCTTTATTACGCTATAAGCCGCCTAAAAGGAGATGCTATAAACACTATATACCCGTTCCAACTAAGTATGGTAGAGGAACTAGTTACTATACTAGAAGCATCTTATGGTGACCCTAACCAAGTTGCTATGTTATAAAGGAAACTAAACAAGTTGCTATGTTATAAAGGAAACTAAATAAGATAATATAGGGTTCTAAGAACTTCCCATTATACTTTACTAAATTCCACCGCTACGCTAAGGAGACTAGATGGAACGAACCTGCCTTAATTAGTTGCCTAGTAGAGTCTCTAAACCCTAAATTAAAAGCATCTCTTATAGGAGTTAAACTACCAGGTACTGTTACTGCCTGCGCTAATGTTATTAATGGCCTATATAACGACTTACTATGCCTTACCCCAAAATATATACCTTAATACTTTGCCTCCTAGCCGCCTAAGACCCGCAAGGACTTAGACGCTATAGATATTAATACTAGAACCCTTTCCTATGCCTTAAAAGGATCTGCTAAATAAGAGCAACGCATTAAATATGGCCTCTATTTTAAGTGCGGAAGTAACGCTTATATCTCTAGCTACTACTCCGTCCCTTTCTAAAAGAATTTATAAATGGTTAATACTAGTAGCCATTTACCACACTAATCCTCTAATTACCGTCCCTAATCTTTACCTGGTTCTAGCCCTATATCTAGTAAGCACCACTTATAAGGACAAAGTTATAACTGTTGTTCTATAGGAACCCCTTCCTACTTACTACTAAAAGGTACGTCCTAGAGTTAAGTTACTTTCCGGGACAGCTATATTATAGGATCTTGTTAAATGCATTAGATATTATAAACCCTAACTCTTAGGATTATAGTATAACTATTAACTACCGTCTTTGGCAGAAAGATTAATAGGCTAATACTTAAGTCCTAATTAACACAGGAGCTAGCGGTATAGAATTTATTAATAAGATCTTTGCGTAAGACAATAGGTTTACCCTAATACCCCTTAACCGGCATATTAACGTATTTGGATTTAATGGCAAACACACTATCTTAGGCTGTATTACTTATATAGCGGCCCTAAGACTCTAATACCCAAACCATAAAGAACTGATTAGGCTTTATATTACCACCCTAAGTTACTTAGTAATCCTTAGACAACCCTAGATAAAGTTATATAAGGTAACTATTAATTAGGAGAACCTTAAGCTTCTATTTACCGCCATTTGTTGCAAATAGAAGTGCCTTATAACTTGCTGCTTAGACTTAGTATTAGCGACTCAGTCAATTGAGGCACGAGCACAGCAAGAAGGACGCATGCAAGCCTGTACAATTGGATTGTCTATAAACAAGGATCCAAAGCTAGAGAAAGGAAAGGGGAAGAACGGAAGCACCGCTTAAAGCTATATACAATCCTCTAGTCACGTGACGGCAACTTGCCATCACGTGACGGCAAGTTGCGGCAATCTAACGGCAATTTGCTAGTACCGTTTTCCACTAGCGCCGTAACACTTAGAACTAGAACCTAAAAAATCCACTAGAATCTACTAGTTTGAAATTTCCACTAATGTCCACCCTATACCTAAGAAGTCCACCCAATTCCACTAACCTAAGAATTCCACTGAATTCCACTAATATAAGATTTCCACTAAATTCTACCAACCCAAGAATTCCACCAAATTCCACTAATATAAGATTTCTACCGACATCTACTAAGAACCCGAAAATAATATACAACTATATAAACTAACTCTAACTGCTATACCCCGAACCAAGTAGAAGCTTAAGCTTAATATATAAAAGTACTAGAAGAACTAGTATTCTACTATAAAAAGGATACTTAAAGAACCTAAACCTAAATCTAACACCAACTCTGTATCTAATACTGTGGTGTAGATTGGACGTCGCCTACTGTCTTGGCATTTTCCTGTATTTATGGAGCCTTCGGCTTCCCTCCTTCTTGATCATCACGAACCTACCGGAATACATTCTTTTCTTTCCTTTCTTACAGAC
>Ga0307507_10005583_pt1 | contig 20512 bp, 10 predicted proteins | sample 7_EM_MG_FD_207223 | JGI IMG/M metagenome (GOLD analysis project Ga0307507, IMG submission 207223) | Populus trichocarpa ectomycorrhiza microbial communities from riparian zone in the Pacific Northwest, United States - 7_EM | ecosystem: Host-associated > Plants > Roots > Unclassified | place...
GGTATCGTTTGATACTTGATATGTTTTATGTAACGTTTCAAGGCTACCGTTTTGGGAGTCTTTATGGTTATTGTTTACAAGGCTCCGGTTAGCCTGACAAGTGTATTTAAGACCTGCTATTCTCCGGACTTAGAGAGAGCAGACTTCGACAGACAGAGTTTTCAATATACTTGGTTGAACAGTTACTTCTTCAGCTCGCTTCGAGAATCCAATATATACCAAACATACTTGGCTATTAGGAACTACTTGGTAGTTGCGATATAGTAAGAAGTTTGTTACAACAACTTAGTCTAAGCCTCCGGTACTTAGTCTCGTTACATACCGCAATTTGGTATAGAGATAGTATCGTTACCCTATCGATTCCCGCCACCACCCAGGAGGCGGTTACACCTTTTATGGTCTTACTTGAGGACGAACCAATACCGGCAGTCAATGGCCATTGTGACTAGGAAAGAAAAGAAAAGAAAAACAGCAGTAAATTTTGATATAAGCAAAGAAAGGCATAAAAATGGTTTTACAAGAGGTTTTTAAAATCTGAGCTTCTATATTATTTAATCCGATTACAGTCATCGCCTTGTAAATCGGAAGAATTCTGCATTTCGCTATCTTTCTTTGAATACCATACCTACACAATATCCGCAGAATCTAGTCTTAGGGAATAAAAGTCCTTCATTTTAGACAGTATGAGGACATTCTTGTTAAGAGGAAAAAACTTGTTTTTACTGGTTGAAGCAGCGGAGGGAAGAGAGCCTAGCATAGTAGACTACCGGTATCTGCTCAGAGAAGTTGGAAAAGGGAAAAAGCAATTGATTTTAAGAAGAACGATACAGTTTGTGAAAAGGACATAACATTCCTTACCCCGCACAACGTGTTCCGAGGGCCCCCAATTATGAGACTGTTACTCAAGTGGTTGTGCGGGGCATCCGATTCAGTATGATCTCGTCCTTGGAGGAGGATTCAAGGTCCTGCAAGGGGGTTACGGAACAGTGATTTAAGGTTAACGCCCCAAATATATCCCTGTCTGCTCGGGTTACTTGTTCCTACCCTTGTACCGTTATTGTGCATGGTCTAAACTCGACTTAATTTCGATTACCGATACGAGAGTGGGGTGGGACAAACTCTGCATGCAGAAATTGTGCCACAAGACATTTGTACCTTACCAGGTTTATATCTCATTGGCCCACAAGCCTTTACGTTGGGTCTGAGATAGTATGGGACAGTTCAGCATTCCAGAGCAAAGCGAGCCCACTATAACGAGGATGCCCATACAAATAATCCCTAACCTATAAAGGTTCAATAGGCCTTTTCGCCTCGCTGTGTTCTCGCTTCACTGTGGGTTACTGCAGGTTAGGAACGGAACTCGGGCGTTTGAAGAGAACTGCCAAGCTCTGGGGCCACACTGCTCTACTCGTAATGTCCTGACGATTGTGAACGCAACTGCTATTGCATACTGGCAAAAATTAGTCGGAGCCCCGAGAATTTGGTGGTACAAGTATGCAATAGCAGTTGTGTTCACAAACGTCAGGACACTACAAGTAGTACTGTACTGGTCAGCCGCAACGGCCGGTTGGGCATCCCCACGCTCTGCTGTCACAAGGCAGCCATATTATATACCCACTTGGGCTACAATTAAGGGCAATATCTACCTGCCTCTCTTGATCTGAAGGGCATGAGGCTCCAGGTGACCTTCCAAGGGAGAATGATCGTTTGAAGAATATAGGATTGTTTACCAATGGTTCTTATGTGAACCATATCTCTCCCCTGGCTTTTTGCATCTTCTCCATTTTTGACTTTCCCTGCTTCTACTAATCGCCTACGGTATAAACTTAATTCCCCCATATTTCCAACAATGTCAAGCCAGGTAAGTCATTGGGCTCTGGGCCATCACAAGGGCTCTTGTTAACCATTACTATTGGTTTTAGTGGAACATGGCCAACCAACATTTGCGAAGCGAAACAGAAGAAGTAAACCCACCCTTACCTTCTGAGTACGACACCATCCCCGAGGAGATTCGCGTACTTAAGCCCAAACAAAGAGATAATCGAAAAGAGTCTGGGCCGGGAGATGATCAAAAAGAGCCTGATCTAGGTAGTGGGCTCGAACCATCTAAACGAAAAATATGGGGAATGAAAAGGAAGACTTTTATGATTGCGTTAGGGATCATTATCCTCCTTATCATCGCGGTGGCAGTAGGAGCGGGAGCGGGGGCGGCAGTCGCTGGGGCAAAAAATAAAAACATAGTGTCAGAGTCGGCACAGTCAGGACCACAAAGTTCATCTTCGTATGCTCCCCAAATTGCATAACCTGTAGTTCGTTAGCCAAAAGGGCTAACATGGAGACAAAACAGCCCATCGCCAACACACAGTGGTGCTCACCCCCCGCTAGTAACCGTTACTCCCTCTATCTCTTCGTCTCCTACTCCTACATCTTTTCGGGCGGGTACACAGCTTGGAGCTGTGAGTGATGGTGCCGGTAATATCACATTATTTTACAAGGATGGGGATGGTAGTATTAGAATCCGAGAAGGGTTTGGTGGGGAGGAGCAGTCGCGGAAACTAGTGACTAACTTGCAAAATAACAATTTGGACAATTTCGGGATTGCTGGGGTAGACTGGGGCTTTGATAAAATAGACCAGGTGTGCACAACCTCCATAACTCCACCACTTTTCATGCTAATACTTTGTTCTAGGCGCGACTGTATACCGCAAGTGGAAGCAACGCTCTGTGGGAATTAGCTTGGAATAGCAGTGTCAAACAATGGTATGGCCAGGATATATCCAAAGGGCTAGATCCAGTCGGAGCAGATAGTCTCTTGACGGCCTACACCTGGTTTGAAGACAAATCGTTGCGGATCCGAGTTTATTATCAAAACAAGGATGGATACATCCGGGAGGCAGCTTTTAACGATGGTTTTGGCTGGGGAAAGGGCGCAGAACCGACACAAGGTTTCCCACAGGCGAGGCATTTTAGTGGGTTGGCCATTGTCTCGTTCCCAGACACGAATGAACGGGAAGCAAAATTATTTTACAACAGCATGGACAAGAAGCTGATGTCTTTTGATTACAAACCAAATGCCTCCGGTAGCAGTTAGCAGAATCAAGATCGTGAGCTCCCCTGCTCTATCTTTGAGAATAGATATAAGATCTAGTACACTAACAAATTTCCCTCAAACAGCAACTATAGACCAGGGATCTATATCAGACGGAACACAAATTACTGCTCTGCTTGACAATTCTGGCGACATGACACTACGAATATACTGCACCCCATTTGGAAATTTGATGGAAATCTATTGGACTAAGAAAGGAGGATGGCAATCATGGAAAATGCACGATACAGCAGCACCAGGCGTTGCAAGAACAAACAGCCGTGTTTATGGCTATGTGTTCTTCCAGGCAAAGATTGAATACCTCTCAGTACTATATTTGAATATGGTAGAGGGCCAATGGCAATTCACGGAGGTAATATAGAGCCCGTGGGTAAAGTTGTTCTAGCATACCATAAGAACTCGAATAATTGAACCTCCCACCAAATTTCACTCTTTCATAGGAGGTGAAAGCGCTGCGAAAACCGACGACCTCTGCCCCCCAGCTTAAGACAAAAAAGTACCCGACCTTGCTAGTAAAGACGACCCCAATGTTTTAGCGCAAGGTTTAATTATTCAAGTTCCTACAGTATGTTGTCTAGAGAAGGGTCATCGAGTGTACGATTTTCATTTGCCTAGGGGAAGTTCCCGACAGTATTATAGAGAGATTTATTTCTTTTGTCTAACGTTTACAACCTCATTTCGAAGTATCGAGTGTGTTTTGCAGCTTTTTATTATAATAGTTTAGAAGGGGCAGGGTTTCCCCACCCAGTCCACGAAATCAAAAGAAGGTTTGTTTCAATCTTGTCTCAAACTTGTATGCTGTAAGAACTGGGACACCGGTAAGTGAACCTCGTGTTAGGGTGTTGGAGTTGCCTTTGCTGATAAGGTCTGGTGTTTTTGTTTTGTCTTAAGCCCGGGGCGGAAGTGGTCAGTTTTTGCAGAGGGAGTTTCTGACATCCTAGCGCGGGGTTCAATTACTGGTATTCCAGTTCTGACGATACCTTCCTGTGCGTTAACAGTGAATATATGAGTTTAACAAAACAAAAAACAAAAACAGTTCTGACGGTACCGGTAACGCACCAAACCCAAAAGCTGACCACGGCCGGGAAGTTGACCGCTATTTACACACAAAATACTAAATTTGACTAGAGCATATCTTAGTGGCTATATCTTTAAAAAATAAGATTGAAAATTAATAAAGAGCACAATATCAGGTGACAAGGCCTTAAAAACAATAGCTCTGTAGCTAAGTAATTGGGGCTCACCAAGAGCAGGTTATCACTCCTACTTAATTGTCCCATTCGAATTTAGTGCCAAGACTTGTTCGATTTGGTGGCATTCATGATTGATTCTCTTGAGATTTAGAAAATGTCTTGTAAGAGAGGAAGGCTTCATATTCAGAGTCTCCAAGAGCCTCTTGAGCTATGGTAGAGATGAGGTGGTAATCTGGAAATATGCTCCCTACTGCTAAAAGAACGGATGGAGCAAAGTCTACTTCTGAGACTGAACTACTAAACTAACAGCTTTACCACTTAAGTTACAGATTCTTAAGATATAAGAGAACAGCGTATCAGATATTGAGCTCCTAAGGTACAGTGGTTGTCAAGAAATAGTGAATTTTGTGATCTCTTCAAATGCATCACCTAAACATGACTTGGTAGATCCAGAAACAAGTATTCTAGAATTTTCTCTTCCATGAATGGATTATCCGAAGTTCAGCAAAGCTTCACTTATTTTATTCATACCCTTTCCCATCATGGCTATGGAGTAGTGGAGAAAACTGATCTGCTGTAAGTCGGGATTTTTGGTGGCTGCAGCTTCCCCGTCGCGGCCAACTTCCAGGTCGGATACGTTACCGTACAAGTACTCGAGTACCTTACGGTATTGCTGTTCCCAAAACACTTGAGAAACTGAGCCGACCTGAAAATAGCCTGTGTCTTAGATAACTCCTAAGACACATCACAAAAGCTTATTTTGTTGGCTCTATCAGCAAAATGAGGTCTACCTGGGCTTGATCTTCAATTAGATTACCCAAAAAAGGCCCTTGATAGCGCCGCCCGCTTCCTGTGACTCGAGCTATCTGGTAATAATTACTTCACTGGCCAAGCTTGTTAACACAGTTAAAACTAGATTACAATGCTAATAACAATATATTTGGGGCTGGGTGGTCTCTCATAATGAGGGGAAGGCGGAGGGGGGGGTGGTGTAGGCACGATAAGATGCACCTACCATTCCATCTGGCCCCACTCGGGATGAACCAACACCGGTAGTCAATGGTTATTGTGGCTCGGAAAGAAAAGAAAAGAAAAACAGCAGTAAGTTTTAATATAAGCAAAGAAAGGCGTGAAAATAGGTTTATAAGAGACCTTCAAACTCTGAGCCTTTGCCTCCAACTTGATTGCAGTCATTATTTTGTAAGTCCGAAGAAGAATTCTGCATTCCACTATCGCGTTTTAAAATATCATACCTACTCGAGTACAGGATATTGGTAGGATCCTGTCTTGAGGAATAAAAATCCTTCATTCAAGCAATATGAGGACATTCTTGTTAAGGGGAAAAAACTTGTTGTCTCTGTCTGAATCAGCCGAGGGAAGAGAGCCTAGCATAGTAGGTTACCCGCTCAGAGAAATTGGAAGAGGAAAATAGCGATTAATTTCGAGGATGAGGCTTACCGGACCCCACACAACATGTTCCGCGCGCATGCAATTACGTGACTATCACTCGAGCGCTTGTGCAGTGCATCCAACTTGGGATGCGACCTCATCCTGTTTGGAGGAGGATACCGATACCTAGTCTAAACTCTAACTTTACTTTGCTTTTAATTACGAGCACGAGAATGGGGTGGGGCAAACTCTCTGCGTGCAGAAATTATGCCCCAAGACATCCCTACCGTAATTTACCTTACCAAGTTGATATCTCACAGCCTTAACGTTATGTTTGGGATACAGCATACGGTAACCACAATGCCTAGACAAATAATGCCTGTCCAATAAAAGTTCTATGGGCGTCCTCGCTTCGCTGTGGGTCACTGTAGGTTGGGGGTGGAACTCGGGTGTTTGAAGAGAACTGTCAACCGCTGGCGACCGCACTGTTCGAGCCCTGATCAGAGCCGCAACTGCAGGCGGGTATTCCCTGCACTCTGCTATCACAACTCAGTCATATCATATATGCTTTCTTGGGCTAGAATTAAAGGCAATATCCTGCTACCTTGATCTGAAGGGCATAAGGCTCCAAGTGACCCAAAGGAGAATGCTAGTTTGAACATGGGTACCGTTTATCAATAATTCTCATGTGAACTATTATACATTGCTCTCCTCCCCTTTTATCTCTCCTCCATTTCGATTTCCCCCGCTTCTACTGTACCAATCGCCGACGATATAAACATAAATCTCCCCATATTTCTAACAATGTTAAGTCAGGTAAGCCACTGGACTCCGGGCCGTCACAAAAAAGAGTCTTACTAACCATTACTATCGTTCCTAGCAGAACATAGCTGGCCCACATTTCCGAAGCCCACAAGAAGGAGCAAATCCATACTTACCCTCTGAGTACGACACCAGCCCTGGGGTATTTCACATACCTGAGTCTGGGGTAGGAGATAATCAAAAGGAACCTGATCTAAATAATGGGCTCGAACAATCAAAAGGAAAAATATGGGGGATGAAAAGGAAGACTTTCATGATTGTGCTAGGGATCGCCATCCTCTTTATCATCGCGATTGCCGCAGGAGTAGGGGGGGGGGTGGCAGGGACCGCTGCAAAAAGTAATGCCCATAATGAAGCATTAGAATTAACAAAGTCAGATCCGCAAGATTCATCTATACTAACTTCATCTACACCAACTCGCTCTTCGTATGCTCCCCAAAATTACGAAACCTGTCGTTCATTAGTAAAAGGCGCTAACATGGGGATAAAGCAGCCCATCACCAACATCCAGTGGTAACCACGCCACGCCAGTAACCGTTACTTCCTCTATCTCTTCGTCCCCTACTCCTACACCTATTCGTAACAATACACCGCTTGCAGCCGTCAATTGGAATACCAGTGATATTCAATTACTCTACAAGCACACGGATGGAAGCATCAGACTCCAAGAAAACAATGGGTTGGGGTGGGGGAAACAGTCGCCACAGATAACTAAACCCAAGGACGATTCCGGGCTTGCTGCTATAGGCTGGTTGGAGGGTAGCGTGCGACAGGTATGTACAGCCTCCATAACTCCACCGCTTTTCGTTCCAACACCCCGTTTTTAGGTACGAATGTATACCGTGAGTGGAACCAACGCTTTGAAGGAAACCTCTTGGAATAGCACTGGCAATTTATGGTATGACCGGGATATACCTATAGCGCTAGATCCACCTGCAGCTGGAAGCTACTTGACGGCCTACACTTGGTTCATAGGACAGGTGCGGCAAATCCGGATTTATTATCAAGGTCAAGATGGATACGTCCGGGAGGCAGCTTATGACTTTTCAAGGGGCTGGATAAAGAGCGCAGCACCCACAATACAAGACTTTCCGCGGGCAAAGAGTGGTAGTGGGTTAGTCGCTGTCTCGTTCCCGGACACAGACGTATCGGGAGCAAAATTATTTTACCAGAGTATGGACGGGAAGTTGGTGTCTTATGATTACCAACTGAGAGCTACCTTTGCTCAAAGTTGGCAGAATCAAGATCGTGGGTTCTCCCACTCTATCTTTGAGAATGGATATAAGATCTATACTAACAAATGTCCCTTGAATAGCCACCGTAGACCACGGATCTATACCAGATGGGGCACAGCTTACTGCCATATCCTGCATACTGGCAACTGGCGAGCTGGCACTACGGATATACTTCATTCGAGATGGAAAATTGGTAGAAATCTGGTGGACTCGCAAAGCGGGATGGAATACATGGAACATGCACGATGCTGCAGCACCAGGCGTTTCCGTAGTATCCTCTACTGATGATGTCAATGTCTTCTTCCAGGCAAAGACGGAATACCTCTCAGACATGGGCTTGAATCGGTATGTTAACTCGTGGCAATTCACTGCGATAATATAGAGCTCGTGGCCGAATTTGCTCTAGCATACCATAAGAACTCGAATAATTGAACCTCGCACTACGGCCTCCAAAATCCCTTCTCTTGGATAGGGAATGGAAGCACTGCGAAAACCCACCGCCTAAGCCCCTGCTTAAGACAAAAAACAAAGAAGCGCCAAATCTTACCAGCAAAGGCAACTCCAACATCTTAGCGCAACGTTCAATTATTCAAGTTCCTATGGTATGTTACCCAGGGAATGGCTATGGAATGCACGATTTTCATTTGTCTAAAGAGAGTTCCCGACCGTTTTATGATGAGAGATTCCTTTCTTTTACCTAATGCTTACACTCTCATTTCAAAGTACTGTGCCCTTCCAATCTTTTATTCATTGGGGTGGGTGGTATTTTTCGTCTGGTTTACGAACTCAGAAGAGGCTCTTTAATATTTTCTTGAACTTATATACAGCGATTCCCCAAGTACTCGAGAAACTGAGCGAACTTGAAAAGAAAAAAAAAACTTGTATCCTAGATAGCCCCTAAGACACGTCCCAAAAGCTTCACGACGATATTTTGTTAACTATATTAGCAAAATTGCATCTAGGTATGTCCGATCCTCAATAGATCGGCCAAAGAAAGCTCCTGTTAGCCCCTGATTTCTTTTCATGGTCACTCAAGTTATCTGGAGCAGGGGAATATTTTTCGGGCTTCTTCAGCTTCAAAGGTGTTTTTGAAATGGTAATAACAATACATTTCAGCCCGAGCAGTCCCTCATAATGAGGGTAAGGTGGGGGGGGGGCGGCCGCCGCGCAGGTACGATAAGATGCGTTTACTATCCCATAAGCCCCACTTGGGATAAACGAACACTTGTAATCAATGATCATTGTGGCTAGGAGAGAAAAGAAAAACATCATTAAATTTCGACATAACCAAAGAGAGGCGTAAAAATAGTTTTACAAGAGATTTTTAAACTCTGAGCTTCTATATTATTTAATCCAATTGCAGACCTTGCTTTATAAATCTGAAAAATTCCGCATTCCACTATCGTGTTTTAAATACCACTAGCATGCCAACACGATATCAGTAGGATCCTGTCTTAAGGAATAAAAATCCTTCATTAAATTTTACGCAATATGAGGACATTCTTGTTAAGAGGAAAAAACTTCTTATCGCTGTCTGGAGCAGCGGAGAGAAGAGAGTCTAGCATCGTAGGCTATCTGCTCAGAGAGGTTGGAAGAGGGAAATGGCGATTAATCCCAAGGAGGAGGAACAATGTACGAGTAGTGCGTGAAAGCGCCTTACCGGACGCCGCACAATGTGTCCTAGGCGTGCCCAATTATGGGACTGTCACTCGAGCGCTTGTGCGGTGCATCCGCCTCGATACTCGTGATGTCGAAGCGTTTTTAAAAAAGAGCACTATTGCATACCCCCCATATCCGGGCAAAAGGGCCAAATTTTGATGGTGTGGAATAGCGGTCTTTTTTTAAAAAAAACGCTTCAACACCGCGAGTAACGTACCCCACGGCAAGTCGAGACACACGGTGACACGAAACAAACATACCGGTACTCGAGTATAAAGTTGGATTCAGAAAACCGGTTTATGCTCTCTACTGGTGGACTGGTAGCTGGTTGTTTCGTGTCACCGTGTGTCTCGACTCGTCGTAGGGTATATACTCGAGTACGTTATCAGCAAAATAGATCTCGGTGTGTCCAATCTTCAATAGATCACCTAAAGAAAGCCCTCGTCAGCCATTGTTTTCTTTTTACTGTGACTCACGTTATCTGGGACACTCAAATATTTCCCGAGCCTATTCAGTTCAGTTTCCCAAAACTTTCGGAAATAGCAATAATTACCTTATCAGCCAAGCATGTTAGCACAGTTAAAACTAGACCACGATTCTAATAACAATACATTTCGGGCCTAGTGGTCTCTCATAACGAGGGTAAGGCGGGGGGGGGCTATTGGAACGATTAGATGCATCTACTATCCCATGTGGCCCCACTAAGGATGAGCCAACACAGGTAGCCAATGGTTATTGTGGCTCAGAAAGAAAAGAAAAGAAAGATGGCAGTAAATTTTGACATGCAAAGAAAGCCTGCTCGTACCGGTCTTAAGTAGTCGCTATCTTACTTTCAATCAACCGCACTAGGATGAGGTGGGGCAAACTCTCAACATGCAGAAATTGTGCCACAAGGCATCCCTACCTTACTAAGTTCATATCTCATTGGCCCACCAGCCTTGAGGTTGGGGTTAGGATAAAACAGCTGGTTGGGGTAGAACTCAGGTGTTTGAAGAAAACTGTCAAGAACTGGCGATCACACTACTCAAGCACTAATCAGAGCCACAACGGCCATGCAGGTATTCCCCGCACTCCGCTGTCACAATTCAGCCATATTATATACTCGAGTATACTTTCTTGCGCTAGAATTAAGGGTAATATGCAGCTACCTTTCTTGATCTAGAGGGTATAAGGCTCTAGGTAAGCCTCCAAGGGAGAATGGTGTTTGAAGAATATGGGGCCCGCCTATCAATAGTTCTTATAAACTATATCACTCCCTAGCCCTTTTACCTCTTCTTCGTTTCGACTTTCACTGCTTCTGCTAACCACTCCCGGTATAACCATAATTTCCCCATAGTTCTAACAATGTTCAGTCAGGTGAGCCGTTGGACTCCAGACCATCACAAGAAGGACTCTTACTAACCATTACTATCGTTTCTAGCAGAACATAGCCTACCAAGATTTGGGAAGCGCACCCGAAGTAGTGAATCCGGGCCCACCGCCACCGCACGACACTGGCCCCGAGGTGCTTCACGCATCTGAGTCTGAGCCCGGACTAAGAGATAATCAAAAAGAGCCTGATCTAGGTACTGGGCTCGAACCATCTAAACCAAAAATATGGGGAATGAAAAGGAAGACCTTCATGATTATGTTGGGGATCTTTATCCTCCTTATCATCGCGGTGGCAGTAGGAGCGGGAGTGGGGGTGGCAGTCGCTAAGGCAAAAAATAACAACAACGGGTGTGCTCCCCGGATTGCAAAACCTGTGGTTCGTTAGTCAAAGGCGCTAATATGGAGACAAAACAGCCTACCGCCAACATCCAGTAGTGGCCATGCCCCACTAGTAACCGTTACTCCCTCTATCTCTTCGTCCCCTACTCCTACACCTATTCGTAACAAAACACCGCTTGCAGCCCTCAATTGGAATACTGGTTATATTCAATTACTCTACAAGCACACAGACGGTAGCATCAGACTCCAAGAAAACAATGGGTTGGGGTGGGGAGAACAGTCGCCACAAGTAACTAAGCCTAAGGACGATTCCGGACTTGCGGCAATAGACTGGTTGGATGACGATGTGCGACAGGTATGTACAGCCTCAATAACTCCACCACTTTTCATTCTAATACTTTGTTTTAGGTACGAATGTATACCACGAGTGAAAACAACGCTCTGATGGAATCTGTTTGGAATAGCAGTAGCAAATTATGGCATGATCAGGATATAAACGGTATATCCATTGACAAAAGGATAGCTCCTCTCGCAGCGGGAAGCCAGTTGACGGCCTACACCTGGCATGACAACCGGGTGCTGCACATCCGAGTTTATTATCAAGGCCAAGATGGATACATCCGGGAGGCAGCTTATGACGGCACTAAGGGCTGGTGGAAGGGCAATTCACCTACAATACATGGCTTTCCGCGGGCACGGAGTGGTACTGGATTGGCCATTGTCTCATTCCCGTACACAAACAAACGAGGGGCAAAATTATTTTACCAGAATATGGACGGGAAGTTGAGGTCATATGATTATAAACCGGCAGCTACCTGGGTTCAAAGTTGGCAGAATTGTGGGTTCCCCCGCTCTCTCTTCGGGAATGGATATAAGATCTCTACTAACAAATTTCCCCCGAACAGCAACCACAAACCTCGGATCTATACCAAACGGAACGCATCTTGCTGCTGTACTCGACACATATGGCGGCATCATAACACTACGAATATACTTCATCCGAGATAGAAAATTGGTAGAACTCTGGTGGAGGAAGAAAAACGGATGGAAAATATGGAACATGCACAATGCTGCAGCCCCAGGCGTTTCGGCAGTATCCTCCTCTGACGATGTTCGTGTCTTCTTCCAGAACAAAACAGAATACCTCTCAAGACTGCGCTTGAATCAGACTATAAACGAGTGGAAATTCGCGAGAGTAATATAGAGCCCGTGGGTGAAGTTGCTCTAGCGTACTGCAAGAGCTCAAGTGATTGAACCTCGCACCAAATTTCACTCTTTCATAGGAGGTGAAAGCGCTGCGAGAACCCATCACCTCTGCCCCAGCTTAAGACAAAAAGTACCCCACCATTCCAGTAAAGGCAGCCCCAACGTTCTAGCGCAAGGTTTAATTATTCAAGTTCCTACAGTATGTTGTCTAGGGAAGGGTCATCGAGTGTACGATTTTCATTTGCCTGGGGGAAGTTCCTGACCGTTTTATGAAGAGATATTCCTTTCTTTTATCTAATGTTTACAACCTCATTTCAAAGTACTGTCCTTTCAGTCTTTTATTCATCGGGGGTAGGTTGCATTTTTTTTCCTCTAGTTACAGATTCAGGGAGAGATTCTTTAATAGTTTCTCTAATTTCTATATCGCGATCCCCAAAACACCCGAAAAACTGACCGAACTTGAAAAAAAGGCCATTGCCTTATACTGCTCATGAGACGCATCCTAAAAGTTTTATGACCTAGCAAAAGACCACCGCGAACGCCGCCGATGTCGGAAAAGCGCTTGAGCAGCGACTATGTGATTTAGTCAATCATCGATTAGAATAAGATCCCTCGTGACTCATATAGTGGGGCTAGCCCCGAGGTGCTGGGTACAAATTCCGAGAAGAGGGGAGCCTGATGGCTGAACAAGTGATCATAGGTGACATAAGAACCCACCGCAGTGTATCCCTTGGGGGTCTGAAGCAACAAAATTCGTTACTGTTGCAGTGACGCTAATCCTGCTTTGGAACGATTTCGAGTGCCGAGAATATTTAAGCTAACCCCAAGTACTGATCCATTTGCGCACTAAAAGGACTAAAAAATCCTATCTGCTGACCAAGTAATTATGATACAACTCGTAGCTGCTCGATCTAGCCTTAGGGTGCCAATAAGGACTTTTATTGTTTCAAACCCCCAACGGATATGGACAAGGCACCAAATTCCAACATCAGCCCACTAAAGCCTCAATACCGAGAATTCTATAGCTGCACCAAGGATCCAGTTTGCCCCACATTCAGGTGCTTTACTACTCTCCTTGTTATTAGCACCCTCAGTGCTAGACAATTCTCGTAACTCTCCCAACGCAAGAGGGAAGGCGACTAGCCTCCAAGCCCTTGAGATCCCATATTAATAGCTCTCGTTCCTTTTCAATATTTTTATTGTGAGGTCCTTAGCTATACTAGTTGTCAACTGAGTCCATCTACCACACTGCACCATTGTAGAAAGCAAATTAGGAGATGAAAACAGAGTTCCCAACTGTCCGGGGGCCTAGTGGGGCCCTGCTGGGGGATTGCCAAGAGCCCTGGACGGGACTAGACGGCTGTTTGTAGTCCGTCCGGGGCAATGAAAGTGCAGGAGGGCCGTCTTTGGGTCGGCCGATGGTCCTATAGAGTGAGAGTGTGGTGTTCAGGCGGATGGTGGGGGACGGCGGACCGCGAGGGACTGTGGGGGGCGGGGACGGTCTGTGGTGGACGGCAGGAGACGGCGCCAGTTATGTCTCACGACGCGGTATTCACCTGTTCGAGAGTGTAATATCAGAACTCGCCGAAGCGCAGCAATAAAATATCTAATTTACCAAAACTCTGTGGGTAAGAGGATAAATAGATTAGGATGGGGCAGGTTCAGGAAAACCCAGGCTGTCAAAACATCTCATTCATTAAGTTCTGTGCACTGTTGTTCCCCCAGCTTCCCTAATTCTTCTTTCCTCTCTGCAATCTTAAATAATCTCACGATAGCAGCGGAATCACCGTCAAACAAATGCGGTGGATCCTTTTGTTTTTTATCCTTTTATTTTTTCTTTGCCTCCCTCCTTCCGCTGCTCGGGGGTGAAGTATCGCACTGTTCTATTCGAATATCCAGTAGTTTGCATCAATTACAACCTCTGTTCCACTGACTCGATCCACCCCCATCTTTTTGAACAGTTTTGATGAACGCGTAGGCTTCAGTTTATAAAATAATAAAAATAATAAAGACTGGTAAGAGTGTCAGGCAATCTGGAAAACACTCCAGCAGTGGCTAAAACCCACAGTCTAACAAAGCCTTTTAGTTCAGGAACCTCATGATAAGACGGTAGCCCCCCATAGCCCACCCTACCCTACCTCTCCCAGGTATAATCCGTCCTAGCGCCTCGGCAAAGAGGGACTATAGCCTACAGTTCGTCTAGTCATGCCCAAAAGACGGACAGACTAGCCGGTTGGAAACACTAGACGAAGATCCATAGCAACATCCTCACCTCTCAAAAGCGCTAAGTATCTCGGCCAGTTCTTCTTAGGTTGTCCAAATCTATAAAGCTTAAGGGTTTTGTCGCACGCAAGCCCCCCTCAGACTTTCCACATAGGTTTAAAAATCTAAGACACCTATTACTCTAACTAGATTCATAGTTCCAAGCTAGTCCGCAGGTGCTGTTGTGAAACAGAATAACATTGTACGTGTGAACCTAGGAGCAGGTTATGCAGAGGTCTATAAGCCCATCCAGAGCATCTATGGCGCCATAAACGGTAGAGGCAACTGTGTAACGCCCCTTTTGACACAGAGAGGCCTGCCCCCAAACACCGAATTCGTTCCGGTATCGAACTTCAAACCAGTCAAACCAACTGCTCCCCACCCACAGAAAAAAATAAAAACGGCTGGGCTACCCACTCCCCTCCACGACCTACCGGTATAGAGTTTTCTTAAGTATATACCGCAAGAATCAGAATAATGGACCCTCATGCTAAGGTGTCTAGAATTCCTCTCGTTAGATAAATGGAGGAAATCACCCCGAAAAAGCCTGCTCCCAGCCCTCTAACGAGATAAATAAAAATAAAAATACAGCAGACTCCATTAAGAGAAGCAACTCCGACGCCCCAGCACGAGGTTCAGTTGCTCTGGCACTACAATAATAAAAGAAGTTATCCACTAACTGGCCAACGGATATTTTTAAAATAAAAAAATAAGTAAAGCGGCCCTAGCGGCGGTATAGAGTTACAGTATGGATAATGGTAAGGAGAGGTGTTGGCTGGGATGAAGGTAGAGAAGGTAGGGGAGAAAGAGTAAATTCCTAGATAAGAAACACAGCAACTATGATAACTTAGGCGGCTGGGCGAGTCCCCGGGTCAAAGGAGTTATTGTACCATACTGAAGAGCTGCGATAAAGAGGGCTTATACCTATGATAATAGGAAAAAAGAAACAGCAGATCTATGACTTTACAGTGCAAATTAAGTTTGGGACCAGCATTAGAAGGTTCGATAGGAAGAATGGAAAGCAAAAGGTATACTGTTGAACCACAAGTGAATCCAAGAAGAAAGCCCTAGGCAAGTTTAATAGAAGATATATGTACAAAGGCTATTCGCCCTCCTTGTCGTACTAACCTCTCTCCCGGGACCAAAGCAAGACAGTACATTACCTATATCTACCGAGTGATCGCCCATGAACGTAACCGAAGCAGGCCACCTGCAAGCTAGTGTTAAAGCGAAAATTGGTCGAGCAGCGTACAGCACTTCTGACTCATGATCCCCAGTGATTGCTTCTCCTCAAGGCTTTCTCTTATTTCAAATTTCTCAAGGACAGCTCCAGGAGCGGGGAAGGGCGGCCCATCACAGTTAATCTTAGTATAATGCAAGGATTATTTTACCTTGTTATATCTTCACGTACTTCTTAATAAACCATCCCAGCGTGGATCGTAAGGGGCCTCAGTCATTCCCTTATTTATATTCGCAAGTTTGGCCTTGATTTTACCCCCAAATAAAGATAATAATATTATTATATGCAGTAGGAAACCTAGCAGGCCCGGAAGTAGATCAGACGCAGATGGGAATTAATCCATGAATTTTGCGCAAATACTTGCTATAGAAGTTTCGACAAAATGGTGACTCCGCATTCAACTGAAAAAACGGGCAAATCTAATACGATGAGTTATCAGAAATCCCTCCCACTCTTCTGAACCTCCGCTTTTTACTGTTGCATCTCAATTGGGATTCCCAGATTTCTGATTTTTTTGTGCATTTTAAACTAATTCACTTTCCCGTCTGATCCACTCCCAGGCGTGATACTTTAAATCCGCTATCCGAGATATCGACGGAATTACTATGCCGGGGCGTTTCCATAAAATCGGAAAGCTAGTAATGGCAAGAGGAATTTATATTGATCATTTGATAAAATTTGTTGAAAAAAACACAGGATTATTGAAGTCAGAAATCCACACCCGTTGCATTGGCGTTTGCCTTTCTCTAACACATGAACTTTGGAGATTCTAAACAGCTTCTGGGAGTTTCAGCTAATCTCCATAAGGCCAACTTGTATGACCAACTTTTAATTATTGGCTCAGGATATCTTGTCGTTGGTGTGATAATGTACTAGTATTTGGTATCCACTCCAAATTATTCATTTTTCCCAGTGTTTATCATTTCCCATTTGAGGCTGTCCCAAATAAAACCTAACTTTCGGGCGTTTTAGTTAAGACTGGGAAAATGTGTTGCAACCTGAGTGACCTGAGAAGCAAGTTTTGAGATAGCTATTTTTTTATATTAACAAACATTTAATGAGCAACTACACAATCAAAAAAACTCTAATATTAATTTTAAACTCCTAAAAAATAATTCAAGGCCACTAAGCTTAATGTATGAAGTTGAACTTTGAAAATAAAGTTTATTTATATAGTCTTATGTCCATTTTTACAGGTAGAAAAGGGTATTTCTTTGATAAGTTACATTGTCCAGCTATCAATAATATTACATAAGCCAGCCATTTGAGAATAATAATTTGCAACAGTCTACTTTAAAGCTAAATATCTCAACAACCTTCTGCCCTTTAGTTATTATTATTTAATCTACAGGTATACAGAAAGCTAAAGTTATTTTACATGGTAAAAAATATACTTTGAGGATTTTTTATTTTTTCTACATAAACAATGCTACAGAGGTCATTAGGTTACAAATAATATTTTCTGAGCTGCTGAATATATACTCTAAATGACTAGCTAGGTGGCTAAGCCAAAATAAATTATTTGTGGTTGTGGCCCAAGAGTGAGTTTTCATTTGGAACAGGCTCATTAGAGAGTTTGCGCAAGGAGACCTAAGTGGCCGGAAAACAGGTTATTTCTGTTAACCTAAAAGTCTTGAACACCTAGGTGGATGGTGAGACCTGGGAGAAGTGTAAAATAGAGCTTTTCAGACCTGGAGAAATTTGATTGCCACAAAACAATAAATCAGCAGCAATACAATACATTATAACCATTTAGATGTTTTCTAATATTGTGACAGAGCCTAGGAAGATACTTCCTTCATGATCGGGGTGCTATCATGACATTCTTAAATTTGTAGCCTCCCCAAACTCGGATACCCAACTAGCGTGGCCCAAGATCTGGGATATTAGCCTACTCATTCAACTGTCACCCACCCACCTAGCGACCTACGAAGGTACAGCATGTAAGTTTTGAATATTTTACTAGCAGGGGTGTTACGCTAGCAGGGGCCAAGGCAGCAAATTAGGTATAGTGGTTCCCCAATTCACCTCCTCACCCCTGCGAGCGTAACACCCCCTGCTTGTAAAATATTCAAAACTTACGTGCTGTACCTTCGTACACCTGTTGCGCAAACTCATTCTTACACCTAGGTCTATTTTCTGCTAACCGCCACCTAGGTCTCCGTGCGCAAACTCTCTATTTAGTATACGGACTAGTATCTGCCCACCCCCCCGCCCCCACGATCTTGCTAACCTTTTTTTCAGATTTTCGTGGACACACCGGAGTATGATACCAAACCATAATTCGCCTAGCAGAGTAGGTTAGCAGAATGCCGAATGCCAGTCCATGAGATCCAGTGGGCTCAGCGTCCCTATGCTAAGCCCCATCCGGAAAGCGCTATTCCCCCTCAGAGCCTGAGTGTTTTGTCCCAGATTGCGCAAGCTAGGGACCGACTGCCGATCTTGGGTTTAACGAGCTTTTACAGTATCTTCTGTTCAGGTGCTTAGGGTACTAAACCACATCGTTGTCCAGAGGACCCTTTGTATGGCATATATCCGTCTGATCTCATTCCTTGAGGGTGCTGGTCTTAAGCGGGCTCAAACCAAGTAGACACTATCAAGGGGTTTTTTTAATAAAAAAAAAAGGTTGAACATTCACTATTATACCAATACACTTGTTTCTCTCTCGGTGAAACACCCAGCACTGCTACTCTCCTTAAATGACGATATTCTTCCTGGACATCTTACCGGAGTACCCTAATCCCCTTAAGGCGGCTTAGGAATTTTGAGATGGGTTTGTATGGGCTATCGACTCCAGAATTGGAAGTCATGCTCTCCAAAAACTGGTCCCTTTCACGCTTTGGCAGGGAATTCTCGTAGCAGGAATGCTGTCCACACAGTCCAAAGGCATATAAGCGGTGGGGAGATATTTTTGTACAAGACAAGGGTAGTAAACCAGGGAAAGAATCCCTGTCTTACACGGAAAAATCCCCATGGACACTTGCACTGGGGTAGACCAGTTACTAGATCAAGATGCTTGCGCAATATTCTTCGAGTTGTTTCAGCCCTTAGATTTTTGTCAACCTCAACATATCTGGACGCTTCGCTCAAATCCAAGAAGCGGCCTACTACAGCTGCGGCCCCCTCACCAGGAGTTTGTCATACCCGACGATATTTGTGTCACCGTGCTTTATTTAACCTTAACTGGCGCCAGGAACGGGAACACCCGTGCAGCAAGAGACTATCATACGGTACTTTCTCTCCCTGACAGGGGCAAGGTTCCCGCCATTTTGAAAGACGCTAAGTGACCTTCAGGAATTGACGGCACTCCTACGGAGTGCCGGACAGCTCAACAAGACTTTTATTATACATGAGTGGAAACATTGACAACTAAATTCCCAATATCACGAAACAAAAGCTTCTGAAGCCATTTTTCCTGATTCTTATCCTTTACTGCTATTCGCACTAATCTTGGTTTCTGCCGCTTTCGTCATGATATTGAGTGAGCGCTGAGGCACCTCAAACTCTGGAGCAATGGCAGCCACATTGGGACTTTTTCCCCTGCTAAGCCTTTGAATTGCTTGTTGGATTCGGGTTTCTATTGTGGAGCAAGTTTTGGCGGACATAGAAAAGGTTGTGGTTGTACGATGGTGATGTACCGAGAATAGTTTCGTTGAGCTGTCCGGCACTCCGTAGGGGTGTCGTCAAACTTCGGAGGCCGCCTGGCATCTCTCAAAGTCGCGGGAACCCCGGAACGGTTATGGTTTCCCCACTAGGACAGGGCATTGGCTAAGGCTTAGTGGTGTTTCAGGAATTTGAAACCGACCTTGTATTCAATAAATCAACAGTCGAAATTAACACACCCTAAAAAAAAAAACAGGATAACTAAGGAAAACTTGGCATTACTCTCCTTCAATCCTATGGACTCGATTTTTTATTAAATGAATATTGGACAAAGGACCTAGCTTTTGGATGGACACGCTCTGAAGCAAGAAAACCCGGTTTCTAGTGTACAGTACAGACAAATTTGGCTTAGTATATGGCAATTATTTATCTATAGGGTCTAGTATGGTGATCAAGCAAACGGCATGCTCTTAGCCGTATTGCACTAGGTACCTAAAACTAACTTTGCTAACCTTAGAGTGCTTGTCCATCCAAAATCCATGTCACTTGCACGATTCTCACTCAATGAAAAAAGTTCGAGTGATTCATGGGCAGTTCTATAGCGAGTTTTCCTCAAATATTGTTTTCCTTAGAGTACGTTCACTATTGACCTTGACCATTGAGTTAGTTGACTACAAGTACAGGATCGATTCCAGATGCCCGACATCACAAAACCTTAAGTCGTGTCCTGCTTGGCGAAACCCAGTAGTATCATAATGACAGAGGCTTTTGGAGACACCTCAGTTGCTACTAGCAAAAATATTTACGCCGTGATTTGAAATCTCCATGGTGTTCAGCCGGGTAGCATTTCCAAATCATGATTTGAGAAAATTTCACAGTCCGAATATTTAGGGCTACAAATCTTTTGTTCTGTATCTTAAGTAAATGCTAGCGAGCCTAGAGGTCTTCTCATAGAGTTAATAGCCGGTTCCCCTCCTATTTCGCTGTCGCTCATAGTCGGTAAAAGCAAGTGTGACGCAAAAGCAAGTGTGACGCCCCAGTTTTTTTCTTTCTTCCCAGCAACGCTTACTCACACAACACTAGT
>Ga0307507_10005584_pt1 | contig 20511 bp, 19 predicted proteins | sample 7_EM_MG_FD_207223 | JGI IMG/M metagenome (GOLD analysis project Ga0307507, IMG submission 207223) | Populus trichocarpa ectomycorrhiza microbial communities from riparian zone in the Pacific Northwest, United States - 7_EM | ecosystem: Host-associated > Plants > Roots > Unclassified | place...
CTCCGCACTGGACTCGCCAGTGTGAGGGGTCGATCGCAGGGAACTTGAGATTTTTGGGGACGAGGCGGACACGGCTATCTCCTGGGTGGTTCGTTCGATGTTCAAGCGGGCGTCGCCGACTGCGTTGACAGCGGCTCACCTCGCGACGATTCGGGATCCCGGGCCGGATCGGCCGGAGAGTAGTCACCGGTACCCGCCATCAATTCGGCAAGAATCTGTTCTCGATGTTCGTCGAGCGAGGGCGCTCGCAATGATGTCGTCACGTCAATGTCGGCGTACCGGTTCAATTTGATCGGGTTCCCGGCAGTTCGGACCGCACGCTCGGACTTGCCCTTCACCTTCACGATCATGTTTCGTGCAACGAGCTGGGGATGATCGAACAAGCGGTCGATCGTGTTGATCGGTCCGCACGGAACGCCCGCGTCGTTAAGCAGGCCTATCCAATGTTGCATCGGAGCCGTCGCTGTAACCGCCTCGATGGCCTTGACCATCTCCGGTCGATTGCGGCACCTCAAGTCATTGGTCATGAACGGGGCAGTCAGCGCGAGTTCGGGAATCCCGAGCGCGTCGGCCATGAGCATGAACAGCTGATCGTTGCCCGCTGCAATGACGAAGCGTCCGTCCTTCGCGGCAAAGGTTTCGAAAGGCGCAAGGGATGGATGACTGTCGCCGGTGCGCGTGGGAACCTTGCCTTCCACGTCGAAACGTGCGAGCGCCGTTTCCATCAGGGCCGCTTGGCAGTCGAGCATTCCAATGTCCACGCGCGTTCCCTGCGCGTCCTGAGTGCGCTTGTAGAGCGACGAGACGATTCCAACAGCTGCGAAGAGTGCCGCACTCAGATCGCCAAAGCTCGTGCCCACCCGAGCGGGAGGAGAGTCGGGCCATCCAGTCAGGCTCATGACACCTCCCATCGCCTGCACCACCATGTCGTAACCCGGCAAGTCGCTGTAGGGCCCGCTGTGACCGAAGCCGGAGATCGACGCGTAGACGATATGCGGATGAGTTCTCGCCAAGCGCTCGGCTCCGTAGCCGAGCCGGTCCATCACGCCGGGTCTGAAGTTTTCGACAACGACGTCCGCTTCGTCAAGCATGCGCTCGAGAAGCGCACGGTCTCTCGGGCTCTTGATGTCGAGCGCGATGCTTTCTTTGCCGCGGTTGAAGCACATGAAGTAGGCCGACTCCTGGTCCACAAATGGACCAAATGCCCGGGTGTCGTCACCCATGCCAATCTTTTCGATCTTGATGACTCGCGCGCCCAAATCGCACAAGACCATCGTGCAGTAAGGGCCCGCGAGCACACGAGAAAAGTCCAGTACCGTGATCCCGTCCAGCGGGCCCTTCTTGGGGCTGACGACAGAGGTGGCGTTCATGTGCTGGCTCCTTCAGTTGTTTGCGACGATCCACCGCGCAGCCTTCTCGGCGATCATCAAAGTCGGACTGTTCGTATTCCCGCTGGTAATGGTTGGCATCACGCTCGCATCGACGACTCGCAGGCCTCGCACACCCCTGACACGCAAGTGACTGTCCACGACGGCACCGGGATCTGACGCGGCTCCCATCTTTGCGGTGCCAACCGGATGGAAAATCGTCGTGCCGATGTCGCCCGCCAGTTGCGCGAGCTGCTCGTCCGTCCGGTATTGCTCGCCGGGTTTCCATTCCGCCGGCCGAAAGCGAGCCATCGCTGGTTGTGAGGCAATGCGGCGTGTCACGCGCAGCGAGTCTGCCGCCACCTGCCTGTCTTCGGCAGTGCTCAAGTAGTCTGGAGCGATCAGCGGCGCATCCTGGAAGTTGCCAGTCCTGATCGTGACGCGACCACGGCTGGTCGGATTCAAATTGCAAACGCTCGCCGTGACCGCCGGGAATGAATGCAGAGGCTGACCGAAGGCATCGAGGCTCAACGGCTGCACGTGGTACTGGATGTTCGCGTGTTTGCGGCCGGGATCGCTGCTGGTGAAGATGCCCAACTGGGACGGTGCCATGCTCATCGGCCCGCTGCGCTTGAGCGCATATTCGAACGCGATCTTTGCCTTCCCGAGCAGGCTAGCCGCCTGCGTATTCAGTGTGCGAGCTCCAGTCACCTTGTACACCGATCGAATCTGGAGGTGGTCTTGCAGATTCTCACCGACCCCTGGCGCGCCAACCACTACGGGAATGTGATGCCTCGCCAAGACCGCGGGATCACCGATGCCCGAAAGCTGCAGTATCTGTGGCGTGCCGATGGCACCCGCACTCAGCACAACCTCCTCGGTCACATGAACAACGTGCTGTTCGTTGTTGCGTTCGACTTGCGCGCCGCAACAGACGGGTTCTCCGCCAATGCCCTCCTCGAACAGGAGTCGCGAAACTTGAGCCTTGGTCCAGATCGTGAGATTCCGGCGCGATTTCCTGATCGGATTCAAAAAAGCCTTCGATGCGTTCCAACGCCATCCGCTGCGCTGGTTGACTTCGAAATAACCGACCCCTCGGTTGTCACCGCCGTTGAAGTCTTCGATCGCAGGGATTCCTGCCTGTGTTGCGGCGAGCGCAAATGCGTCAAGAATGTCCCAACGCAGACGCTGCTTTTCTATTCGCCACTCGCCGCCGTTGCCATGCAACGCCCTGAACGCGTCAGCTGAGCCGCTCGCCTCCATCGCCTCGGCCGCGTCCAGCCGATAGTGGTCCTCATGGGCACGGAAGTCCGCCAGGCAGCTTTCCCACGACCAGGCGGAGTCTCCCGTCATCGCCGCCCATTGGTCGTAGTCGCGGGCTTGGCCCCGCATGTAGATCATGCCGTTGATGCTTGAACAGCCGCCCAAGGTCTTTCCCCGGGGATAGAGCAGCAAGCCAGGTGAAGCCTCCGTGCGGTAGCGCCAATCGGTTCGGGGGTTGTCGATGCAGTACAGATAGCCAACAGGAATGTGGATCCATGGGTAGTTGTCTGGACCCCCTGCCTCAATCAGCAGCACCCGCTTGCTCCCATCCGCACTGAGACGATTTGCGAGCAAGCAGCCTGCTGTGCCTGCACCGACGACGGCATAGTCAAAGGTCAGCTGGGCCTTCGAACGCTCTTCGTTCGGGAGAAAATGGGGTCGCATAGTAAATAGACCGATCGGCTTAGAAAATACAAAAAAAAGGGGCTACGTTCCGACGCCATGTTGGAACAGCTCGGCGAAAACCCGCAAAGGTGCAGCCTTCCGCTCGAGCTTCGCCCGCAGAACCGCACCTTCCCAGCCGATCCAGAAGAACGACGACCAGCGCGCACAGTCTGTCGATTCAGCGATTTCTCCCGCAGATTTCGCCTCCTCCAGGCAACGTGCTAGACGCGCCTGCCAGTCATCGAGAACGGCTGTCAGCTGCACACGGTAGGCGTCCGGAAGCGCACCCATCTCTTGACCCAGATTGCCGATCAAGCAGCCGCGTGAGAAACCAAATCGCCCCATGCCGCGTTCAGCGTCCACGCAAAAGGCTTGCACTCGCTGCAACGGCGACATGCTCGCGTCGAGCAGAAACCGGTCGAGCTTCTGGACGAAGTATTCAGCGTAGCGGTCAATCAGTTCGGCACCAAATGCTTCCTTGCTCGGAAAGAAGTTGTAAAAGGAACCTTTGGGAACTTCCACAGATTTCAGAATCTCATCGATGCCTGTGGCTGAGAAGCCCTTCTCAGTGAGCGCTGCCACGCCTGCGCGGCACAACGCTTCGCGAGTCTCGCTGTGGCCACCAACAGCTCTGGGTGGGCGGCCACGCCGGCGTGGCAGAGCAGTCTTCGTGTTCATATCGGAAATATTAGACTGATCGTCTTAGGAGATCAATCGTTTTCTGATGGATGGTCGCCCTCCCGCTTCAATCAGCGATTTCGACCTCGTAGCCCTGCTCTAACCACGCCTCGATGCCGCCACCCAGCGGACGCACGCGTTTGAAGCCTGCGCGAATCAACTTGCTGGCGGCAATGGCAGCGCTGGCCTCATTTGGACAGGCGCAATAGACGACTACTTCATGGCCTATGCGATCGCCGAGTCCCTTGGATTCAAGACCTTCATCAAACGTCCGACCGTCGATCCATATCGCACCGGGAATTCGGCCCATCTTCTGACTCGACAGCGAGCGCACGTCAACAATCAGGGGACGATCCTGGTTGACGAGCATGCGATTCAACTCAGTCACGCTGATGCGCGCGATGCGCAGCGAACGCAATCGTCGATATCGTTGAAGAGCCTTGACGGCAAGATAGAGCGTCAGGGCTATCGCCAACGCCATCACGCCCCAGTGGCCGGCCTGATTGAAGACCGACAGTACGTCATTGACAGCGTCCCGAAAGAGCCATCCAACTGAAACCGCGACGCTGCTCCACAGCAGTGCGCCAAGGAAGTCAAATAGCGCAAATGTCCATAGCCGCGTTCGCACGAGACCAGCCATGCTGGTCGCAATCACGGCAAATCCAGGAATGAACTTGGCGACTGTGAGCGAAGGCGCGCCCCAACGCTCGTAAATGTTCTCGGTCTGCCGCACGCAAGTGTCGGGTGACAGCGACAGCTTGCACATGATCATCAGAACCCGACGCCCATACCGAGCGCCTGCGAAATACCAGGCGAAATCGGCGATCAGACTGGCCGCCGTCGCCGCTACAACCACCTGAGGTGCAGTGATGTCGCCGTGTGAGGTGAACGCGCCAATCACGATCAGCGTCGGGTATGCGGGCAACGGCAGTCCGAGCTGCGACGCGAACACGTTCGCAAAGACGAGCCACAAACCGTAGTGCTCCACCAGCGTCAAGAGTAATTGCATTCAATTCGTCCGTTGGCAAGTGGCCAGGTTGAGGCAATCGTCGCGACGTCTCGCGCTTCTGGAATCTCTCGAGGCGCCGCGGGTCAGCGCGCGGTAGCTTGCCCGTTGCTCTCGCCAGCACCTCCGCTCGAGGTCACGTGTTGTCGCGCATTCGCACGCTGCAGCGATGCCGTTCGGCGCAGTTCGATTTGAACTCTTCTCCGCGCGACAGTTCGCAGATCAATCTGGCTCAGTCATGATCGGTCGAACGTGAAATGTGTTCCCAGACCGCGCGCTCGTCGGCGCGCTCCTTCGACGCGTTGTGCAACAACAGCAGTGCGTCGTTGCCCAGCACAAGGTGCCGCGGAGGCGACCCGGATTCGACGAGTGCTAGCAAGGCCTGCGCCGCGCGAGCCGGATCACCCAGCTGCCGGCCGCTGGCTTGCTGCCTGCGCTGCCGGATTGGGTCGAACACAGCGTCGTAGTCGGCGATCGAGCGACCCGTTCGCACCATCGAACGACCGGCCCAGTCCGTGCGGAATGACCCGAGTGCGACCGCCGTCACCCGAATTCCCAGTCCGCTCACTTCCTTGTCCAGCGACTCCGAGATGCCCTCAAGCGCGAACTTGCTGCCAGCGTAATAGCTCACCCCGGCCAACCCGACCAGCCCGGCCATCGACGTGATGTTGACGATACGGCCGCGGCGCCGACCCCTCATCAAGGGCAGCACGGCCTTCATCATCGCAACGGCGCCGAAAACATTCACGTCGAACTGACGCCGAAGTTCTTCGAGGGGCGATTCCTCCATCGTGCCTTCGTGGCCGTAGCCGGCGTTGTTGACAAGGACATCGATCGGGCCGAACTCGCGCTCGAGCGTGGCGACGGTTGGGGCGGCCTCGTCGAAACCCGTGACGTCCAGCACCACGGCGTTGGCACGAGTCGAATGCAGCGCCTCGAATGCCTCGGCATCGGCGCTCTTGCGCACAGTACCAATGACGTCATGTCCTGCGGCCAACGCCGCCTCGGCGAACGCTCGGCCCAGACCAGCGCTCGCGCCAGTGACCAGGATTCGTTGCATCTCAGTTTCTCCAGTTCATCCTGCAATCGGAGCACTTGCCAACTCGTCGCGATACGCGAAAAGCGCCGGCGCTCCACCTGTCATGACGAACAGGATGTTGCGATGTGATCCAAGCTCGCCGCGCCGGGCTTGACACAACAGCCCCGCGAAGGCCTTGGCCGAATAGACCGGGTCGAGCAGCAGGCCCTCGTGCGCGGCAAGAAAGCGGATGGCGCCAATGGCGTCACGCGTGACCACCCCGTAGCCCGGACCGCGGTAGGTATCGTCAACCACGACGTCGTCGGTCCGGATAGCGCCCTCGCCTTCGAGTAACGCGAAGCAGCTCCGCGCCAGTTCAAGCGTTGCCGCATGCGCGGCCGCCACGCCGGCCAACACAGAAAAGCCATGCACGACGGCTCGTCGATCGAGCAGCGCGAAGCCGGCCACGAGTCCTGCCTGGGTGCCGGCGCTGCCATTGGCTACGATGACTCGATCGAACTGGACACCCAGCGCGTGCTCCTGGTCGGCGATCTCGAGCGCACACTCGGCATAGCCGAGGCTCGCGAGCGGCGAACTGGCACCGGGTGGCAGGACATAGCCCAGGCGTCCATGGGCCGCGAGCGTCGCCTGTCGCTCGGCAGCGAAGCCGGTAGCGGCAGCGGCGTCGGGCAGCGAATGGATCGTTGCCCCGAACAGATCGTCGAGCAGCGCATTGCCGCCCCGTACGTACTCGACACGGTCGTCCGCCTTGAGCGGCCTCAGCCCCAGTTCGCAGTGCAGTCCGAGTCGTGCGGCGGCCGCCGCGGCCAGCCGCGCACTGTTCGACTGGCGCGGGCCAGTGGCGATGACCGTGTCGGCACCACGAGCCAGCGCGTCGCCGAGAAGGAACTCAAGCTTGCGCAGCTTGCTGCCGCCGCCACCCACCCCGGTCAGGTCATCGCGTTTGACGAACAAGCGAACGCCGTTCAACGCAGGGCCCAGGGCCGCCTCGACCCGGCGCAGGCGCTGAATCGGCGTCGACCCTTCGAGAAGTCGGGCGCGGGGATGACGGTCGAACCGGGTGGTGGCAGTCATCGCGTCACTTCCCTGGGGCGGCTGCGGATGACGGTCGTCGTCTCCCCTGCCACACCCCAATTGTCCGTGTCGACCTCGTCGATGACGATGTGGGTCAGCTCGGGCGACTTGCCAAGGACGCGTCGCAGGGTCTCGGTCATCTCGGCGATGACCTGAGCCTTTTGATCGCGGGTGACGCCGTCGCGCGTGATGCGAACGTTGACGTAAGGCATGCGCGCCTCCTCGCCGATCAGCTGTTGCCTGCCGTCGCGCCGCCGTCGACGGGCAGCACGATACCGTTCGTGAAGCCGGCGCCGGCGAGGTAGATCACGGCGTCCGCAATCTCCTCGACCGTGCCCAGCCGACCGGCCGGTTGCAGCTTCTTCAGGAACTCGTGGCTCTCAGGCGTATGCAGAGGACTGTCGATGATCCCGGGTGCAACCGCGTTCACGCGGATACCGTGCGGCGCCAGTTCCAGCGCAAGCGCCCGTGTCGCCGCATTCAGCCCGCCTTTGAGCAGCACCGCAAGGAAGGCCGGTACGTTGCTTCGTGGCTGCATTGCAAGCGCAGCAGTGATATTCACGATGTGGCCGCCTCGAGCGCTCGCGATCATGCGGCGCGCAGCTTCCTGCGACGCGAAGATCACGCCCTTCACGTTGGTCGCGATCTGCTGTTCGATCTCGTCGGGCGTGAAGTCGACGAATGGCTTCGGCAGGAAGATGCCTGCGTTGTTGACCAGCAAGTCGACGTGGTGAAAGCGGTCGATCGCGGCGTCGAGCAGGCGCTTCGCAGTGTCCGGCGCAGCGATGCTGCCGGCCACGCCTAAAAATCGCTCGCCCGCGTCAAGGTGCGCAGCGGCTGCATCGAGTCGAGGCTGCGTACGCGCGTTCCCCACCACGTTCCAGCCATGTCCGAGCAGCGCCTTCGCAATACCCAGACCGATACCGCTCGAGGCCCCAGTGACGACAGCGGTCTTGTGTTGTGCGTTCATGATCGATTCCATTCCTGTGTTCGCAGCGCTCGCCCGATGCCGCGCCGGCGTGAAATGGAATTTAGGCTCGTGCACGCTTCGCGTGAATACCCGACTGCCGGCAGACACTCTTCCTCGAATCGATTGAACTCGAGTCTCGCTATCTGCGGCGATCGGTCCCCGCAGGCTTGTTGCAGACCAGGGCGCGTTCCTTGAAGGCCTCGCGCAACCGGGGCAATGCGAAGTCAACGAAGGCCCGAACCTTTGGCACGGAAAGGCGTCCGTGCGGCGAGACCAGGTGCACCGGCAGCGGCGCATGCTCGTCGTCGGCGAGGATGATCTTCAGCGTACCGTCGGCCACCGCGTCAGCAAGGTGGTACGAGAACACGCGCACGATGCCGCGCCCCTGCACCGCTGATGCGACGGCAGCGCGTATACCGTTGACGACGAAGCGCGGAGTGAACTGCGCCGTTCGCGGGACCGACGCCCCGGCCGTCGGCGGAAAGCTCCACGAGTCGATGCCGAAATGCGTCATCGCGATGATCTGGTGCTCGGCCAGATCGGCGGGTTGCGTGATGCGCTTGTGTCGGGCGAGGTAGCGCGGCGACGCGGCGACGACCCGGCGCACATCGCCGACGCGCAACGCGACCAAGGTGGAGTCGGCGAGGTGCGCGATGCGCAATGCCACGTCGAAGCCTTCGTCGATCAAATTGGCAGGACGGTCCAGCATGTCGAGCCGCACGGACACGGCGGGAAACTTGTCCATAAACGCGTCAAGCACGGGACGCAGGAGTTGCTCGCCAGCGGCGACCGGCGCCGTGATCGTGAGCATGCCGCGCGGCGCCGATCGTTCTCCGGCAGCGGCCATGTCGGCCTCCTCGAGGTCGGTGAGGATTCGACGACACGCGACGGCATAGCGCTCACCGGCTTCGCTAAGCTTGATCGACCTCGTCGTGCGATGCAGCAGTTCCGCGCCCACGTGCGCCTCGAGGAACGCGATGGCACGGCTGACAGCCGCCGGTGACTTGCCGAGCTTGCGCCCCGCGCCGGCCAGACTACCTTCGCTGAGTGCCGCCACGAACACCTTCATCGCGTCAATTCGATCCACAACTCTTCCCCGAAATGAAACACTGGATGTAAAAGCATAGGCATTCATCCGTCGATCGGCAATACGCCACGCTCGGCGAAATGGACGGGAGGTGCGACGCCTTGTGCACGTGATCTCGGCACGGAGTCCTACCCGAAGCTCATCGCGTACCGGTGCAACGGTGCTACTCGCGTCGCTCGCCCGACAGTTCCTCGACCAAAAAATCGATCAGCGCGCGCACACGAAGCGCCGCGTGGCGGCGATTCGGGTAGAGCAGGGAGAACGGGCGTGAACGCCCGCCCGCTTCCGGCAGCAGCTCCAGCAGCCGACCCTGCGACAAGTCCTCTTGGACGATGTAGCGGTAGGTCTGCAGTAGCCCCGCTCCTTGGCGCGCCAAGGTCACCATTCCAAGATAGTCGTCGGTGCAGCGGTAGCTGGCAGGCGGGTTGAGTTCGATGTCTCGCCCGTCCTGGCGGAACAGCCAGGGCACCGATTGCCCGGTGCTTGGCAGCACGAAATGCACGCAGTCGTGCACCGCCAATTCAGAGAGCATCTCGGGCTTGCCCGCACGCACGATGTACGAAGGCGCGGCTACGAGCACCAGTTCGGCATCTTCGAGCTTGCGTGCAATCAGGCTCGAGTCTGGGGGGGTGCGGCCGCGGATCGCGAGGTCAAAGTCTTCGGCTGCGAAATCGATGTTGCGGTTGCTCAGGTGAATGTCGATCTGCACACGCGGATACCGCTCGCGGAAGCGTGGCAGTAGCGGCAGCACGCGGTAGTGGCCGTACGGTGAAGCCACGCTGATTCGAAGCAGCCCGCTCGGTGCCTGGTGTTCGCCGGTGAGCTGGCTTTCGGCATCGCGCATCAGGGTCAACGCTTGGCGGCACTGTTCGAAGTAGGTGCGCCCGCTGTCGGTCAGATGGATCTGCCGCGTGGTGCGCACGAACAGGCTCACGCCCAGTCGCGACTCGAGCCGCGCGATCGCGCGGCTGACCGCAGGCGGGCTCAGGCCCGCGGCCTGGGCTGCTGCGGTGAAGCTCTCGAGCTCCGCGGCCAGGCAGAACAACTCCAGGCTGCCGAGCATGACGTCGTCGAATTGCCGCCTCATGCGAATTCCACCGTGTAATGCTGGGCCGCGAGTCTACGTCGGTGATTCATTACACGGTGTACGTATTGAATTCTCCGCGGGCCCATTTATCGCGGCGAGGGCCATCACTACATTCTTTGCCGACCGATCAACATTTGCCCCAAGGGCAAGGAAGAATCATCATGGCAAAGGTACTGGTTCTCTACTACTCCACCTATGGACACACCGAACACCTGGCGCGAGCCGTGGCCGATGGTGCGCGGTCAGCGGGTGCAGACGTGGCGCTGAAGCGCGTTCCCGAATTGATGTCGACCGAAGTCGCGCGCAGCGTCGGCGCAAAGCTCGACCAGGCCGCGGACATTGCATCGCCGGGAGAACTGTCGCAATACGACGCGATCATCATCGGTACGCCGACGCGTTTTGGCCGGGTCTCGTCGCAGATGGCCAACTTTCTCGACCAGACCGGCGACCTGTGGGCCAAAGGCGCGCTGGTCGGAAAAGTCGGCGGCGCTTTCGTTTCTACCGCCAGTCAACACGGCGGCGTGGAGACGACGCTGTTCTCGGTGCTGACCTCGCTGATGCATCACGGGATGATCACTGTGGGCCTGCCCTATGCCTATCCGGGCCTCGTGAAGATGGACGAAGTCACCGGGGGCGCTCCGTATGGCGCGTCCACGATCGCGGCCGTCGACGGGTCTCGCCAGCCGAGTGAAAACGAACTGGCGGGCGGGCGCTTCCAGGGCCGTCATATCGCCGAAGTTGCAGCGGCACTGCTGCGCGGCAAGTCCTGAACCGAGTCTGCTCCCGGATCGCAGAGCTGGCCGGAGTGCCGTGCGACGGCCTGCGACCACTTCCTCCATTCATCGCCAGGAGTCCTTGTGAAACCTTTCGTTAAGACCGTCATTGCCGGCGCCGCAGTCGGCCTCATGTTCGCAGCGGGTTCCGCGCCTGCCGCATCCCCGGCGTCTGTCTCCCGAGTCCCCACGACAGTCGTGCTGGTACACGGGGCCTTCGCGGACGGCTCCGCGTGGGACAAAGTCGTGCCTCTCCTGCAGGCCAAGGGCCTGAAGGTCGTGTCCGTCCAGAACCCGCTGTCTTCCCTGGCCGATGACGTGGCGGCCACGCGGCGCGTAGTCACCGCGCAGACCGGCCCGGTCGTGCTGGTCGGTCATTCCTGGGCCGGCATGGTGATCACCGAAGCCGGCGAGGATGAGCGCGTTAAGGCGCTGGTGTACGTCGCGGCCTTCGCGCCCGCCGAAGGTCAATCTGCCGTCGACCTGTCCAAGGGCTATCCGAAGTCCGAGGGTTCGAACTACTTCGTGGCGGACAAGGAAGGCTTCGTCACGATGACGCCGGAAGGCATCGCCAAGCAGTTGGCCCAGGATCTGCCGTCCGCGCAAACGAACCTGATGACGGTGTCCCAAGGCGCGGTGCGCGGCGCGAACTTCGAGGAGAAGGCGACCCATGCGGCGTGGAAGACGCGTCCGTCGTCGTTCATCGTCAGCACGCAAGACCACATGATTCAGCCGGCACTACAACAGGCAATGGCCAAGAACATCGGAGCGACGGTCGTGAGTCTGCCCGCCAGCCATGTGCCGCAGCTGTCGCATCCAAAAGCAGTCGCGGACGCTATCATCGCCGCTGCCTTGCGTTGACCGACAAGGCGCGACCCTGTAGTCGACTACTCGCAGTGAACACCGCGTCGCAGGCCGTGCGCCCCTGAGGACGGCCTGGTCACCTGGTCGGCGTGGACACGCTTAAGGGCCGCGGCAACGCGGTCGTTTATCTCGCGGCAGGCAATGTGGGTGTGGCTTCGTGACGATCCAGTTGACCGACCGCTGCAAGCCATTCCTCGACACTCGTCAGAAAGAGCCGTTCGCGACCACGACCACCATCGTCGCCGACGCAGGAGTCTGAGCAGTCTGCGCACTGCACGCGCGCCGCAGAGAGCGTCAACGTCTCGCGGACGATGCTCCGCGATCGCATGGTGGGACACGAGCAGCGAGTGCGCGCGAAGCCGATCGATCGCACCGCCTTTCTCACGCGGCTGACGCCCTCGGGTGCGTGCCTGTGCCCAGTTGCAGTGGGACTCGTGAATCAGACCGAAGATTCAAAGGTTGAGATCGGTCATTTGCGGAGAGCGTGTACGCTGGCGACGACGGCGTTGCTCCGTGTGGTGGACGTGCCATGGGGCGCCCTGGTATTGGCCTGAGCGCAAGGTCCGTGGTTGGGACTTGATCATGCGTCGCGCCAGTTGGCGTTCATTGATCCGCGACGTCACACGATGACCTGATTGCCTCAAGCTGCTTTCCGTACAGTCAGCGCTTCTGGAGGCCTATCTACCCAATCGGCAGTTTGCCGCCGTCCTTCACAGCCTTGAGAGAAAACGAGGACTCGATCGAAGTGACACCCGGCAGCACGCGCAGTCGGGCGCTTACGAACTGCCCATATTCCTGAAGGTTGCGCGCGACCACGCAGAGCAGGAAGTCTGTGTTACCCGAGACGTTGTGGCACCAGACGACTTCTGATATCTGAAGCACCTGCGCCTCGAACGCCGCCTGGAGCTTTGGGTCATGGCTCGAAAAGCGAATGCGCACGAATGCGGTGACCTCATAGCCCAAGGCATGCTGATTCAAAACAGCCCGGTAGCCGGTGATCAAGCCTGCGTCCTCCAGCGCCTTGACGCGCCGCCAAGTCGGCGCTTCCGCAATGTTCAGTTGTTTGGACAGCGCCGTATTGGTCGTGCGGCCGTCGTCCTGCAACGCCCGAAGGATCGAGATATCTCGCTTGTCCATCGCCAATTTGCGGTTCGCTTGAAAGGGGAAGAATATTACCTGCTTCAGGCTAAATAGGGTAATTTTTGAAAGCACATTACCCGAGACCAGGGGCAAACTTCCGTGCATTCGCTCCATTGCCCTTCTACCGAGGTCATACCCATGAATGTCGCTTCCCTGTCCTTTTCCACCAAAGCCATCCACGCTGGCTACGACCCGATGAGTCATCGCGGCGCATTGAATCCGCCGATCTATTGGTCATCCACCTACGCGTTTGAGAGCGCTGCTCAGGGTGCAGCACGCTTCGCCGGTGAGGAGTCGGGCACGATCTATTCGCGCGTGACCAACCCCACGGTGCAGATGCTCGAAGAACGGCTTGCTGTGCTCGAAGGGGGTGAGGCCGCATTGGCCTTCGGATCGGGCATGGGTGCCATCTGTACATTGATTTGGACTTTGCTGAGACCAGGCGACGAACTGCTGGTCGACCTCACGCTTTACGGATGCACTCACGCGCTCGTCAATCATCTTCTGCCCGAATTCGGCATCGTGACGCGCGCGGTGGATTTCACTCGGCTCGACGAACTGCGCGAGCACCTGAACCCTCGCACCAAGCTCGTCTTGTTCGAAACACCGGCCAACCCGAACATGCGTCTCGTGGACATCGAGGCCGTGAGTGCGACCGTCCACGCCCACAGTCCCGCACTGGTCGCGGTGGACAGTACCTACTGCACTCCGTACCTGCAGCGTCCGCTGGCCTTGGGCGCCGATGTCGTCACGCATTCACTCACCAAGTACATGAATGGCCACGGCGACGTGATCGCCGGCGCGCTGATCGGCCGCGGTGAACTCATGACGCAGTTGCGGTTCACCGGTATCAAGGAACTTACCGGAGCCTGCATATCCCCGATGGATGCGTTCCTCGTTCTGCGTGGTCTGAAGACGTTGCCCGTGCGCATGGATCGCCACTGCCGCAGCGCGCAGAAGATTGCCGAATTTCTTGAAGCATGTCCGCAGGTGGTGGCCGTCCACTATCCTGGTCTCGAATCTCATCCCCAGCATGCATTGGCCAAACGCCAGATGGCCCAACCGGGCGGCATGATCGCGTTCGACCTGCACGGAGGCGTGGAGGCCGGAAGGCGGTTCATCGACGCGTTGCAAATCGTGACCCGCGCCGTCAGCCTCGGAGACGCGGAGAGTCTGGCCCAGCACCCCGCCAGCATGACCCATTCCACCTACACCGAAGAAGAGCGCAAGCGTCACCTGATCGGCGACGGTTTGGTGCGGCTGTCCGTCGGCCTGGAGGACGAAGTCGACCTGATTGCCGATCTGCGACAGGCTCTGGAATCGGCGGCGCGCTGAAGCGGGAGGTATCCCATGGCTTCTACAGAATCCCCCAGTACGGGACCGTTGCGCTGGCAATGCGAAGACTTGATCACGACGGTGGTACTCGACCGGCCCCAGCGCCGCAACGCGCTCGACAGCGCCACGGTTCAGGCGCTGATGCAACTTGCACTCGCTCCGCCCCCCGGGACTGCGGTGTTCTTGCTCGCAGCCGAAGGCCCGCACTTTTGCGCCGGACTTGACCTTGCGGAGCATGTTGCGCTCAAGCGCGGGCCGGAAGAATTCTTCCAACTGTGCCGCCTCTGGCACACGGCATTTGACGCGCTCCAGCAAGGTGGGGTGCCCGTTGTCGCATCGCTGCACGGCGCTGTGCTCGGCGGAGGCCTCGAGCTTGCAGCAGTGGCGCACGTTCGCATTGCCGACGAAACCGCATTCTTCGCGCTCCCTGAGGGCGAACGAGGCATCTTCACAGGAGGCGGAGCGATCGTACGCGTCGCGCGCATCGTTGGCACTGACCGCATGACCGAGATGATGCTGACGGGTCGCGTGGTGGATGCGCAGCAGGCACTCAGAATGGGGCTGGTGCACGAAGTGGTCGAAGAAGGGGTTGCTCTTGCGCGCGCTCGAGTGCTGGCGCAGAAGATCGCGCGCAACGCGCGCGCCACCAATCGAGCGATCGTCACCGCCCTGCCCCGCATCGCCGGTATGTCCCATTCCGATGGTCTCTACATGGAAGCACTGGTGGCCGCACACGTACAGGCCACAGGTGAAGTGCATGAACGGCTGACGCAGTTCCTGCAAAGGAAGGCGGGGCACTGATGCCCTTAGACAGTACCGAAGTTCTCAGGCGCGGTAGACACCGATGGCCGCGTTGATCCGCGCCGATGGTCCCACCACCGAATCCGACCGCGCAAAGCATCCACATTCGCCGCATGACCAATCACAGCCTTTCTCGTTTCATGACTGACCTCGCTGGTGATATTGATCCGGTCGAGACTGGCGAGTGGCGAGACGCCCTCTTGACACTGCTGGCCGCACACGGGACAGCGCGGGCGCGCTACATCCTGGACCAGCTTGAAGCGACGGCGCGCGCCTTGCATGTCGGTTGGTCGCCAGAACTCGTCACGCCGTATATCAACACAATCGCACTGGACCAGCAGGCGCCGTTCCCAGGCGACCTTGCGATTGAAGAGAAGCTCGCGTCACTCATGCGATGGAACGCACTCGCGATGGTGGCGCGCGCCAACGGAGCCTACGGCGAACTTGGCGGTCACATCGCCAGCTATGCCAGCGCGGCGGACCTGTTCGAAGTTGGCTTCAATCACTTCTTCCGAGCGGCCAATGAATCGCACGGAGGCGACCTTGTCTTCTTTCAGCCGCATAGTGCGCCAGGCGTGTACGCGCGCGCCTTTCTCGAGGGGCGACTAACGGAAGACGATCTCTCGCACTATCGACAAGAGATCACGGCGCCGGCGAACGGCGCGCGCGGGCTTACGAGCTATCCGCATCCCTGGCTCATGCCGGACTTTTGGCAGTTCCCGACTGGCTCAATGGGCATCGGCCCGATCAGCTCGATCTACCACGCGCGGTTCATGCGCTACCTCACGCATCGCGGCCTCTTGAATTGCCAAGGTCGCAAGGTCTGGGGCGTGTTTGGCGACGGTGAGATGGACGAGCCCGAGAGCATGAGTGCCTTGACCCTGGCGTCCCGCGAGAAGCTGGACAACCTGGTGTGGGTCGTCAATTGCAACCTCCAGCGCCTGGACGGCCCGGTTCGTGGCAACGGTCGAATCATCGACGAACTCGAGAAACTGTTCCGCGGCGCCGGCTGGAACGTCATCAAGCTGTTGTGGGGCAGCGACTGGGACGGCCTCTTCGCGCGCGACAGCCAGGGGGCGCTCGCAAAGGCCTTCGCCAGCACCGTCGACGGGCAGATGCAAACCTTTGCCGCAAAGGACGGTCGCTTCAACAGGGAAAGCTTCTTCGGCCAGAACGAGGAACTCGCGCGCCTGGCCAAGGGCCTGACCGATGAACAGATCGATCGCCTGAAGCGTGGCGGGCACGATCTCGTGAAAATCCACGCCGCGTACTCCGCAGCCGACCAGCACACCGGCACGCCGACCGTGATCCTGGCGCACACCAAGAAGGGCTACGGCATGGGCGCAGCCGGACAAGGCAAGATGACGACGCACAGCCAGAAGAAGCTGGACCAGGGCGCCCTCATCGAATTCAGAAACCGCTTCAACCTGCCACTCTCGGACGCGCAGGCGAAGAACCTCGAATTCTTCAGACCGGCGGAAGATGCGGCAGAGATGCGCTACCTGCATGCAAGACGTAAAGGCCTCGGAGGGTACATGCCCAGACGGCAATCCGCCTCGCAGGCATTGCCCGTGCCGGCACTCTCCTCATACGCGGCTTTCGCCACTGCAGCGTCGGGCAAGGAAATGTCGACGACCATGGCCTTCGTTAGGCTCCTCGGGAACCTGCTGAAGGATAAGGAATTGGGGCCACGCATCGTGCCCATCGTCGCCGACGAAGCGCGTACTTTCGGTATGGCCAATCTGTTCAAGCAGGTGGGCATCTATTCAAGCGTTGGACAGAGATACGAGCCTGAGGACATCGGTTCGGTGCTTTCGTACCGAGAAGCGCTGGACGGACAGATTCTGGAAGAAGGCATCAGCGAGGCCGGTGCCATCGCGAGTTGGACGGCTGCAGCGACGAGCTATAGCGTCCACGGCTTCCCGATGCTGCCGTTCTATATCTACTACTCGATGTTCGGGTTTCAGCGCGTCGGAGACGCGATCTGGGCCGCGGCTGACCAGCGCGCCCGCGGCTTCCTGCTGGGGGCGACGTCAGGCCGTACGACGCTGGGCGGCGAAGGACTGCAACATCAGGACGGCACCAGCCATCTGGTTGCTGCGACGATCCCGAACTGCAAAGCCTATGACCCCGCCTTCGCCGGAGAGATGTCGGTCATTGTTGATCGGGGAATGTGCGAAATGCTCGTGGAACAGCGCGATGTTTTCTACTACATCACCCTGATGAACGAGAACTACGCGCAGCCGGACCTGCCAAGCGAGGCGCACGAGGGGGTCATCCGCGGTGGATATCGCTTCGCGAGCTACGGGGACTCGAATGCCAAGCGGTGCGTCACGCTGCTCGGCTCCGGAGCGATCCTCACGGAGGTCATCAAGGCGGCGCAGCAGTTGGCCGCCAAAGGCATCGCAAGCGATGTCTTGAGCATCACCAGCTGGAGCGAGTTGGCGCGGGACAGCACGTACGCTCAGCAGCTGTTGGCGTCGACGCGGGGCTCACTCATCGCGGCCACCGACTATGTGCGTGCAGTACCAGAGAGTCTTCGCGTCAATGTTCCCTCCGGGCGCACCTACATTGCGCTAGGCACCGACGGCTTCGGTCGCAGCGACACACGTGCAGCACTGCGTGCGTATTTCGGTGTGAATGCGGCCACCATTGCGTCGGCTGCGGCCTCGTGCGAATGATTCGAGCTCGGGCCATGAGGTTGCTCAGTTCCAGAACGGGTCGAAGCAGGTCTTGGTGTCACCTGGCCGCTCCGGCTGTGGGTGCTATATCAACGGCACGTATGCGAAGGGGCCAACCATGAGCACCAGGCCACCCTCTCCGGTCAACAGCGCGTTGGACGCGATCGGCAACACCCCTGTTGTTCGACTGAACAGGGTCAGCTCGCCCGCACACGCGCCTGTGTTTCTGAAGCTCGAGTACTTCAATCCGACGGGCTCCTACAAGGACCGGATGGCCAAGACGATGATCGAGGAAGCCGAGCGACGCGGAACACTTCGACCAGGCATGACCGTGGTGGAAGCCAGCGGCGGCAGTACGGGCTCCTCGCTCGCATTCGTGTGTGCCGTGAAGGGATACCCGTTTCGGATAGCGTCGTCGAACGCCTTTGCGGCCGAAAAGCTCAGGACGATGCGCGCCTTCGGCGCGGACGTCGACCTCGTTCGAAGTCCTTCGGGAAAGATCACGTCAGATCTCATTCCTTCGATGATCAAGCGCGCCCAAGAGATCGCGGCCGATGGCAAATGCTATCTGACAGATCAGTTCAACAATCGCGATGCCTTGCTGGGCTATGAGCAGATTGGGTTCGAACTGCTACGGCAGTTCCCGCGCGGGGTCACGGCCTTCTGCGGGGCTGTCGGAGTTGCTGGCATGGTGATGGGTGTGTCGAAGGTCTTGAAGACCGCCAATCCGGGAACCCGTGTCGTCGCCCTCGAGCCCAGCGGTTCGCCGACAATCTCGGAGGGTCGCCCAGGCACGCACCACGTAGAAGGCATAGGCGTCGGTTTCTATCCTCCACTGCTTGACAGGGCACTTTGCGACGAGGTGCGCTCCATCTCGGAGTCATCTGCCCGTGCCATGTGCCATCGGTTGGCGCGAGAAGAGGGTCTACTGGTCGGCACCTCCACAGGGTTGAATGTAGTCGCCGCCTTAGATTTTGCCCGCGAACTTGGGCCCGAAAGCGTAGTCGTCACAGTGGCTGCCGATACCGGTTTGAAGTATCTGAGTGGGGATCTCTTTGGTGGCGAGGCCTGACCCACCTTCGCAAGGTCAACGCGATGAACAGGCTCGCCACTGGGTATTGCGTACCGATCGAGCCCGCCTGGATCGGTAGCAGGCGTGCAGCAGAAGGTTTTCTCGACTTTCCAAAGGAGTCATTCTCATGAACGTGGCATTTAAGCAGGTCGATGTTTTCACCAGCACAAGATTCAAAGGGAATCCGGTGGCCGTCGTATTGGATGGCGCCAGCCTCACGACTGAGCAGATGCAGCAAGTTGCGAGCTGGACCAATCTATCCGAGACGACTTTTGTCCTGCCTCCCAGGACTCCGGACGCGGACTACCGCGTTCGCATCTTCACCCCGAAAGCGGAGCTGTCTTTCGCGGGGCATCCAACGATCGGCACAGCGCACGCCCTCTTGGAAGCTGGCCACATAACGACAAAAAATGGGGTGCTTGTTCAAGAGTGCGACGCAGGTTTGATCAAGCTCGTCGTTTCCAAGGCTGCCGACGGTACGCAGTCGATCAGTTTCGAACTCCCTAGACCGAAGTTTTCTGAGTTGAACGGCGACGAAGTTCTTGAATTGGAAGCAATGTTGGGGACCGCCTTGTCCAGCGAATCAGTCCCGCATCTGGTAGACACCGGTCCGCGTTGGGTTGTCGCGCAGTTGCCAAGCGCCAAGGCCGTCTTGGACGCTACGCCAGACTTTCAGCGTCTGAGGGTACATGACGACAAGACTGGCAATACCGGGGTTGTCATCTTCGGTCCGTACGAAGCTGGGAACCCGATCGGCATCGAACTCAGGGCCTTTGCGCCTGCTCATGGCATTGAGGAAGATCCCGTGTGCGGCAGCGGCAATGGAAGCGTGGGCGCCTTCATCGTGAGGAGCAATCAAACTAGCCGCTTTGGGATGAAGTATCTCTCCTCGCAAGGTGCTGTCGTGGGGCGCAATGGGCTCGTTCAACTCGACTTGAGCAAGGAGCGTGTTCAAGTTGGCGGCAGTGCAGTGACCTGCATTGATGGGACGATTTCGCTTTGACTATGGCAAGTCGTTTACTGCCGCTGCCAGGTCCGCGACCAAGGCGCTGTCGAAAGCATTGAAGACTTCCTCCCGCGCCGACCTCGACACTCATGAGGCGCTGTCCTGGCTACTTGGAGCCGTAGCTCACAAATAGTCGGCGCAACTCCGCAAGAATGTCTGTGCCAGCGGCCGTCATCGGGCGACCCTTGCGGACCATCAACCGGACCTTTGCCTTCTTGCTCACGGGATAGGTCAAATCCCAGCTCCGGAAGTCACCGGTCGCCATCTCCGCTGCAAGCGACAAGCCTGCGCCCATGAAGGTCACGCCATCGGTCGCCTGAACGAACCGCCTTAGCGCCGCGATCGAGTTGCTCTGGAAGCTCGGATGCAGTGTCACGTGCTCCGCGTAGGACACGGCTTCCAGCAATTGGCTGACGCCGAAGTTGGATGGCATCAGTCCTAGCGGGTAGTGCATGACATCCGACAACGTCAGCGGCGCGGTCGACGCGGTCAGCGGGTGGCCCGCGCGCGCGAGCACCTTGAGCGGCGCCGGCGCGCTGGCGACGAAGTGGAGTTCACCGTGTGCCTGCGGGTTGTAAGCCACGCCAACATGGGCCCAGTCCTCCAGGAGCGCAGTGAGCAGCTCGTTCGCGGGGAGAGCGTCGATCAGCACCGTGACCCGAGGGTGGGCGGCACAGAACGGCGCGATGACCTTGGTGAGCAAGCCATCAATGAAACCCTCGCTGGCCACGATGCGTACCGTGCCCGCGTCCAGGGAGTCGAGCGCCTGCAGCTGATCGGCCAAGCGCTCGTGGTGCGCTTGGCAGCCGCGCCAGTACTCGAGG
>Ga0307507_10005585_pt1 | contig 20506 bp, 15 predicted proteins | sample 7_EM_MG_FD_207223 | JGI IMG/M metagenome (GOLD analysis project Ga0307507, IMG submission 207223) | Populus trichocarpa ectomycorrhiza microbial communities from riparian zone in the Pacific Northwest, United States - 7_EM | ecosystem: Host-associated > Plants > Roots > Unclassified | place...
AATGAGTCATAGTGTGAAATCCATCAGCTGACTCGTTCGAGTCAGCTGCGCCCTATCTCGCAACCAATCAAAACTCATAAAACAAGTCATGTGCCCTAACAGGGTCACATGCGCAAAACCCATGACTCGTAAATATGAGTCATGTGCGAAATACATAAACCACATGACCACAATCGTGCGTCATGTCAAAATCACATGACCACAATCGTGCGTCATGTCAAATATCAACCAATAACAATAAACCAATGACACGCTATTGCGTCGTCATGTGAAAAACCTATGAGTCGACTCATCTCATAGTGTGAAAGATAATAAACCAATGACTAATAACTATTAGTCATGTGAGAGTCTGCCTTGCTTAGTCACCGTTTGTGACAATTCGCATCGAACGCCATCCTGCGGTGGGTCGCCACCCTAAACTCGCCCTGGATCGGGAAGCTCTGGGGAAACATCGCAGTGGCTATGTTGTTTTCGGGCAAGGCCGTTGCCAGCCTCACCGCCGGCATGCTTCTCATCTGCTCCGCATATATCATGGCTATACTGAGTGATACTGATTTTGTTGTATTCTGAGCACTACACTACCTGCAGTGAGCAAGGTATTTCCTATCACAAATACGAAAATGAGCTAGTGCTACACATTTCAACAGCGTCTAATTCTTTATTTCTTTTGGGTTTGGTTTGCTTATTTAGTCCTTCCTTTATGGCATGGTGTGTTTCCTAGTGTGTTACGAGAATTGTTAATCATGCGTCGCTCTCTGCGCTACGGCACACTAATTTTCCGTGAATTTCGGCGAATCGAATACTAATTGTCAATCGGCCTAGGACAGTAGTTAAAAATTCTGGCCTAGTGCTTTACGGCACAAACATATTATAACAAGACCTACCGTAAAACCTTGAATAATTGGACGATGTGTATGTCATTGTGCTTTCTTCTCGCAGTAATGTCAAGGGATTTTCGTTTTGTTTCTCTATCCCGGAAGGGGGAAAGGGGTTGAGTTTTTGCTCTGTTTTTTGCCCCCCTTTCTAGAGAAGGGAATTTTGGGCTACATAGCACACAGTCCAATTATTCAAGTTTTTACGGGTATGGTGCCGGCGCATTATAATCGACCTTCATTGCCATTCGGAGTCGAGTACTAGTCCTAATATGGTAAGTGGCCTTACTACATTAGGTAGTATATTTATATTACTCAGCTAGGACTTGTCTTCTCCATACGAGTGCCCCAAGCCCATACTAATTTTGCCTTGCCTTTAAGAGCCATTCTAAAAAGAATCATTTACCTAGAACCAAATCTGCTCTGTAAATGTGGTCTTTGAGTGGTTTAGAATAATTTTATAGAAGGGATAAGTAAAATAATAGCATGTAGTGTTGTTGTTCATCGAAAAGTTGGAAGATTTGGTTGTCATGAGGTTGATTCTAAGGTGCCGGCACCATACTTCATCTCTAGCCTTACCGCGCTAGCGTCCGGAGCGCGAACCAGCCACCGAAGCATTCAGCCCCGCAGTTGTAAAGTGCTTCTCGACTGCCAAGTTTCTAGTAGATTTGCGGTTTTGGATGCAAAAAGGCGCTACACACAAAAGGGTTTCATCTCAGAAACCCTGCAAAACTCTTTCTCAGCCGGGCTGAATGCCTCTGCTCGAATCATACCGGTTGTAATTCGGGCCATGACCGCAGTTAAAACATTGGGCCTAGTCGGGTACAGTGCTGTACTTGTACAACATTGTCGTTATCAAAAATTGTGACCCAGCAACCATGTGACAACGCCATTCCTGTCTCAATCGACCTCCAACAACAGCAGGAACTAAGAAGCATCATTGTCCAGGCTTTACAATATCCAAAACCTAGCTGAATATGACCTGATTTGCCTTAAGTTATGGGTGGGCCGGCAGAGATCTCTCCCCCCCATCGGGTCCGATACAAATCCGCAAGGCGCAGCACGGCCTTTTCAACATCTAGAGTTTCTCTTCCTTGCATAAGGGCCAATTCACCATTAATCGCAATCGAAGAGCTACGCGCTAAACCTCCCGGCTTCCGGCTGCTAGCCTGTAAATTTTGGTAATAATTGGCATTGAGGCCTTTGAACTACTACGGATTTACTTCAGGGCGGGTTTCGCTTATTTTCCTATGTTCCCGCCAGCATTAGCACTTGTACTTTTACCCACCGCTAATGAGTTATGCCCAAGAGGGGTACAAAGGCCACTAGCAGTAGACTCAACATTCCGGAAGAATAAAGTGGTAAGGAAACAGTTGAAAAATTTCCGGCGAGACTTTAGCCATTTTGGTTGTGATTGATGATAAAAAATCGCTATCGAATAAATTCGCTGTCCCAGTGCACTTAACTAAAGGGAGTCTTCCAAGTTAAAGAGGCTCTCTACGCATTACCTAAGAAAATGGCCACCAAATATGTGTGAGAATACCTAATTCGTAGGGGCGTGGGGTTCACCGAGAATCACCATTTGGGAGAATCTCTGGAACCCTCTGATCTGTCAATCACAATTGTAGAGATTGTGGTTACGAACTTGACTCTATTCATTGTTTTATTCTGATTCCCACACATTGACTACCGGTATGAACGGCTCAAATATGGGGAGGCGAGTTTCATAATGGTACAAAAACTCCCGTCGAATTGCCGTATGATACATTGCTGTGCCCGATGCTCGCACAACCCAGCCAAACCCAGCACAGCCTAGAATTGTGTCTTACAATACTGTATGAGGCGGAGTCAGGTCGCAGCAATTCATTAAAGCCTCAAATGTGTTGGTATTTCCTTGACATCAAGACCACTGGGCGGTCGTTGCCATGGGAAAAACTAGATAACTCCGCTTTTCTTCTACCTTGCCCAAGGCAAAAACTTTTGCAAATCCCCCATTCACGCTGCATAGTTCTCCATCATCTCTACACACAACCAACATCTTGGACTGAGCATCATGACCCCGACCACAAATACACACTTGGTTAAATACGGTGACGGCAATGTCAATTGCGGCAACGTAATTGGTAGCTTCAACACCATCTATAAGTCCGACGAGGGTGCACAGATAATGCGTTGGCTCTCTCCACTAGAGCCAGGTAACAGACATGATGGCGTGCGAACTAACTGATTTGAAGGTGTCGGGGATTGGCTTTTGGAAACAAGCGAGTTTCCGGAGTGGAAGGGAGGCGAGGGTGGAGCTGAGAAGGCTGTCTTGTTCTGCTCCGGGAATCCGGGAGTGGGCAAGACATATTTGAGGTAAGTGGCCGGATTCTTTTGAAGAAGTGAATATCACTGACGGCTAGAAATACTAGTTCTCTGGTGATCGATAGGTTATGTGATCAGTCAAAGGAGGAAGATCTAGTCGTTGCATGGCTGTACTGCGACTACCTTGCTCAGCAAGAACAAACGGTCATCAACATAATGGGAGCGATTTTGAAGCAGCTGGTAGGCAGAAGGGAGATCCCGAAGGATATACGGGAAGCATTTCAGGAAGGCAGAAGGCCGCTACTTCAGGATCTGGTGCGAATGTTGAGAATCGCGATTGCTTCGTTACCTCGGGTTTTCATCTGTATCGATGCGCTAGACGAATGCCTACCGAGGAATCTCCCAGAGCTACTTGAGCCACTAAGGGATATTGTTCAGGAGTCCCCTAGGACCAGAATATTCCTTACCGGGAGGCCCCACGTCAAGGAAATCGTTCAAAGATTCTTCACCAAGGCAGTTGCGATACCCATCACACCTAACTAGGATGACGTCAGGAACTATGTCGAGATGAGATTAGACAGGGATGACGAGCCAGAGGCGATGAACAAAGATTTGAGAGCGGATATTGTCAAAATGATTCTGGACAAGATGTCTGATATGTGGGCCGGCGTCTATCCTCTATTAACAATGTATACTTACTACTGGCTGTGTAGGTTCCTCCTTGCTTCGCTAAACATCGAGGCTATTCTGGGGGGGTAAAAATTGGTCAGAGACGAAAGATACTTCAAGAGATGGCCCGAGGCAACGGACTGAGCGATGCTTACACAGGAACAATAACTCGGCTGAAGGTGCAGAAGGGAAATAGGCAGGGGCTCGGGATACAAGCGCTGATGTGGGTATTATGTTCAAAAAGACCATTACGAGCAGAGGAACTCTGTCATGCCGTGGGAGTGGAGATAGGGACCACGGAACTGGATCCGGAAAACATTCCTGCATTACGGACACTCTTAGCATCTTGTCTGGGTCTTCTTACGGTCGAGGCATCTTCGTCCACAATCCGACTAGTGCACTTCACTCTGCAGGAACATCTCTCTCGTGATCCTACCCTATTCCATAGTTCCCACTCAACAATTGCCGAGGTTTGCTTGACATATCTCAATTTTGAATCGGTCAGGGATCTTTCGCCAATTCTAGACTCGGCGCCCATAACAATGCCCCTTCTAGAATATGCATCTATGTATTGGGCGCAGCACGCAAAAATGGGGATGACGGAAAAAGTCAAAATACTTGGACTAGGGCTCCTCAAGATATATAATCAACATATATCTGCTCAACTGCTAGATTTAAGCTATCAACAAGGTAGAGGCTACTACCCTTATATTTATGCGAAGGGAGGACTTACAGAATGTACAGGACTCGACCGAGGAGTATATTTCGGAACCATAGACACACTGTTTGCTTTAGGGGAAACAGAGGAAGAGGGTGTTAATCCAGTAGACTGGATGGCCGATACAGCTCTCATCAGGGCCATTCAGGGAGGGCAGGAGGCGGTAGTGAAGATGCTTTTAGAACGAGATGAGGTCAATCCCGACGAGCCAGACACAAGGTGTGGCCGAACGCCGCTCTCGTGGGCAGCTATGATGGGGCGTGAGGGGGTAGTAAAGATGTTTTTAGAACGAGAAGACGTCAACCCAGACCAACCAGACACCAAATGTGGTCAGACACCGCTCTCGTGGGCGGCTGAGATGGGGCGTGATGGGGTTGTAAAGATGCTTTTAGAACGAGAGGACATCAATCCCGACCAACCGGACACCAGATATGGCCAGACACCACTCTCGTTGGCGGCTGAAAACGGGCATGAGGGTGTAGTAAAGATGCTTTTGGAACGAGAGGACATCAATCCCGATCAACCGGACACCAAATATGGCCTGACGCCCCTCTTGCGGGCGGCTAAGAACGGGAGGGAGGGGGTAGTAAAGACACTTTTGGAACGAGGGGACGTTGATCCCGACCAACCGGACACCAGATATGGCCAGACACCACTCTCGTGGACGGCGGAAAACGGACACGAGGGGGTCGTAAGGATGCTTTTGGAATAAGAGGACGTTGATCCCGACCAACCGGACACCGGATATGGCCTGACACCCGTCTTGTGGGCGGCTGAGAACGGGCATGAGGGGGTAGTAAAGATGCTTTTAGAACGGGAGGACGTCACTCCCGACCAATCAGATACCATATATGACCAGACACCACTCCTGCGTGCGGCTGTGAGCGGGCATGAGGGGGTAGTAAAGATGCTTTTGGCACGAGAGGACGTCAATCCTAACCACGCGGACACCAAATATGGCCGGACACCACTTTCGTTAGCGGCAGCAGGTGGACATGAGGGCGTAGTAAAGATGCTTTTGGAAGGAGACAACGTCAATCCCAATCGTGCAGAAACCAATTATGGCAAGACACCACTCTCCCGAGCGGCTGAAAATGGGCACGAGGGGGTTGTAAAAATGCTTTTAGAACGAGAGGGCATCAATCCCGACCAACCGGATACCAGATATGGCCAGACACCCCTCTCGTGGGCGGCGGAGAACGGGCACGCGGGGGTGGTAAAGATGCTTTTGGAACAAGTAGACGTCAATCCCGACCAACCGGACACCGTATATGGCCAGACACCCCTCTCTTGGGCCACTGTGAAGGGACATGAGGGGGTAGTAAGCATGCTTTTAGAACGAGACGATGTCAATCCCAATCAACCAGACACCAAATATGGTCTCACACCCCTCTTGTGGGCGGCTGAAAAAGGGCATGAGGGGGTGGTAAAAATGCTTCTGGAACGGGGGGACGTCAATCCCAACCAACCAGACATCGTATATGGCCAGACTCCACTCTTGCGCGCGGCTGAGAGCGGGCATGAGGGGGTAGTAAAGATGCTTTTGGCACGAGAGGACGTCAATCCCAACCACACAGACACCAAATATGGCCTGACACCGCTCTGGTGGGCCGCTGTGGAGGGGCATGAGGGGGTCGTAAAGGTTCTTTTGGAACGAGAGGACATTAACCCCGATCAACCTGGCACTGAATATGGCCTGACACCACTCGCGTGCGCGGCTGGGAAGGGGCATCATGGGGTCGTCAATATGCTTCTGGAACGCGCGGACGTTAATCCGGACCAACCGGACACCGTATATGGCCAGACACCCCTCTCGTGGGCCGCTGTGAAGGGATATGAGAGGGTAGTAAAGATGCTTTTTGGACGAGAGGACGTCAACCCTGACAAGCCAGATACCAAATATGGAAGAACACCCCTATCGTGGGCTGCGAAACGTGGACATGAAGGGGTCGTAAAGATACTTTTGGAACGGAGCGATATCCTCCCCACCATGCCAGATAACGAGAACCAAACCCCACTATCGTTAGCTCTCTCCGAAGGGCATCATGGAGTTGCAAGGATCCTACTGGAACGGGACGACCAGGATTCCGACAAAGCCAATCATGGTGGACAGGCCTCCCTCCCACCCCCCGCTGGACCTGGGGGCGAGTCTGCTGCGGAGACACAGGCCAGATCCCACGACTTTAACACCCACATCACAGACTTTAACTATCAACCTCAACCCCCACCGGCAGTCCACGATGAGCAGGCAGGGTTATTAGACCGCCAGGATTTTATTTCCGGGTTTGCAGATAACAGCCCTCAACCCAGCAGCCCAGGCGGTCCCGATCTCTTTCCCTCCGACCCCGAAAGCTCTTCCACCACCGAAGAAAAACCAAAACCTACGTCACAACCCCTAACCGATCCTCTCATTTTTCCTCGACCGGCGTTCTGTTCTTACTTTTCTTGTTCATATTTTCGCTTCTCTCCTTCCTACCCTTTCTTCCTCGGTAGTGGATACATTCTTATTCCATCGAGACATGCCAGTTAGGGGGGGGGGGGGCTGGTACAGGCGAAGTTTGGATCTAAATAGGCATTGGCGAGGGCATTTTCCTAGTTTCTTCTGGCAATTTATATTTATCTAAATTTTGATGTTTTTCTTCGCGTGTTTCTTCTTGGGTTATGGTTAGATTTGGTCCTGTCGTCATTTTCTCACTCTTCATTAATGGAAGCAATTTTGTAGGAATAAATAGTAAATTTGAAGCCGGTCCTGAATTGAGGAGCAGCTAGTTTATTTCCTTCCGGTAATCTCTTTCACTAAGGCTAAACAATCACCAGCCATCCCCTTTATAGGCTGCAGTACTCCAATGGTTCTGGAACCCAGAGAGGATGCCGCAAAGCGACGGAGTTCAACCCAAACTTACTGGGTATCGTTTTAATACCAACAAAACGATCTGCGGCTATCGTGGCAGCCGAGGTGTAGAGGCAGAGCTAGGATGAGCTAGATCCGGTAAACGCACGGAGCCAAAAGTCGGCTCACCATGGTGCATATATTTAGAGGGAATAATGTTGAGTATATCCTCGATACCTCATAGAAATACTACGGCTATCCAAAAACTTGAATAGGATAGCGACCTGGCAAAGGCCTTTATAAGTTAGAGTATAGTATTGTACTTTACTGTGGCCTCTCCCATCCTACCACACGGTGATGGGAGGAAAAATTCTCGTGTAAAGTGGATGTAATTGGCATGCGAGTGTAGTCTCCATTCTTGGGGGTTGAGAATTTGTCGCGGGATTAAATCCTGCCAATTGATCTTCGCGCTATTAAGGATATGCAGGTACCGCATCAACGGGTGAAGATCGCCTGCCGCTAGGACTGGTACAAGTACTCCAGTACCTCGGTTGGAGTGCGGGCAAGTACGATTGATGTTAGCGAGGTGAAAAACGTGTTTCATAACCATAGCGTAAGAGATTGGTGTGTTTAAAATTCATCGGATCCCAGACGGCCTCCCAAGCCACTCGGACACCCCCACGTCTGGAAAGATGCTGATTGGCGGGTTTTGTAGGCGAAAACGGGCGGCGGTCAGTGCAGTCGCCACAGTTCACCCAACCAAACCAAAAAAAGCCACCCGAAAGCCTCTCATTCGGGGCCTGGCTGCCCCAGTGAGGGAGGCTGTCTGCTCTTGGCGAGAATTAATCCCGAGACAACTGGCACAGCCGCATTTTCCCCGAGACACTCAACACTCACCATGCAACAACCACTCAAGCAAATGACGGTCAAATGAAAGATCCTATTACCAGGTCCGGGACAAATATTCAGGCCTCAGTATTAATCGCATTATACTCGAGTAGTTCTAATTACGATTGTGATCACTATTGTGGCGATAATGATGGTTAAATCTTGCGAGGGATCGTGGTTTATGTCGCTCCCTCAGGACTTAGGGCCCGTTTACCCAACCTTCTAGTTTAAATATTTGGATGACAGAACTAGACGGCGGTGTGTCCACCGGAATCACTTTCCGATAGAAGGTGGAAAAGTGTTTGCCTGAATTTCTACCGTACTAAATTTTTGTAGCTAGGCGGTCCAAACCCGACGTTGCCTTGGAGGCGCGTTCAGAGGTCCCACCAACCACCAGACGGCACGATAGTAGGTAAACGCCATCTACCTGCCCATACCCCCTCCAACTATCAAGCCCCCCTTAACGGTCAGCGCCGTCTCGTGCTGCTAGATGGCCGTATATGTAAACGGGCTCTTATTCTCGCCGGGAGTAGCTCCTAGTATAATAATATTATGCAAGCATTTTTTAACAAGTTGATGAATAGATGCAGGCAATGCATCGTATTATACATTAGAGTATGGCTAATAATATAGGTGTAATAGAGCATCTCCCTTAACTTACCCCCTCAACTTATATAAATTGAGCTTAGAGGGAAATTTACTCAGTGCAGCTCCAGGATGGCAGATACTTTGGTTGATGAGGCGCTTGAGAAGTGGCTTCCATTTAGCGGTATTTAGTACACAACCGCCGAACGAGCAATGCCGAATAGAGTGACTACAGTTCTAGGGCCGGGCCGAAGGGAAATCTTACCGCATATTACCTCTCAATACAGATCGTTGTTACCGTATCCTTAAGTTCACAAATCTATGTTTATATCTTGCTTCACATTCGTACTAGGCGACCGTCAGCTGTGGAGAAACACTTTGGTGATGTATCCTGCCATTGCTCAATCGCAATTTCTTCAAAGCCTTGGCTTGGCGTGGATTTCCTTGGCATAAACACGCGTTGGATTTCCAACAACGCGAGCCACATCACCCCCGCTCTCCTTCCTCCCACCCCCGGGAGGTTTTGTGAACTCACCCATTGACACTACATATTTCTTGCACACTTCTGCTCATACCGACATTTTGGACCAGGCACCGTGGCCTAGACTACACATACGCAATCGGTTAAATTCGGCGACAACAAGTTCCAACCGCGGCAACACGATAGGGAGCTGCAACAAGACTGCTAATAAAATCACCCGAGGATGTACAGAGATTGGATCCTCCTGGAGTCCTCCAGGACGAGAATATTCCTCACTGGGAGGCCCCGTGTCAAGGAATCTATTCAAAGATATTTCACCAAGCCGTTATGATACCCATCAACCCTAACGCCAGCGATATCCGAAATTATTTTTGAGACGCGATTGAGAGGAACGAAAAATTAGAGGCCCATGAGTAATGATTTGTGGGCGGATTTTGTGAGCATTTTTCCGGAAAATATATCTGTTATTTGCATAGGAGCAATTGGCAGCTCCCCTCCATCAGCGGTGTATACTTATGAAATATTGTGTATAGATTCCGCTAATCCTCGACTCCATTCCGGGGGAGGTCACATTTCACCAGAGAATGAAATTTGAACAGACGATGAGAGAAATGGACTGAGCGACTCGTACGCGACAACTCTGACCGGACTAAAAGCGCAGAAGCACAATGGGCCAGTGCTGTACTAGGAATGAAGGTGCTGATGTGAATATTGTATTCAGAATTGCTATTACCGGTAGGAGACCCCTGACATGCCCTAGGGGTGGAAATAGGATATGCGGATCCAAATCTGGAAAACATTCTTATGTCAACGACACTCTGATCATCTTATCTAGGTCTTGTCATAGTCGCACCATCCTCGTCCACGCCAACTACCGGTAGTGCACTTTACTCTTGCAAGAGCACCTCCGAAGTGCTTCAATCCTATCCACTAGTCCCCATTCGATAACCACTGAGGCCCGCCCGGCATACCTCAATCCCGGAATGCCAAGTGTCTTTCGCCAACTCTTTGCTCTGCCTCCTCAATAATGCCACTTCTAGAACCTGCTTATTTTTATCCACGTGAGCACGCAGGGGGGAGACGGAAAATGTCACAAGACTCTCACTCAAGTTTGTTGATTGATTTTATGAGCATATATCCACTCATCTACTCTTATTCTGCTATAATCGAGATCGGCTCTCGGGCATCACTAATGATTGGGGTGGGGACGCTAGGAGATTTACACGACTCTACGGCATCGCAGATCTCCGCATAATAGAGATGGTTGTTACCATATTGGTAATGAAGGAATGGGACGCCAATACAGCCGATTACACAATATTGAATAATCGGGCTTCCTTTCCTGTGCTCTCACATAGGCGCGCTGGCCGCGCGACACCGCCGCATGACTATGTGGCTTACTAATATTTTCTAATATATGGAGTTGTATATCGCGTGTAGTATTGGGGGGTATATATACCATAGCATTTTCCCTAAATTTGCAAGTCCCTTGGTCTGAGTGCGCAAGTGTGGAAATGCATCTCTAGATATAAATTATTGCCTTCAAATCCTGGCTACACGTAGCGAAGGATCTAAGAATGGTCATAATTATGAAACATCTTTAGCAACTGAATATTAGAGTCATCACAAATTCGCATAGTTATTCTAAATAAAAGTCGTAGTAGAGTTTCCGGCTAATACACAAGCCAAGGGCAAGAAACATGGGTGCTTTATGTAGTATCTGCTGTGAGCACCAGAGTTGTAATACAAAATAGTCTTTGGAGTAGTTAGGTTAGGGTTCTTTTATTATATCAGTGTTGCGAAAAACAGCTTTTTCCTACTCCGTTTTCAGAAAACTTCGTTTAGGGAATGTTATTGCAGCTTTACCGCTGTCACTTTTGTTGGAATTCTTGAAACTGCTCGGCATGCTCACCATATCGGCCATGCACTCAACCCACGGGCACGCACACGCCCTATATAAAGCAATCGTTCAGACAAAGAAGTTCACCGAATATGCGCTATGGATAGATACGCCCTCTGGGAGCAGTTCTTTAATGCTGCTCACCATGTCTTGCATAGGTGCAGCCTACACCGTTATTCGACAAATCTCGGATATGCGCTTGCGATTGGTGAAGAACGAATCGGTTGCGAGTAGGCTACGAAGCCTGAAGAGTTTTCTTTATGCCGATTGTTCTTTTCTTTGTTAGCATGATTGTTTTTCTACGGAAGCAAAGGGGGAACCTGCGGGGAAGAAAGGAGGCCGGCATGAAAGCGGGGGTATGCGTGGAAGTTTGTGGATCTGTGAGGTGATTGATTGAAGGATGAGATTTGGAGGATGGGAGAAAACATTGTTGTTCCCTTACTTATACTCCTGTCTTTGTCGTCAGTTAGTTAGCATCGAGCATCGTGGAAGTTGAGAGTGAGTGAATGAAAGTCTTTTTGCCCTGCTTTTAAGTTGTGTTGTGATCTGTCTTTAGTGTTGCCTTTTATCTTGGCGTTTCGAGGTTGTTGTTTCGTTTCATAAACAGTCACTCGCCTTGTTATCCTTCGTCCTCCGCCGTTTTATCGCTCGCCGTTATTCGCCATAACCGATTCTTTCAGCTTATAGTCGACCACACCTAACACTTTATGGCAAAATGGCGCCCTGACCCAGAACTCTACGACCGGTGTCATTATTAAGGTTTCAGGTTACAACTAGGGGCACCTTAAGTTATGCGATAATAGAGGCAAATACAAAATGATCGATTTGCAGGCATTAAACAAGCGAACTCAAAAGGATTGAGAAACAAAACCCAAATCAGAAGGCTGTAGACAGGGGAAAGGGTGGACAGTCCAGAAACGAACCAGGGGGCTAGGTAGGAACAGAGAAACAACAAGATAATAAGAAAGAAGAATGGAGTTAGGGGTATTTGGGGGAACTAAGGGAACAACGTGACATTCCAGGCAAATGACCCAAATGTTTGACGACAATACAGTAACTTTCCATTTCAGGTGTAAAGAACACCCTGTGGCTGGCGTAGGATTGCGTTTGGCTAGGTTTTTCTACTACTAGGGGGGAATGTCCATTAGGTAGAAAGGAAGTGTCGGGCCCCATCCTTGGATATCGGTGTTGCGGGTTGTATTCCAGAAAGTGATGATATTGTATTGTTAAAAGGAGGAGAGAAAAAGAGAAAGAAAACGTGAAACAAGATGGAAAGGCAAACACCGGAATTCATCAACCTGCGGAAAGGCGTACGCAACCCCTGGTACATGTTCTACGCGCATCTACTTTAACAATCGGACCCTGCGAATCCTTTTAGAAAGAAAGTCTGGTGGCCCGGGTGGCGCAGGGGACTGTAGCAATGTGCGATCGTTTCAAAGGAGAAGTGATAATAGCAAGGGTCAACATCATTGATTATGAGAACCATTACTACATTAAATAATGAGGAAGATATAAACCAGCTATATAGTCAATTGGCTGAATCCTGCCACTACCATCGGGATTATATAACAAGGAACAAGACACTTAAAGAAAGTGCATAGAAAAACAGGGATAATAAAGGAAAGTAGAAGGTAGCCCAATCTGGTACCCGGCTTGAAAACTAAAAGATAGGGAGCTCAAAGAAGCATTTAAGAGCAGAAAGGAATTAGATACCAGCAGGGGCTGTAGCAATTCGCAATTGTATCAAGAGAGAAGTGATAATAATAACCAGCAATAGAGATCATTGATTGAGTGAACCGCTACTTCAATAATAAGACGAGTACAGCCCAGTTATATAATAGGAAAGCGGTTGAGCCTAACCAGTACGACTAAGACTCCACAAGAAGGAACAAAGACATTCAAAGAAAGTACTTAGGAACAAAAGAAATAAAGGAATGACTGGTACCTGGCTTGAATAGAATAAACATTATAGAGAGCTGAAAGAAATATTTGAGAGGAGAAAGAAACCTTATACTAATAGGGGGCCTCCGGTGATATAACGAGTGATATCTCATGATGCCATAATGATTGGTTCGGAGGTGGATGATTTCAGCTTGGGCTAGTACTGCACTGTACCGGAGGCCCAAGGGGTAGGACTGTAGTCCTCTATAGTCCGTCCAGCCCTCGCCTTCTCGGGGGTAGTTCGTCCTAGCACCTTTAAAAAGATGGACTATGGGCCGTAGTCCGTCCGGCCTTACCCCGAAGACGGACAAACTGGACGGTGGGGAACACTGATTGCAATTCGCTCATGCCCATTCCCGGTAGCCCGCGCGAGTGGCGTTCTGCCCTACAGGGATCGCAATTAAAGAGCCACACGGTAAATCTCCTAGCTTCGAGTTGCTAGTCGGTGAGTTTGGTAATAATTGGCATTGCGGTTCCTGAACTACTGCGGATTTCTTGAGGGCGGGTTTCGCTTATTTTGGTGTTTCCGCCAGCGCTAGTACCTGTACTTTTACCCCACGGCCATGAGTTATCCAAGAAGCGCCACAAGTCGCCGACTCAGCACTCGGGAAGAGTTGAATTATGATTAGTGATAATAAAACCGCCACCGTACACGTTGGATCTGCCGAGGCTTGGTGCGCAGCCTCGGCCAAGAGCCTGACTCAGCAGAAGAGGCTCTCGACGCATTGCCTCACAAGACCAGAGAAAATGACAACCAAATAAGTGAGAGAATACAGTACTTAATTGGCGGTGATATGGTGTTTGCTGAGCGTGAAAATTCGGGAGAACCTCTGCCTTCAAATGTCTCATCTGCTTCTCACAGATTTACAGATTGGTGTCGGGAGCCCAATTCTGTTCATCGCTATATTCTGGTTCGCACCCGTCGGCTATGAACATGTGGGGGAGGACGGGTTTCATAAATATCGGAAAGACTTTCGTCGAGTGGCCGTATTATACATTGCTGTGCCCTATACTAACACAGCCCAGTCCAGCGGAAAACTATATTTTACAATACCGGTAATCTGTGAGGCGGAGCCAGGCGGCGGCAATTCAGCATAACCTCGCTTGTCCGGTACTCCAGTACTGGTATTTCCTTGGCATCAGGCTTATTGGGCGGCTGTTGCCGTGGAAAAGACCGGGTAACCCCGCTTTTCTGCAGCCTTGCCTAAAGGAAAGTTTTGTATACCCCCCTATTCATTCTGCGTGTTTCTCTATCATTTCTAAACACAACCAATATTTTGGACTGAGCATCATGGCCCCGACCGCAAACACAGACTCGGTCGAATTCGGCGACGGCAATGTTAACTGCGGCCATATAACAGGTAGCTTCAACACCATCTATAAGTCCGAAGAGGATGCAAAGATTATGCGTTGGCTCTCTCCACTAGAGCCAGGTAACAGACATGATGGCGTGCGAACCAACAGATTCGGGGGTGTCGGGGATTGGCTATTTGAAACGAGGGAGTGGAGGGAGTGGAGAGGAGATGAGGGTGGAGCTGATCTGGCTGTCTTGCTCTGCTCAGGGAATCCGGGAGCGGGAAAGACATATCTGAGGTAAGTGGCCGGATTCTCTCAAAGAATTGAATATCACTGACCGCCGGAAATACTAGTTCCCTGGTGATCGACAGTCTGTGTGATCAGGCAAGGGAGGAAGATCTAGCGGTTGCATGGTTGTACTGCGACTACCTTGCCCAGCAAGAACAAACGGTCATCAACATAATGGGAGCCATTTTGAAGCAGCTGGTACGCAGGAGGGAGATCCCGAAAGATATACGCGAGGGATTTCAGGAAGGGAGAAGACCGCTACTCCCGGATCTGGTGCGAATGTTGAGAATCGCCGTTGCTTCGTTACCTCGGGTTTTCATTTGTATCGATGCGCTGGACGAATGCCTACCGAAGGATCTTCCAGAGCTATTTGAGTCGCTAAGAGATATTGTTCGGGAGTCTCCAAAGACAAGGATATTCCTTACTGGGAGGCCCCATGTCAAGGAAACAATTCAGAGATATTTCCCCAAGGCGGTTGCGATACCTATTAGCTCTAACCAGGATGATATAAGGGATTATCTGGAGATGAGGTTAGATAGGGATGACGAACCAGAAGCTATGAACAATGATTTAAGAGCGGATATTGTCAAAATGATTCTGGACAAGATGTCTGATATGTAGGTTGGCATTTCCCCTCTATCAACGATGTATACTTACCAAAGACTGTGTGTAGATTCCTCCTCGCTTCGCTAAACATCGAGGCTATACTGGCGGGGATTACAATTGGCGAGAGAAGAAAGAAACTTGAAGAGATGGCACGAGGCAACGGACTGAGCGATGCCTACACGGCAACCCTGGCGCGGCTGAAGGCGCAGAAGGGAAATAGGCCGGGGCTCGGGCTGCGAGCGCTGATGTGGGTGTTGTTTTCGGAAAGGCCATTACGCGCCGAGGAGCTCCGCCATGCCTTGGGAGTCGAGATAGGGTCCGCGGAACTGGATCCGGAAAACATTCCTGCGTTACGGACACTCCTAGCATCTTGTCTGGGTCTTCTCACTGTCGAGGCGTCTTCATCCACAGTCCGACTAGTACATTTCACTCTGCAAGAACATCTCTTGGCTGATCCTACCCTTTTCCATAGTTCCCACTCAACAATTGCAGAGGTTTGCTTGACGTATCTCAATTTTGGATCTGTCATTGAACTTTCGCCAACTCTGGACTCGGCCCCATCAACAATGCCCCTTCTAGAATATGCATCTTTTTACTGGGGGGTGCACGCAAAAAGAGGGATGACGGAAACGGTCAAAATACTTGGACTAAAGCTTATCGATATATATGATGAGCATATATTTGCTCGACTACTAGAATTAGGCCCTGGTCAAGGTAGAAGCTACAGCCCGTATTTTGATCGGAGGGAAGGGCTTACAAATTTATAGAACTCGACGAAATGGCAGTTCACGAGGCCGTGGAGGCAGTCGCAACTATATTGGAAACGAAAGGAGAAGATTTTGATACAGCCGGCAGGATGGGGAGTGCAGCTCTGGCTAAGGCGGTTGTGAGGAGGCAGGAGGCCGTAGTAAAGATGCTTTTGGATCAAGGGGACATCGATCCTAATCACGGTCACCCCGATAATGGCTGGACGCCACTGTTGATGGCTGCTATGGCGGGCAGTGAGGCTGTAGTAAAGATGCTTTTGGAACGAGAGGACATAAATCCCGACCAACCAGACACCGAATATGGCCGGACACCACTCTCGTGGGCGGCTGGAAGCGGGCATGAGGGGGTCGTAAAGATGCTTTTGGGACGGGAGGACGTCAATCCCGACCTACCAGACACCGAATACGGCCAGACACCACTCTCGTGGGCAGCTGAGAGGGGGCATGAAGGGGTAGTAAAGATTCTTTTGGAGCGAGAGGACGTCAATCCCGACCAACCAGACACCAAATATGGCCGGACACCACTCTCGTGGGCAGCTGTGAAGGGACATGAAGGGGTCATAAAGATCCTTTCGGAGCATCGTAGAGTCGCGAAAGTCCTGCCGGAATGGGACGATCCTAATTCCGATAATTCCAATCCCGGCGGCCAGGCCTCCCTCCCGCTCACCGCTACACCTGGGGACGAGTTTGTTGTGGAGATGCAGTCCGGATCTCATAGCTCTAATACCGACACCACAAACTTTAACGGTCAACTTCAGCGCCTGCCAGCAGCCCATGATGAGCGGGCGACGTTTCCAGACCTCCGGGATTCTATCCCCAACTCCACAGATCAGGCTCCCCCAACCCCACTGCCCTTGTGGTCCCGAATTCTTCGCATACGACCCCGAAAGCTCTTCCGCCGCCGAAGAAATGCTAAGACCGACATCAACAACCCTTAGTCAATCCTCGTGTTTGTGCTCGACCGGTATTATATCAGCGCCTTACTTGTTTGCCATTTCGCCAGTGTTCGCAACGGTCCGGGGGCCCCGTAGGGCCCGGCGGGGGGACTGCCAAGAGCCCTGGACCGGACGGGACGGCAAAATGCAGTCCACACCCGTCCTTATGGAGGACGGCGGGCCCTGCAAGGTAAGACATTTTAGTGTGGGGGAAGTCAGGGGACTACAGGGGACTACAGGGGACTATCTCGATATATCAAACATTCTTGCAAATTAAACATATCACCACGATTCAAAAATTAAGAAATGCCTTGATATAGAGGGCTCGTAGGAAATATGTATATAGCAAACAGCTTCTAGCTGCAGAAGTCATTTCCAAGCATAAAACGTCTCCAGCTAGGCTCTGATTATTTCATTCCTTGACGAGGAATGAAACTTGCTGAAGGGCTTAATCATTTCATTCCTCAACGAGGAACGAAACTTGTAGGGGGCCCCGGTCATTTCATTCCTCAAACGAGGAACGAAACTACAGGGGGGGGCCCTGGTCATTTTATTCCTTGGCGGACTGCGGGGGACGGCGGGGGCAACGGTCTTTGGCCGTAGGGCGCGGGGCAACTTCTGAAAAAGACCGGACGGGACCGCCAAACGCCGTCCCCCGCCGTCCAACCCCAGGGCGGACGGACTGCCCCGTTGCGAACACTGCATTTCGCTTTTCTCCGCCACATCCTTCCTTCCTCGTTACAAGACATATTCTTATTCCACTAGCATTAGCCCGCTAGGGGCAGGGAGTAAGGATTATTATCGGCGAGGTTTAGATGTAAAATAGGTATTATCAGGACATTTCTCTAGTTTCTTCTTGCTATTTACTATTTATCTGTATTTAGATTTTGTTTTTTTCACGTGCTTCTTCTATAGTTCTGATTAGACTTGGTCCTGTTGTCATGTTGTCACTTCATTCCTAGTATTCAGTGCTTGGTTAAGTTGGTATATGCCTTAGGGATTGTGGATAGTGGTGTATATTACAGTCCGGCTTGTTGCAAGCAATTTAGTAAGAATAGGTGGATGGTAAACTTGGAACCGGTCCTAATTTTAGGAGTCGGTGGTTTATTTTGCCTATGATTCCCTTTATAATGGCTAAGCGATTAGCCATCCCCATTATAAGCGACCGTGCTTCAATAGTTGTTCGCCTGTCTACCACAATGGAGGACCCCTAAATGGGTGAAGTACAACCCTAACTAGTGTACCGGTACCGGTACCCTCTCCCATCCTACCATGGTGATGGGAGGAAAAAACCCCCAGTGTAATTAGCATGCGAGTGTGCTAGAAGATAATAGAGAGTTTGCGCATGAGGACCTAGGTGGCGGTTAACAGAAAATAGACCTAGGTGTAAGAATGAGTTTGCGCAACAGGTGTAGGTAGCTTAGGGGCCGGGTGAGAGTAGAATTAGTAGGTTAATATCCCGAATCTTGGGCCACGCCAGTTGGGTATCTGAGTTTGGGGAGGCCACGATTCCAAGGATGCCATGATAATGCCTCGCTCATGAAGGAAGTATCTCCCTAGGCTCTGCCACAATATTAGAAAACATCTATATGGCTGAAGTGTGTTGTGTTGCTGCTGATTTATTGTTTTGCGGCAATCAAATTTCTTCAGGTCTGAAAAGCCTTATTTTACACATCTCCCAGGTCTCGCCATCCACCTACATTTAAGTTAACTGAAAATAACCTGTTTTTCTACCACCTACGGTAGGTCTCCTTGCGCAAACTCTCTAATTGTGCTGTTACCAGGGGCAACGGGCCCATTCCCCGTGGCAACCGCACTAGCACCCACGGAGGGGGGAGGAGCCTGGAGGGGGGGCGAGTGCCAAGTACTGCTGGGCAGAATCAGGCAGTAGATCGGGTTACTAGACCTGATGTGGAGAATGATCAACTGAAAAGTACTCGCACATGGCACAACCACATTTCCTCGGGACACTCAACCATCGCTATCACAATGACTCAAGCTAATGACACAGTCAAAATAAAGGGTCCTATTATCAGATCCCATGCTCCTAAAGAGAAAGTGGGACACAAATATACGGGCCTTAGTATTAATCGTCCCTTTAGTTGTTGTGGGTGTTGGCAGATTATGAATGGCACAGTCATAGACGATAGAAAGAGAATTCACACGGCACCTAGGCGCTTCGCTCACGCTCTTGAAATTCGCCCTAACTAAAACAAAACTAACTGTAGAGACAGGTGTATAAGTAAAACATAAGTAGCACCTCCTGATCCTTTTATCGATCACCATACCTATCTCTCTACTTCCCTCCATGCCCTTGCTCCTCCATACACTCCCGTGATAAACAAAGGAAAGACATGTCGGTCTAATCTCTTTCATAAACTGTGAGGCAATCGATCCCAATCTCCCAAATCATCCGTAGCTATCTAAACAATCTTTCAGACTCTCCCGCATATTCCAAAGTCGACCACATCCTTCCGACAGTTGTGGTTGCGATTGTGATCCCTAATGTGGTGATAATTATGATTAACTTAAATCTTCTGAGGGATCACTGTTGCGGTCGCTGTCTCAGGACTAAGGGTCCGTTTTCCTAACCGTCTGCTGGTAGTTTTAAAATTTGGGTGATAGAACTAGACAGTGGCGTGTTGACCGGAATCACCTTCCGATAGACAGTGCAAAGGTGTTTACGTAATTTTCCACCGTCCTAAATTCTCGTAGCTAGGCAGTCAACGAGTGACTGGAGGACTTCCGATAGGAATCTGGAAAAGAGCAAGCCTTCCAATGGGTCGTGGGTTCGTTGGGTTAACCCGGGTTCTTAGTTGGGTTGGGAATGTTCCAAACCCGGGTTACCCAGCGAAGCTGACGAAGGTTTTACCTTATGATTGTGATCTTGGAGTATCACTCGTTCTGAAGGTTAAAAAATGCGTACCATTAGTACACCAGCTATCGATGTCTCTGCTCTTTCTATTTAATCTCTAGAGACCTGGTATGCCTCTTGCTCCCTTAATACTTTCAATCCATTGCTCGTGAATAGTCTATTTAGCACTGAATATGAGTTTTTTCTTCTATTAATAGTGCTATATCTAGCCCTCCGGCTGCACTTCAAACAAGTAGTCCACTCTCTGAGCTTTCCTATTATGAATCGGAGCCGGAAGAACATCTCGCCGAAGAATACGGGCAAGAACGCGAATTAATTTCTCCCGCCATCTCCACTTCTAATGTAGCGGCTCCACCTGTTACATGAAAAAACGAAAACTAGCTTCTCCGTCATCATGGGTTTGGGAACATTCAGGGTCTCCTAATGGAACAATAGTAACAATTGCGGATACCGAGTAAGTCTATCCTAAAGGAACCTAATAGCTATTAATATCTACGATATAGACGCGTCTTATCACCCGCCATAGTCTACCATTCACTTTGCCTACATGG
>Ga0307507_10005586_pt1 | contig 20503 bp, 9 predicted proteins | sample 7_EM_MG_FD_207223 | JGI IMG/M metagenome (GOLD analysis project Ga0307507, IMG submission 207223) | Populus trichocarpa ectomycorrhiza microbial communities from riparian zone in the Pacific Northwest, United States - 7_EM | ecosystem: Host-associated > Plants > Roots > Unclassified | place...
AGTGCACGCGTGGGGTTTTACACCAAAAACAGCCAATTTCACCCACTTATTCTACCACCAATATCTGGATTAAAAATAAGATAACTTCATAGTATGTTCAGAAAATATCTAGGCTACTCAACTTATATTGAAATATGAAGTGAATTACAATTTCCTGAGGAGTAGTACAGGAGAGAAAGAAAAATTTCCTGAAAATTGCGCCAAGACCACCATTTTTGGTGAGAAAACTATGTCTTGGCAGAATTTGAAAGTTGAACTGCGTACTCCTCCTCAGGAAATTTTAATTCAATTGAGGTTTCAAAAGAGGTTGGGTAGCCTTTAGCTCTCTGAGCATTCTATGAAGTTATCTTATTTTTAATTCAGTTGTTGGTGGTGCAATTGGTGGGTGAAATTGGCCGTTTTTGGTGTAAAGTCTCACTTGTGCACTCACTTTTTCGGTGGCACTTGTATTATGGAAAATAAGGGTGTTCGGTTGCGCAATCCATAGATCCTTTGTCACTACAATGATTCCTGCAATCCATGAAAAAAAGAAAATTTACCCCCGGAGGAAATTATCACATGGATTCAGATGACTGGAGTGCAACCCAACCCAATTATCCACTTTTCAAGTTTCTGTTGCATGCAACAGGACCCACTTTAAGCTGTCTAGAAACCAAAAATACAAGTATTCTAACAGTACTGCTTAACTAGGCACTCTAAAGCCAAAAATCCATGGAATAAAAATCTATCGAAAAAACAACAAAAATTCCATAGAATCTCAATCTATGGATCGGTTGCAACAAATGAACTGAACATCCCCTAAGAAGTCTAGCTTCTGGAATCTGGTAGCAACCAGAAGCTGGATTAATCCTAGGTGACCATCAAACATCACCAGAAGCACTAAACCCAGACACGGTGGCACCGGTGTCCCCTTCACTGCTGGGATAGCTTATTTGGGTAATCGTGATATGACAAACTTTGTGCTTGAGAAGTGGTGTAGCGCTCAGAATAGTGCCACATGAGTACTGTCCAGCATGGCCATGATGGACACCAGGCTCTCTGCGTATATTTGCTCTTCACTCAGGGTTCCGAATGGTCGGCCGAGGACTAGCTCGGACTAGCTAGACCAGGTCAAAGTCTAGTCTAGTCTGATAGTGGAATTTAGACTAACCGGAGAGTCGTGATTGTTGAAACTGACTGGACCGGGCTCAGTCAGACTGGGAGGACTGCGTGAAAACCGAGTGATAGAATGTGGATCGGCTTGCTGCTTATTTGCTTAAAGGCAACCGCCAAATTGCCAAAACCCCTACAGCGAAACCAGATGAAACACTAAGAGTAAAGCTACCCGAAAGACTTCTACTAGGTGACTTCTTCCACTATTTAATTCGCGTTAAGTCTTTCTTCATTTAACTTATTGTTTCCATGGATTAAACTGTTGAATCTCAGGGAAGTTGCAATGCACATATCGCTTCGCTTACATTAGAGTGTGAAAATCGGTTCACGAGTAACATACCTCAAGGTGACCCGAAACACACGGTGACATGAAACAAACTTATAGAGTGGTATTCAGAAAACTAGTTTACACTCCTTACTCAAGGACTATTTCATATAACTGTGTCTTTTGGCCTCCCGTAGGGTATGTTATCAATTCTTCTAGTTTAATAATTGAGTGATGCTACAGGTAGTGAAACTTACTAAGCAAGTTTGCCCCGGGAGCGAACTTGCTTATTAATACACCTTCCCTGCCTTTCATCCAGGCCGGGGGGAATAGGGAGACTAGTCTGGGACTAATCCCGACCAGTCCTTGACTACATTTATTGCCCAGGTCTAGTCACGGACATCAATTTATACCGGCCGTCTGGTCGTGCCTCCAAGACTTGACCGGTCGGACCATTCGGAACCCTGTCTTCACTATGGTACAAGTACGAGTACTTGACCTGATTTTCATTTATCTTGGTGGGTTGTTTGTCGTTACCTTTCCTGTCCTTTCTATCCTATTAGGGCCACGCTAAAAGTGAGTGAACGACCGTACTGTACAGGTTAAGGGATAGTAGGCGCAGGCAAACTATGAGTCTATGAGCTTCGCCCAACAAAATTACTTACACTCCTGTGCCACCCAACCTCACGCAGTAAAAGCCTCCAGTCTGATCACTGACCCCACTTTCAACGCAATTGAAGCGGTAGTGTGGCTAGTAACCCAATCTCAACCCCTAGGGTGTGTCGCAGATCACATGCCTGTTCCAAGTACTGTACCCGATCCACATTAAGTGCTCATGCCAAGCCTCGCACGCCCTCCACCGTCCTCAATCCGACCCTTGTCGCACCATATATGTAGTATCATACCGGTGAACATCGCCTAGTCCCAGCCCATTAACCATTAGAGTGTTTAGCCACCTACCCCGGAGAGGAAAATTCGAGCTCAAAATTTGGCATGAGCTAATGTTTGCGTAGCAAGGAATATTATCGGAGGTGCTGTGGGACACCTACTAACGTGGGAAAGACTGCGTATACATGACCTATTTTTTCTTCATCAGGGTCTCTGACATTCATTACCGGACTTTGTATAAAAAGGAGCGTCGCGGACATTAGGAGATGAGAGGGAACAAGAACTCGAATTATCTTGTGGGGTGGATATTGTTTGACCATTCTTCCTTACTATCTTTTCAACTTTACTTCCCGAGCCATTGTGGTCCTAATAAACTCCAGCGCCAATGCCTTTACAAGAATGCTCATACCCGGAAGACATCTGACACTATGGTTGATAGGAAAGGTGGTGTTATGCAAGGGATCTCTCTATGATGCAAAGGCGCTTAGAAGCTAGACCGCAGCTATTTCATTGTGGAATACTTCGATTTTTAAGTCTGGGATTCAAATAATAGGGACGATTATGATAGAAGGTTCAATTCTGGTGTACACTAGACCAGATATTTTCGATTCGTCGTTTTTACCTCAGTAATATGTTTAATAATATCTATATCAATTCTTACCCCGACCACAACCATTTCTACAACAATATAAATTCAAGTTCTCATAAAATTCACCTCGAACTTGCAGGATATAACTATTCTCGTTTCAAACACAGGTACGAAAAATACCTCCAGTATGACATGAACTGAACCCAGGACTTCCCATGATCTGCCCGTCAACTTACCTTTGTAAATAGAGGCGCTTCACAATGAAACGGCTAAGTTCACCTGCATGGCTCGGGATACCACGTGGGTTTCAGGTGCTTGACCTGAGCATGGGTAGAATGCTATAAGAAAAAGAACAGAATGTAGTATAAAAAAGGAGGCCCGAGGGGAATAGGAAATCCCAACTCGTTTGAAAGTCAATCACGTGCAGTCCTGGGGTTTCTTCAACCACTCCTCTCAGAGTCAGGTAAAAAATCATTCCCCATCACGCCTTAGTTAACAGCTTCCTTCTGTCATTTTTCACCGGTGTCAAAAATACTTGCAACTTTTGTTTTTTCCCTCTATGTCTAAACAACAATCACATTTACACGGCAAAAAGGAGGCTAGGGGGGAAAGAGGGATTTTAGAAAAAGTAGAGGAATAAATGCGAAAGGGGGGTTTACATTCAGAAAACATGAAGAAATGCAGATGTGGTGGAAATTCAAACCATCGCTGACTTATCTCAATAGAGTAGAAATAGCTCTCTGCAAATGCTAGTCTCTAAGTAATTCCCATATTTCATAGTGCACGTTTTGAGTAGCACAGCAGAGTGGTGTTCTACCGTCCTTATCTGGTGTGCGGGGGTTGACATCACTCCGCCTAAGTAGCATTTCCACCACTCTCACTTTCCCATTATTGGCAGCCCACCAGAGCGGTGTTCGGTCGTCGTTATCTAGCTTGTTGGGATCGACGTCGCCTCGTGCAAGTAGTACTTCCACCACTCCCTCGTGCCCATCCCAAGCAGCCAGCATCAGGGGGGTTTGGCCACGCTCATCTGATTTATTAGGGTCAATGTCGCCCCGTGCGAGAAGTATTTCCACCACTCCCTCATGCCCATTTTCAGCAGCACAGCAGAGTGGCGTTTGGCCATCCTCATCTGGTGTGTTGGGGTTGACATCGGCCCGCCCAAGTAGCATTTTCACCACTCCCACTTCCCCAATGCAAGCAGCCCACCAGAGTGGTGTTCGGTCATTGATATCTGGCTTGTTCGGGTCCACGTCATCTCGCCCTAGTAGTACTTTTACCACTTCTTCGTTCCCATTCCTGGCGGCCCACCTGAGAAATGTATCGCCGTCCTCTCTTGGTTTGTTGGGGTCGAGGTCCTCTCGTCCAAGTAACATTCCAACGATTCCCTGGTGCCCCAGATCAGCAGCTACAGAGAGTGGTGTTTGGCCACCGTCATCGGATTTGTTGGGGTTAATGTCGTCTCGTCCGAGTAGGATTTTCACAATCCCCTCGTGCCCATTCAAAGTAGCTACGCCGAGTGGTGTTTCACCCTCATCATCTGACTTGTCGGGATCGATGTCGTTCCGGCTGAGCAGTATTTTCACCACTCCCTCGTGCCCATTCCAGGTGGCTAGCAAGAGAGGCGTTTGGCCATACTCGTCTGGTTTGTTAGGGCTGATGTCGTCCCGGCCCAGTAGCATTTTCACCACTCCCTCGTGCCCATTCTCCGAAGCATGACAAAGTGCTGTTTGGCCGTCCTCATCTGATTTGTTGGGGTAGACGTCTTCTCGCGCGAGAAGCATTTTCACAGCCCCCTCGTGCCCGTTGCAAGCAGCCAGCATCAGGGGGGTTTGGCCACCCTCACCTGATTTGTTGGGGTCAATGTCGTCCCGTGCGAGAAGTATTTCCACCACTCCTTCGTGCCCATTCTCAGCAGCCCATCCAAGAGGTGTATTTCCCATGCTCTCTTTTTAGTTGATATCGCAACCTTCTACCCCCACCCAACAGAGTACAATCCGATCAATCCCAGGATGGATGCAGTGTCAAACCGCGGGAGATTATCAGAATAAATACGGTAACACCGGGCTTCTGCGAGTTCAAGTGGATTTTAGTGGATATACAGTTATTGTAGTTAAACAACCTCAGGGCAAGCAATTTAGCAGAATCTGAAATACCCTTATTCGCTCGGATTTCGAAATATAGACAGGAAAATTCGAGAAATGGTGTGTGCTAGATGTCGACAAGGAGGCTTTATGCGGATTGAGAAAGGTACGTGTTTTAGATCGAAAGAAGGACTGGCCTGTAGAGTTTAAGATGGATCGGTAAGGCACAGGCGGAAGGTCACACAGTGAGGGGAACCGCCATAAAAGAGGAGAGAAGGCGATAAGAAAAGAAAGGGTGTGTGCTTGTTGTCCGATATAAGCACAGAGGAGGGGAACTAAATTAGAATAAAATTTAGTACTGCCTGTGGCGACCAGCCAATTTTGGTGGATAGCGACCACACGTCACTAGAAACCAGTCTCCCCAGGGCACCAAACCTGGCCACCATCCCATCACGATACCCTAACTTGACATACTATAATATAAGATTACTCCTCACCGTTAACCAACTGCAGATTCAAATACTTTAAACAGGTTTCTGCAATTGTCCAGTGAGGTATACCGAAATGCGCAGGATGGGTCCGGAGGTGCCGTGGAGGGATAAAGTGAATTGCTTGACTGTGGAACCAGTGTTCCGAACCGTCCAGTCCGTCCGTCCTGGGGGTAGAACCGGACGGACCGCCGGTGGTAGTCCGTCTTTTTTCGAGTCCATGGACGGACTATGGGAAATCGAGTTGGGACCGGACGCCCTATGGGGCCCCGTAGGGCCTTGTGGAATTTTCGCGCTCGGATCGCTTCTGCTGTATGTTTAGAAACATCATGTTAATGATTTCATCTCGCTCATGATTTATAAGCCGTTTTGTGTCCAGTATACCTATGCCTCGCGGATTTTCTTCTTTCTCTCATACAGAAGCCGTTCAGCAGGATCGGGGTTCCGCATAATTTTCCATGTTACTTAGTACTTCAAGAGTTGGGGTGGGTATCCCACTTGGTATGCTAGAAAGAGCACTCGTACTATCCCCATCAGAAAGGTCTGATAGTGGCTGCAGGTATCCGGATCCAAGAGAGTCAATTGAGTTTCCCGGCAATTCCCCTGGAAAATCCCACGTATTGGGCTGCATGTCAACCTCGGTTGCATCTGTCGTTTGGCTTTGTTGCGACATTACCGCTAGAGTTATGGCATTCAATGTGATTTATTTAACTAACTATGGAGATATCACCTGTTAAGGCAAGGAGCTTAGGGAAGTATTCGAAGACAAATAAGGCATGAAGCGGAATGATGTATTCAGTCTTATCCTAACACTCACGGCACTTGATAATCTATTTAACGTTCTTCTTTTTCTTGCGGGAATATTATTTATTATCTCGGTTACAGGGCATCATCATTTATCACTCATACTTTGTCTGCCGTCCCCGGCCGTCATTACTCAGCCCCGGCGGTTCTCACCCACCCCCGGCCGTCCTCACCCACCCCCGGCCGTTATTACCCATTCCCGGCCGTCCCCTGTAGTCCCCCTCACTTATTTTTTTGACACATGCCCGGCCGTCATTTCAATTAACTGTAGTTTTTATCCCCCCCCGGCCGTCCTTACCTCTACTCTACCGTCTTTTGATGCACCCTATAGTCCCCCGCACAATCCCGGCAGTCCCCAGGGTGCTTTGCCCTGGACCGGACGACGGCTAGCGGTCCCGTCCTGTCGTGTCCCGTCTCGTCTTCTTGGCGTTATCCCCGCCGTCCCTGTTGGGCCTCTGGACGGTTCGGAACACTGTGTGGAACCCTCCTTACCCACAGCCACAAGTCTTTGGCAGCAGGTGAGCATTGTTCCAATTTGTTGGAAGTACCAACAGCAGTACGCACTGGAGGACACAAGTGGAATGCGTAAAGGATTGAAAATTTTCTTTACACAGGATATGCCCTCCCTTCTTGTCTTTCCTCTCTTCTCTCAAGCAATCTTACTACAAAGCCCCTAAGTACAAATAACACCAGGGAACGCTGTCAACAGGCTAAGTAAATGTATGGAAAGTCTCACTTTCTTCCGGCAATATGTTTTTAAAATGAAGAAATACCTAGAAGATCTAACTTTATAAGCAACCTTATGTATTATTCAATTGCATGGGAAATTTTCTTTTTTTAAAAAAAAATAAAAATAAAAATAAAAGGTCACTAAATCTTGAGGTAAGGTAAGTGATAGTTAACGTTAGCGGATGTCACTCTTTTTTTTAGCCATCTTGTGCATTAATAGTATCCCTAACCCACAAAACCTGACACACAAGGGAACCGCAGTGGGCGGAGGCAAACGAAGATTGGGCTTCGCCCAACAAAATTACTTGCAACTCCTTGTGCTACCCGACCTCACTCAGTAAAAGCCTCCCGCCTAATCATTGACTCTAGTAAACGGAATTTGACGCTGGGATCATGTAATAGTAATATAAGAGTTGCAGTGCTTGATGTTGTTATTATATTATTATAGAATTCTGTTTTGAATTTCCTGTCAACGGAAGACCACGCTTAAAATTCGAAGGCAAGAAATTATTTTCGACCAGTTCCGGTGCTCTAGCGGCTAAGGAACTAGTCCGCATCGATCCGAAACAGCAACCAGCGCGAGTTCGAACCCCCCGGTGAGAACGAGTGGATGTAGTCGAGCATTGAAAAATGCTCGGCGAGCCATTTTTGTTGCTGGTGAGGTTACAGGGTGGTAAATGCCCTAAGATCAATCTGCGGGGCAGATAGAGGTATAGAGCGCTAGAAAAAATACGATAGAGATTACGTTCTAATAAAAGTGGGGTCATTATAATATTATAAGAATCGTAGCTCTTAATATTGTTACTAGACTCTTTTTTTGGAAAATTCCCTCCGCAGGGAACACAGTGAATAGGAAGAGGCTACTCTTACACTGTGTGGACTGAATATGCTGGGTCACGCCAGAAATGGTGTTGAGCGGAACCTCGTTGTCGGTGCACTGGTGAGTGGTTGTTAGTTTGGGCTTATAGACCTCATCCCAGGGTTCCGAATGGTCAGACCGGTCAAGTCTTGGAGGCACGACCAGACGGTCAGTCTAAATTGATGTCCGTGACTAGACCTGGCCAATAAATGTAGTCAAGGACTGGTCGGGATTAGTCCCAGACTAGTCTCCCTATTCCCCCCGGCGTGGATGAAAGGCAGGGAAGGTGTATTAATAAGCAAGTTCGCTCCCGGGGCAAACTTGCTTAGTAAGCTTCACTACCTGTAGCATCACTCGATTATTGAACTAAAAGATTTGATAACGCACCTCACAAGAAGCCAAAAGACACGGTTATACGAAATAGTCCTTGAGTAGAGAGTGTAAACTAGTTTTCTGAATACCACTCTATAAGTTTGTTTCATGTCACCGTGTGTTTCGGGTCACCTTGCGGTATGTTACTCGTGAACCGAGTAGAAGTCTTTCGGGTAGCTTTACTCTTAGTGTTTCATCTGGTTGCGCTGCAGGGGTTTTGGCAATTTGGCGGTTGCCTTTAAGCGGATAAGCAGCAAGCCGATGCACATTCTATCACTCGGTTTGCACGCAGTCCGCCCAGTCTGACTGAGCCCGGTCCAATCAGTTTCAACAATTACGACTCTCCGGTCAGTCTAAATTCCACCATCAGACTAGACTAGACTTTGACCTGGTCTAGCTAGTCCGAGCTAGTCCTCGGCTGACCATTCGGAACCCTGTCTCGAATACACACCCTTCACCGAACCCCAATCCGCCCTCCCTCGCAACCTCGAGTCCCACCCTTTCTCAAACTGTCTTCTCTATACTGCCGAATCCGCACAATTAGAGGCATCTCAGATTCAGCCAAATTGGTTGTGGTGAGGTTGTTTGACGACTGCGATAACAGAACATCCACTAAAATCCTCTGAAAAGCACACAAGCCGAGTCTTTACCGTATCCATTTCCACGAGCTTCCTCTTTCCAACAGTCTACACAGTGTATCTATCTTTGAGATCAATCAAATTACGGCCTGTTTGGCGATGGTGAAAACATTGTGGTTTAATCCAAAAGCCGGCATGGGGACTACACCTCTTGGATGGGCTGCTAAGAATGGGCACGAGGAAGTGGTGGAACTACTACTCGGACGGAATGACATCAACCCCGACAAACCCAGTGAGGACGGCGATACACCGCTCTTGCTAGCTGCTCGAGAAGGGCACGAGGGAGTGGTGAAAATGCTACTCGGACGGAACGACATCAACCCTGACAAACCCAGTCAGCACGGCTCTACACCGCTCTCACTAGCAGCCGGCAATGGGCGCAAGAGAGTTGTGAAAATACTACTCGGACGGGACGATGTCAACCCAGACAACCAAGATATCTACGGCGGAACGCCACTCCTTTATGCTTCTTTGAATGGACATGAGGATGTGGTGAAAATACTACTCAGACGGGACGGCGTCAGCCCCGACAAGCCAGATGCGGTCGGTCGAACACCACTCAGCTGGGCTGCTGAACATGGACACGCGGGAGTGGTAAAACGACTACTCAGACGGGACGACGTCAATCCTGAAAAGCCAGATATTCAGGGCCAAACTGCACTCTCGTATGCTGCTGGCACTGGACACACTCGCGTAATGGCTCTACTACAACCCCCCAACAGCTACCGCCCCCTACACCAACTAAGCCCTAGGAGACATCACCCCCGCTATCCCCTTCGAATTCCCTACTAGCAACCTATACACAATTTTCACAAGACCGGCACACTTCTGTGAACAGGTTAGCCGCTGCAATTGCTTCTCCACTCTCAACCCCGGCTATCTTCTGCCGTATCATAAACCACTATCTTGAGGCAATTGTAGTCTTCCATTTCATTCCGGACTATGCTTACCACAGTACATAACTTGATTCTTGTTTTGTTCTTCGTTGAAGGAAATAGGCATGCACATATCTATCACATAGCCGCTCAGCCCACGTCCAGGTTAATCTTGTAGAGTCAAATCAGCATTTGCGGTCTTTTATTTAAAGCCTACGATTTGGCGTTTGTGGAGAGCTATTTCTACTGCATTAAAAAATGCCAGGGTTGTTTAGAATTTGCATCACGTTATCTTCATCCACTGTTGTTTCCTGCATGTACACCCTTTCTCACATTTACTGTTTCCTTATTTTCTTTCTAAAATCTCTCTTTTCCTCTTTCCTCTCCTTCGAAATGTAAAAATACAGGGTTCTTTAGCTATGGAGAAAACAATACAAAGTGCAAGTATACTTGACACAGGTGAAAAGCAACATAAAAGCTATGAGCAGATGTCAACTAGGCCATAATAGTGATTGGTTTTCATTACTTGTATAGACATGGTTTAACATGGATAATACTTATTTGTCACTGTCATCCTACTATGATTAAAGCCAAGGTTAGAATTCTATACAGACTTTTTAATCTTGCCCATCAAGGAAGGTTTGTGGATTAAGGATTTCTTTATCGGAGAGGCTGACTTCTATTCTATAAGTACTGTATATGGTTGTGGGACTCGCGATTCTCCTAGACCCTTCACCAACCGTCCGTAGCCCATATCGCCAGCAAGACATGCGATTTTAGACAGCCGTACTCAGCCTACGCTAGTATACATTCTCTAATTTGCCCAGACTCATCCCAGTCTCCAGAGCCCACTATGAAGGTTGCTAAAAAGGACATAATAGTAGTTGTCGTAATTTCTGCTTACTTTGGTTGTAGGTACCTAGTTTGAATGTAGTAAAGTACTCAGGGGATTTGCATTGCACTCGGAGACTCTGGAGGAACGATAGGAGGGGTTACTTCTACAGCATCATTCGCATTCCTCTGGGACTCGATATACGGCAAAGGCGGGGATATGCATAAGTAAACCACAATTGAGTCTTCCTAGCCTTTTCTTAAATCATCGTACACCTCTCTCGACCTTCCCCTGTTTCCATATTCCTCTGCAAACACCTGTCATAACAATGATAGGTCATGTTGGGAAAACATTCTCGGTAAACAAGTAAAGCGTAGGAGCTATCAGTTATAAACCTCCCGTAACTTCCACAACCAACCACAACCTCTAACAAAATGCTCGCTACCCTTGCCTGCATATAGTCCCTCGGTGAGCACTCAGTATTGCGAGTATATCAGGCATTGTACCTAAATCCTCTAAGGGATTCTAACTAGCATTATGCAGCGTGGTGTTGGATAAAGGGACAGCGAGGCAAGTGCGAGGCTTAGTATACACTGTGATGTGGATTTGGCACCCGGAGAGCACCTTAATTCTCTCTAGACTGCAACAAGCATACGCAGGTGAGATAAGTCCCAGAACCTCAGCAGCTGCACTATCACTTTAGAAGGCTTCAAAATAGAGTCAATGATCGGACCCGAGGATTTTATGGAGTGACGAGAAGTAGCTCCAGGAGATTCAAGCAATTTTTTATTATTTAGTAGCTTAGTAGTAATATTTCCTGAGACAAGAAAACAAAAGAATGATGGAGATTTTGAATAGGTGGGATTTGCAATCACGAATTCGGAATCTTTATCGCTGTGACGGGCTTGTTTACCGTGGCAATAGATTAGAAAAAGTGGGATTTAGCTAATAAAATTATGGATATCATATCATACTAGGAAAGGTTGGGATAAAGCTTTGTCAGCTAGTGAAGTTTATTAGTCTTAGAACATATAGTTGCCTCCACAGGTGCTCTTAGCACTTGCTTACCTCCTCAGAAAAAGTTAATATATTTCTGATTATATGGGTTCAAGAAGGGAAGAGTGTCAACCATGTGGCACAGTAGAATGCAACAGTGGCTGTGCAGAATAATTGCCAAGACTCTTAGTCATTGACTATGAAGGAGTGTAAATAATGTAAGAAGTAAGATATTATATAAATTAAATACAAGAGTTTCAGAGTCAGAGACTCGACAATAACTTCTATATGTTTTGGTAACCTGCTCTTTAAACTCTGGTTTTTGGTATACCATCAGTGATAGTACCTTCATGGTATGCTCTCATTATTCTCTCAGTATGGGCCCAGAACTTCCATATCAATGTTGGCTTAACTGAATTCATTCAGGAACAATTTTCCATAGTGCTCGAATAGTGTATCAAACCCTTAGTGATGGCTGATTTGGGGTCTTTGCCATTGGGGTTAAGGCTTCTTTCTCATATACTGGAACAACAGTCTTTTTGGGTCTGCCACCAAGCTGGCCAGCCTGGCGACAGTGCTGTTTGCATCTTTCAATTCTGACTATTGAGAAATGTTGAACTTCATTGTAGTGTGCTATGACAGTCTCTGCTTGTTTGGATACTTTACTTGAGTTGACTTTAGTTCTAAGTTATATGATTACTCAGCAATTTCATGTTGCATTTTATTGCCAAGACCTCAGATTTACACCAGGTATTGAAGTTTTGAAACATGGATGCCACTCCCTCTACTTGCTTTAATTAAATTAAAAAACCATACTTTTATTCTGCTTTACTTGATCTATGTTCGTATGGTTTTATTATATTGGTTGGACTACTCTAGGGTGGGTGATGTTCAATTGAAAACAGCACAAAATGAGGTTGACACTTATCCGTTCTCGCACTATAGATAAAAGAATTTTCATCTCCAGCTATCACTTAGATGGGACACGAGCCCTAACCTGTGACCTATTGCTGTGGCGGAAGCCTGAATGATCCCCAATTCTTGATTGCGAAATCCTCTTAACCAAAAGGACAAAAATTCCTGGTTTACGGATTGCACAAGTGTCCATCAGCGTCCACTAAGGTGGGTATTTCAAACCCATAGGGCCAAAGACTTCTTGCCGCGGACAAGGAGGCTTCCACTATCTGGATAATCCACTCTATTACATCAAGAGAACCTCCGGGCTCATCCCGAACCTTTTGGTACAGCTCACTCGGTGATTGTTGAAGTTTGCCTGAGTTATCATATCTAAATTCGCAGCAGGTTGGCAGCGATGGAGCAATCCCATTGTGCTATGTGAGGTTAGGGCATACTGATGGGATAGTGGCCAGGTTTAATGCCCTGCGAGGACTGGCTTCCAGAGATGTGGGATGGTCTACCCACTAAAATATGTTGACCACCACAGGCTGTGTCCATTATTTTCTTTTCTCTATACTTTCATCCAACAACGACTTACTACTTCTTTTCCTATCGCCTTCTTTCATCTCCGCTCGCGGTTTCACCCACCGTCCGACTTTCGGCACTTGCCTACTAGATTCACATCAAACAGTCTCTTCACTAATTCCTCTCCCTATTTCCAACTGCATTCTTTCTCGATCTCTAACGCGCCCTCCCTTCCGATTTCCCGAACACATCCTTTCTCGAATTTCTTTCACCATATTCCGGAATCCGGAATCCACAAAAAAAGGCACATTTCAGATTACGCACGCCCCGGAGTTGTTTGGGGACTGCAATAGTCGCATATCCACTAAACTTCTCTTGAAACCACACAAGTCCTGTGCTTACCGTATTTACTACAAAAAGATTCCCCTATTCAATATTGTACGTTGTGCATCCATCTTTGGGATTGACCAGATTATAACCTGCGGGTAGAGCGGAAGGTTGTGATATTAAACAAAAATACAATATGGGTAATACGCCTCTTGGGTGGGCTGCCCAGAATGGGCATGAGAGAGTGGTGGAGCTTCTGCTAGACCGGGAAGACATTGATCCCAACAAGACAGATGAGGAGGAACGAGCACCACTCAGTTGGGCTGCTGAAAAAGGCCATGAGGGGGTAGTGGAAATACTCCTCAGGCGGGACGACGTCGACACTGACGAGCCAGATATTTGGAGCCGAACGCCACTCTTGCTAGCAGCCCGCGGTGGGCATGAGGGAGTTGTGAAAATGCTGCTTGAGAGAGAGGAAGTCAGCCCCGACATGTCAGATCACTGTGGCCAAACACCACTCTTGGTAGCTGCCGAAGGTGGACACGAGGGAATTGTGAAAATGCTGCTTGAAAGAGAGGACGTCAACCCCGATAAATCAGATTACAGTGGCCTAACACCACTCTGGCTAGCTGCTCGCAATGGGCACAAGGGAGTAGCGAAAATGCTTCTCGGACGAGACGAAGTCGACCCAAATACCGTAGATGAGAACGGCGAAACACCTCTCTGGTGTGGTGTTTGGGATAGGGACGAGGTGCTCGTGAAAATGCTACTTAGACGGAACGACCTCAACCCTAACTCGTCGCAGAGAAACGGCCAAACCCCGCTCTGGATGGCTGCCTTCGATGGCCTTGAGGTAATGGTTACAATACTCCTTGGGCGAGGCGACACCAACCCCGACAAATCAGATGAGTGGGGCCAAACACCACTCAGTTGTGCTGCCGAAAATGGGCACGAGGAGGTGGTGGAAATATTGCTCGGACAGGACAAAGTCAGCCCCGATAAGCCTAATATAGACGGCGTAACACCACTCTGGTGGGCGGCTCGGGGTGGGCATGCGGCAGTAGTCAAAATGCTACTCGAACGAGACGATGTCAACCCCGACACCCCCCAGAAGCACGGCCAAACGCCACTCTATTGTGCTGCTAGATATGGGCACGAAGAGGTGGTTAGAATACTACTCAGCCGGGAAGACGTCAACCCTAATAAGCCAGATAAGCACGGCCAAACACCACTCTCCCGTGCCGCTAGAAATGGCCACATTCGAGTGGTAGCTCTGCTACAGCATTACACAACTTCCCCCCACATCGCGAACTAAGCTTGAGGAGACATCGCCCTCGTTAGAGCCTTCGAATAGTCCACCAGCAATCTATATATCATTTTCGCAAGGACCGGATCACTTTCATAAACGTGTTTGTCGCTGACGCCTCCTCTCCTCTCTGAATCCCGCCCAATCTTTTCCTTTATCTCAAAACATTGCCATGCGGTAATTGCGGTTTTACTTTTCCTTCCAGTGTATGTCTGCCCTAGCGAGGCAACTTAATTCTTGTTTTTTTTCTTGGCGGAACGAAATCATGCCTAATGGACATATATCTATAAAATACCCCCCCAGACTGTTATCCCGATTTTTCTTATGGAGCCAAGTCAGTATTTGTGAACCTCTGTCTAAAATCTAGAGTGTCGTGTTAGTGGAGGACTATTTCTACCGGAGAGAGATAATTCTGCGTGGCTTCAAATATTCCTCGTATTCAAATTTGTGTTGTTTTCTGGATGTAAATCGTCTTTTCGCATTTATTATTCCTTTACTCTTTCTAAAAAGTCTCTTTTCGTCTTTCCTCCCCTCCGAAGTGTATACGTGAGGGTTATTCAGATATAGGGGAAAAAATACAAAGTGCAACTATTCTTAGCACGGGTGAAAAGTGACGTAGAAGCTAGCTGCTCACTAAGCTATGACGGTTATTGGTTTCCACTACTTGTATAGACATTGTATAATAAATATCATGTCTATTCGCCACTTTTCCTCTTGTGTGAGGTTAAAAGTTTATATATAACTTTTCACTCTTTCTATTAGGAAACCTAATACACTAGGGAGGCTTTTAGCTGAGAAGGCTACCCTGGCTGTATAAAGACTGTATAAAATCGTGAAACTCACTATGCTACGGGGTTCGTCACCCACCGTCTTAAACGCAAATCACTAGTAAGGAGACCTGTTCTGGAGAGCCGTACTTTGACGCTGGTATACTTGTTCTGATCCGTCCCACACTCAACCAAGTCTCCTAGTTACGCAACAGAGATTGCTTTGGTCGCATGTGCTTAGCTCGAATGTACTAAAGTCGGGAGAATAGACGGGAGAGTGAGAAGATTTGCATAGAGCTCAGACACCCTGTAGGAAATGCAGGAGGGGTAGCTTCCCCACCTTCATTAGCACCCCTCTAAGACTCAACAAACAGTAGAGGCGGGGGTATAGATAAACCGCAATTGGCTCTTCCTGACCTTCCCTTGGATCACCACACCTGTCTCTCTATCTTCTCTTATGTCCACAATCCCTCACACGCACCTGGGACAGCAATGGAAAGACGTGTTGGGAAAATCTTCGCCGTAAACAACTAAAGCGCAGGAGTGATCTATCACACCCCAGAAAGATTTCTAATGCTCCTATCACTTCCACAACCAACCACAACCTTTGACAAAATACCCGGTATCCTTGCCTGAATATATAGACTATAATATAGTCCTTCTGTGAACAGCCAGTTTTGCGAGTAGATCAAGTATTGTACTTGAATCTTCTGAGAGCTACTAAAGGTATCCCCGTCCCCAATATCAACTTACCGATGTTCAAGATTAGCTCAAGCGAAAAAAAAGGGCTCAATTTTCCTCTCGGGGGGGTCGCAAAAGCGCTCAAATGACTGATGGGTTAGGGCTGGGGGATACTAACCAGTATTGTGCAACGTGGGGCGGGATAAATTAATAGTGGGAAGAGTATGATATGAGGCTTAGTATGCGCATTTTGATATGGATTAGGCATTAAGAGGGGAATGAAAGCCCTCTGAACTGTGACACACTAGTAGTAGAGATGAGGTCATATAACCTCGGTAGCCACAGTGTTGCATCAATAGTGCTGAGAGTGGGTCAATGATCGTACTGGAGGCTTTTATGGAATGGCGTCGGGTAGCACGAGGTGCAAGTAATTTTATTGGGTAAAGGTAAATCACACTGTTTGCCTCACTCTTCACTGTTCTGCTAATCAGGTTATTGTAGTTAGGGTTACCAAAATAGCCGAAGATTGCCAAAAAAACAAAACGGTAAAGGTCTAATATGCCTCACATGTTTGATGAAATCTCCTCAAATGCCATAGCACCCTCACATACCATAGGATTATATTGTACATCCTCAGCTACTTGACAGGTATCCACTCAGCCATGCAGTAGACTCAGTACACTGACAAACTTAGCTAATGCTACTGTTGAATCTTCTTCTGGTTGAGAAGACTAACCTCCTATATATGGTTTTTACTCTTTAATTCTAAAATATGTACTTAAAATTCTCTTACTTTGTCTTTGATCGAAATTCTTTCTCAATTTTAAATCATGTAAAAAATTCTTAATCAAACTTTCTTAAATTCACTATAGACAAAACTTGCATAATATAATCCCGTAGTATCTAAGGGTGCTTTGGCATTTGAGTAATGCGAAAGTCTATCGAACCCTTAGCGCAGCAGCCTAAGCAAGCACTCCTCTTACATATTACGGCAATATTACTCACATACTAGTACCACATAATCTGGTTAAGCTCGTTTTCGCCCTATGAGGTTAGAACAAGGTGTGGCAAATATTTGTAAAAATCTTACCCCTAATGGCTGCCGGTATTACCGATTCCTACAAGACCGAGCCGGCATTTAAGGACAAGAGTAAAACTCTAAATCCATCTGTTACTATTTTCCGTGGACAAAATTAACCGCGCATCAACGAAGAGGGAAAAATCGCGGCTATGACAACAACACTCTACCACCAGCCCCACTATCATTAAAACCAAGAAAAAAATATCAAAAATGTAAGTACAGGGCAGAATACATGGGAGAGATTGGATGAGGAGTGTTGCGTTGCTGTCGATCGTAGGCGCGCGGTTAATTTCGCCCACGGACAATAAACAACCCCGAGTAGAATTCTCAGCCCTGTTTCCTGTTGAAAAAGGGCACGAAGGTTCCATATCTACGACACCTGTTACGACACCGGATGTTTGGACGAGGAGAGTTATGTTTTGGAAAGGGTTGCAGAAGTTGGAAGTTGAGGCGATAGTTGTTTGGACGAATGGTTAGTTGCAGCGGAGGTGTTTTGGGTGCACTCAGGAAACGCACTAGGGAGTGCTAAAGGTTTAAGACTAAGGTTAGCTAGAAGATGGAACGAACTGGTGGACTATGATGATAGCGAAACAGGCAAAGGTATCAAGGAATGTTCAGGAACGGAATGGATAGGAAAACTCTGTAAGTAGATGAAACGGACTGAGGGGATTCAGGGACGAAACGTTTTGGAAGAAGTTTTGTGGGTGTGGTCAGGAAGACAAGCGAAGGTGATGGAATGAAAAGGACTTGGACGGAGATGAAGAAAGAGTTTTTCCTGTAGTTAGCTTTTGTGAATATATAGGACACCGCAGGCGGTACAGAAAGAATAAGAATCCCAAGGTACTCTCGACTGATCATAGCACATATTATTTGATTTCCCTGGCCCACATTTCCGATATATCCCCAGGAAGATTTTCCGGAATATCGGCCCCGATGCCCCCGCCTATGCTACCTAGCGCTCCGCCCTCATCGAGTCTAGCATGAAGTTAGCTGATGATGTCTTCGGTGGGACATCCATGCCATTACTACTCGTGTAGCAAGATGCCCCCCATCTCGGCCCGAATATGGGCCCTCCAGGCAGATATCTCCCAGTATCAAGAGACCCCCCCTGGATTTGTTTTACTGAATCAAGGAACCTGACTTTCTGCCCTTGCTTACATTCGTCCGGACCGTCAATGCACACGAATATGCCCTACCAGAACGTGATAGCCTATAGCCTTCAGGATATCATGTTGCGTTCCACGCCCCCCAATCACCTTTTCCTGCTCCTGTAATGCCGGCGAGATTTCCCTGTTCCCCTAGACTCCTTTCCATTCCGCTAACAACCTGTTTCAATAAGGAACCTTGCATACTCCCTACTGACTGCCTATTTCACCATGTGAAGTCGAAGTAACAGCTAGTAAGGGAGTTGTTTCGCGATAGAGGGACCCCCTTCTGGTATGCCAGGTCAGAGTATATCGATCAGATTGTCACTAGGTTTGGTGAGCTGAGGGGATTGGTTTCCAGCGATATATCATAGTGAGCCACTACATAAGTTAACCACCACAAGCCGTATTTAGTTCTGCATTAGTTTCTTTTCTATCCACTTAAGTTACATCCAACAACAAACGCCCTCCCTTGTTTCCTATTGCACTCTTTTTTCCGAGTCCCTCGGGGTGGGTGAATAGCGGCGCTCGCTCTATAGCGGCTCCTTGGCTGCTACGGCGGGTTTCCTTTCCGGCGTGATTCCCTACCAAGCTTTATCCATTCACTATTATTGTCAGCTGGCTTCATCGCACCAGTGTTCCCGGCCCTCCGGGACTTCCAAAGCCCCGGACATAACTAGAGAGCTGCTTTTAGTCTCTCCGGAGCAAGAAATCTCAGGACGGCAGTCTTTGCGTTAGACAGTAGGCCCTATGGAGTAAAGCACCGGGGTCCAGGTGGACTATGGGGACGGTCAAGGACGGCGGGGGACTATCGGGGGCGGTTACTGTCTGTGAGGAACAGCAGGGGACAACGCCCATGATAACACAGGATTAACCTGTTCAGGAGTGTAATATTAGAACAAGTCGAAGCACCGCGATGAAATATCTGATTTGCCAACATTGTGTGAGTAAAAAGGGAAATATGTTACGATGGAGCAGGTCCACTCCAATTCAAACTGTCAAGACATCTCATTCATTAAACTCTCTTCATTGCTGTTTGCTTAGTTTTCCCAATTCTACTTTCTTCTCCGTACTCCAAAACAACCCCACGATAACAGCGGACCAACTGTCAAACTAATGCGGTGGAGGTCTCTGCTCTTTGCCACTTCCTATTTCCTCCTTTATCTCCCCCCTCTAGTTTCCCGGGGGTGAAGTATGGCATCGTTCTATTCGAATATCCGGTCGTCTACGTCAACTACTACCTCTGATCTGCTGACTCGATACACCCCCACCACCTTTAGCCAGTGATAAACGCGCAAGTTTCAGTTTATGAAAAAAAGAAAATTCTGACATTTCCAGGAAATCTCGGAAGCACTCCAGATGTTGTTAAAACACACAGTCTAGCAAAGAAATTTTTGTTCATGGAACCTTATTGTATCAGACAATAGTCCCCCATGATCTGCCCCCCACTTTCCCTGGTATAACCCGTTCTAGCACCTCCGAAAAGAAAGACGGACTGCACGGTGGGAACCCTGATTGGATATCCCATTGGTTATGTAGGCCTCTTGATGACTTTAATCAGCGATATTAATCTGTGTTAAGGGAACTCGTAAAATGTGAATCGTCAACCTAGAAGGAAATAACAATTGCTGGCATGGATGACGACCAAGCTGCTACATGGCATGTAGCTGTAAAAAAATATTCCAATGAAAGAGGAAAATGTTATATCTGTGTTTGGTAAAGATTCCAGGTTTGGTCTCCTCATGGGACGGGTTCCAGTAATGGGATCGTAGACTTACGGTGGGTTGACCGCCCACTTCCCAAAGTGTCTATTTTTGAAATTTGGGTCATATTATCATAAAACTAGAGGGTGGCATGTCAACTGACATCCCTTTCCGATAGATGGTGCGAAATGTTGAAGTTGCTGCTCGGCATGGTACTGTATTGGACCTCCGTCACGGGACGTGGCCTCTCAGGATCTAGCGACGGATGGCTGACCTCATCGTACACTTTTAGTATATGGCAGCCGAGAAGAGAACACGAGTACACTCACGTCGTGACTGCTCTCTAGTAGTAGAGGACACGAGTATACTCTGGTGTGACTGCTGTTTTGTAGTATATTAGACTCGCCCTCTCGCATGTAATAGAATTATCGAGCATTTCGTTAGGTATCGCAGAGGACCGTGGATTGTTAAGGAAATTTTCATTTATCGCCCGCCGTCTT
>Ga0307507_10005587_pt1 | contig 20502 bp, 18 predicted proteins | sample 7_EM_MG_FD_207223 | JGI IMG/M metagenome (GOLD analysis project Ga0307507, IMG submission 207223) | Populus trichocarpa ectomycorrhiza microbial communities from riparian zone in the Pacific Northwest, United States - 7_EM | ecosystem: Host-associated > Plants > Roots > Unclassified | place...
ACGTCGGCCAGATCTCGTGCACCGCCGCGAGCGCTTCGCCTTCTTCGTCGACTTCCTCGTCGGTGTCGTCGCTGTCCTCTGTGGTCTTCGGGAGCATCGCGGAGGCATGCGTCGCCTGCGCCGGCTCAGGACGGGCCGGGGGCAGCAGAGCGCCGTCGAGCGGGGGCTCGCCGGCCGGACCGGAGCCGTTTTCCACCCGGCCGGGTGACGACGGATAGTGGGGCGCGGATGCCGGAGCGATGGCTTCGGCGCTGTCGACCTTCACGGCGAGGGAGATGGCCCGGCCGAGCCGGCGGGAGAGCGCATCGGTGATCGCGCCGCGCAACCCGCGTTCGATCGCTTCCTTCGCGAAGTCACTGGGCGCGGCGAGCAGCGCGGTGCCGTCGAGCAGGCCGATGGGACGGGTGACGCGCATCCAGGCCCGTTGCTGCGGGGACAGGGTGCCGTCGGACAGCTCCCGCACCACCTGCTCCCAGATGACGCCAAGATTGTGCTGGTGCTCGGACACCTTGTCTGGCTCCCCTCCCCTCGTCGGCGTGGACGGCGAAAGTCCCCCTCGCGCGCCTGGATCACACCCGACCCGGCGACCACCAGTGGACCGACCTGCGCATCGGCACGGCGAATATCCACATAGTTGTCCACAGCTGTGCACTAATGTACGGCGACCCGCGGCGACGCCACCTGCGGGCTCGTCGTACGCCGGTGGGCACTCCACCACCTGCAACCCCGTGCACCTGGACCGGTGACCCGAGAGAGGCACGCTAACAAGCCCTGCCCGCTGCCACAAGGCATCCTTGGGCGCAAGCATTTCACGGTGTACGGCGTGTTGCCATTCGGTGCCCCGGCGTGGGTGATCACGGCAACCGTACTGTGGTCGCGGACGGTGGCCGAGGGGGTGCCTACAGAGCGCCCGATGGGAGTGCGTACCCTCGTAAGGTCTCCCGTATGCGACGGGTGCTATTCGCGCGCCCACGTTGTCGTCGCTCGTCGTGACGAGGCCACACGTTGGTAGGAGACACCAGAGACTGCCGTGCGCCCGCACGACACGCCAGGCGAGGGGGCCGAAATTCCCTCCGCCCGACGCGACACACAGGAGAAGCAGTGAGCAAGGGTAAGCGCACCTTCCAGCCGAACAACCGCCGCCGCGCGAAGACCCACGGGTTCCGGCTGCGCATGCGGACCCGGGCCGGCCGGGCCATCCTCGGGGCCCGCCGTCGCAAGGGCCGCGCTGAGCTGTCCGCCTGATCCGGCCGTAGAGGCGCGCCGTGCTGCCGGCTGCCGCACGCCTGCGGCGGAGTGAGGATTTCCGCGTCGTTCTCCGTCGCGGGTCCCGGGCAGGCAAGCGCCGCCTCGTCGTCCACGCGTTGACCACGGACCCGTCCGCGGCCGTCGATGCTTCTTCGACGGCCAGGGCGGGTTTTGTGGTGAGCAAGGCCGTCGGCAACTCGGTGGTCCGCCACCGGGTCACCCGGCGGCTGCGCCATCTCGTTTCGGCCCGCCTCGGAACACTGCCCGCCGGCAGCTCGTTGGTGGTACGGGCATTGCCGCCGGCGGCGACCGCGTCGAGCGCGGAGCTCGGTGCCGATCTCGACGCCGCGCTGCGCCGTCTGGGGTTGGCGCCGTCCCGCCGTCCGGCCGGGGATGTCCCGAGCCCGACGCGTCTTCAGGACGCGACCCCCGACCACGGATCAGCGGTGTGACCGGCATGCGAGCCACCCCCGAGCACGATCACGACGTCGAGCACGACGAGCACGCGCCCCGGCGTCCCGGTCCCGTGGCGTGGGTTCTGCTGCTCCCCATCAAGCTCTACCGCAAGGCGATTTCGCCATTCCTGCCCCCGGCTTGCCGGTTCTACCCGAGCTGCAGCGCGTACGCGGTCGAAGCCCTCACCCGGCACGGTGCCGGGCGTGGCCTCTACCTCGCGCTGCGCCGGCTCCTGCGCTGTGGGCCCTGGACGCCGCCCGGCCGCGACCCCGTCCCCGAGACGTTCTCGTGGCGCCACCGCAGACCTGAAACACCGATCGAGGAGTAGCCGCTCGTGCTCAACTTCATCTATTACCCCGTGTCCTTCATCCTGTGGTGTTGGCACAAGGTCTTCGGGTTCGTCTTCGGGGAAGCCTCGGCGATCTCCTGGATTCTCGGCATCATCTTCCTGACGTTCACCGTCCGCGGCATCATGTTCAAGCCGTTCGTGAACCAGGTCCGGTCGATGAAGAAGATGCAGGACTTCGCGCCGGAGATGAAGAAGGTCCAGAAGAAGTACGCGAACGACCGGCAGCGCCAGGCGCAGGAGATGCAGAAGCTCCAGCGCGAGCACGGCGTCAACCCGCTCGGCAGCTGCCTTCCGATGCTGCTGCAGATCCCGGTGTTCATCGGCCTGAACTGGGTGCTCCGCGCGTTCACGAACAAGCCGCTCGAGCAGAAGACCGAGAACTACTTCTTCAGCAAGCACGACGTCGAGTCGTACGTCAACGCGAAACTCTTCGGCGTCAACCTCGGCGAGGCCGTGCACAACAGCGTCACGGCGATCGGTGGCAGCGGAGCGCCGGGTTGGCACTGGAACGTGCTCCCGGTGGCGCTGCCGCTGATGATCGTGGCGGCGATCGCGACGCACCTGACGGCCCGGCACTCGGCGGCGCGGCAGAACCCCGAGACGGCCACCGCGCAGACCGCGATGATGCAGAAGCTGACGATGTACATCTTCCCGCTCGGTGTGCTCGTGTTCGGTGCGCTGTTCCCGCTCGGCCTCCTCTTCTACTGGCTGGCGAACAACGGCTGGACGCTGATGCAGCAGCGGCTCGTCTACACCAAGATCGACAAGGAAGAGGCCGCCGCCAAGGCCGAGGCCATCGAGAAGCGTTCGGCGCTCGGCCCGAAGCCGGGTCAGAAGCCGACCGCGCCGAAGCCGGGCCAGAAACCCGTGCAGCAGAAGAAGCAGCCCGCCGCGGGCGGCGAGAAGGTCACCAAGGCCGGTTCGGCGCACGGTTTCGCGCAGACGGCGAAGGACGGCACGGAGGCCAAGAACACCGAGCCGAACGGCTCGAAGGAGAACGGCACCGGGGTGCCGGGGCTCATCAAGGACTCGACGAGGAAGTCGGGCCGGAAGCGTCGCTGACGCGGATCCGGCTCGGAGAGGAGACTAATGATGTCGGAGACGATCGACACGATCGACGCCGATCAGGAAGACGCGGCCACGAGCGAGGCGGCCGCGGAGCAGAAGCAGGGAGGTTCCGACGACGACGTCCTCGTGCGGGAGGGCGACATCGCCGGCGACTACCTGGAACGCCTGCTGGACCTCCTGGACTACGACGGTGACATCGACCTGGACGTGGAAGCGGGCCGGGCGATCGTGAGCATCGACGGCGGCGAGGACCTGGAGAAGCTGGTCGGTCCCCGCGGCACCGTGCTCGAAGCGCTGCAGGAGCTGACCCGCCTGGCGGTCCAGCAGGAGACGGGCTCACGCAGCCGCCTCATGCTGGACATCGCGGGCTGGCGAGCCGACCGCCGCGAGGAGCTGCGCGAGCTCGGCCGCACGACCGCCGAGTCGGTCGTGTCCTCCGGGGAGCGCGTGCGCCTCCAGCCGATGAGCCCCTTCGAGCGGAAGGTGGTCCACGACGCGGTGGCGACGGTCTCGGGCGTGATGAGCGAGAGCGAGGGCGAAGACCCCAAGCGCCGCGTAGTGATCTTCAAGGAAGACTGAGCAGGTACTTCGAGAAGCGGCCCACCGGATCCCTCCGGTGGGCCGCTTCTTCTATGCGCGCCCGGCGGTGGCCCGGCGAGGCGTGGCCCGGGAGACAGCACCCGGCTAACCCGACCCCAGCAGTCGTGAGTGTTTTCGCCCCTCCAACTGAAGGCCGACAACGCAACCGTCCTAGCCACTCACGACCCTCAACCTCTGAAGTGAGCTGTGGTCACCTGAGAAGGGTCGTGAGCGGCTAGGACACCTCGCGGGGGCGAAAACACTCACGAAACCGGGCCCCAGCAACACCGAGCGTTCAACGACGCACCGGTCGACAGCCGCGAAGCGGAGAACCCGACCCCGGCGGTGACAGTGGCCCGGCAGGTGACCACGGCTCACCGCACCCTCGGTCCCGCTGGGGTCACCTTCTTCGCTTCGCGGCTGCGGCCCGACCGGCGGGCACGCTTGAGCCCCTACCGGGGCCCGGCTTCGTGAGTGTTTCGTCCCCGGAAGGTGTCCTAGCCGCTCACGACCCACAGACCGCGCCCATCCTCACTTGACGTGTCGAGGGTCGTGAGTGGCTAGGACGGTTGCGCTGTCACGCTTGAGTTGGAGGGGCGAAAACACTCACGACTGCTGGGGTCGGCTGAGTCGACCGAGCTGAGCCGGGTGAGGTTGGTGGGGAGGTTGTGGTGGTGCCTGGGGACGGGGAGGTTTTGCACTTCTCGGAGGATCCTTCGATTGAGGTGTTTGTTCCGCATGTTGCTCGGACTGCTCGGGAGGGGACGCCCTACGTGTGGGCAGTGGATGCGGGGCGGGCGCCGGACTACTGGTTTCCGCGGGAGTGTCCTCGGGCCATGGCGTGGGTGGTGCCGTCGGCCAGTCAGCGGGATCGGGAGCTGATTCTCGGGGCGGGTGGGGTGGGGCGGGTTCATGTCGTTGAGTACGGGTGGCTGGAGCGGATACGGACTGTTGAGCTCTTTGCCTATCGGCTTCCGGCGCTGAGCTTCCGGCCGTTTGGGGAGCCGACGCCGCATGCTCACGTCTCGTCTGAGGCGGTCGAGCCGTTGGGGGCGGCGGAGGCGGTGGGGGATCTCTTTCGGCTTCATGAGGGGGCGGGGATCGAGCTGAGGGTGGTGGGGAACCTGTGGGCGTTCGTTGATGCGGCGCGGGTGAGCTCGGTGGGGTTCAGCGGGATCAGGCTGGCGAACGGTCGGCCGAGGGAATTACAAGCGTGATGTTTCACGTGGAACGTGGGGACAACTGGGTGACGACGGGGCGAGCTGAGTGGACTTGTCCACAGTTTGCGGTCTGTCGGGTCGACTTCGCCGAGTCATCGGGGACAATCGGCGGAGCACGTTTCACGTGAAACGAGCGGACGAGGAGTAGACGTAGTGAGCTTGGAGGAGGCCGCCGCCGCGGTGCGAACCGCAGCGGAGCGAGTGTTCGGAGAGCACATCGACCAAGCAGCCGGGTACGTCGAACTCCTGGAGCGGCACGGCGTCGAGCGCGGGCTGATCGGCCCGCGTGAGGTGGATCGGCTGTGGGACCGGCACGTGCTCAACTCGGCTGTCATCGGCGAGCGCATCCCCGAGGGCGCCCGGGTGGTCGATGTCGGGTCCGGCGCGGGGCTCCCGGGAGTACCGCTCGCGATCGCCCGACCGGACCTCAGTATCGTTCTTCTCGAACCGATGGCCCGCCGGGTGGACTGGCTGGCCGAGGTGGCCGAGAAGCTGGAACTCCCGATCACCATCGTCCGTGGACGCGCGGAGGAGCGGCCTGTGCGCGAGCAGCTGGGTGGCGCCGATGTCGTCACCGCTCGCGCGGTCGCCCCGCTCGCCCGGCTCGCGGACTGGTGCCTCCCCCTGGTTCGTCCCGACGGTTACCTGGTCGCCCTCAAGGGGGCCAGCGCGGGCGAGGAGATCGAGCGGGATCGGGCCGCCGTCCGGAAGGCGGGCGGCGGTGATCCGGAGCTCGCCGAGTGCGGTGCGGCGGTGCTCGAGGTCCCCAGCACGGTCGTTCTGATCCGGCGGATGCCGCCGAAGCCACGTGCCTCAAAGCCGAGGCCGCGAGGCAGGAAGAGCTAGCGCAGCACAGACAGACCGCCGCGATGTTCCACGTGAAACAGCGCGGTTCGAACGCCAACGAGTCGTCTACATGGAGGAGGTGTCGAGACCGGTGAATCCCCCGCCGTCCGACTCCGCGCCCGCCAGCCACGACGTGGGCTGGACGCCGATCGCCGAGGAAGCCGCCCGCGCCGCTCGTCTGCTGCACCCGGAGGAAGGGGCGCTTCCCCGTCCCAGCCGCCGCCGGGTCATGACGGTCGCCAACCAGAAGGGCGGAGTCGGCAAGACCACCAGCACGGTGAACCTCGCCGCCGCCCTCGCCGTCCACGGACTCAAGACCCTCGTGATCGACCTCGACCCGCAGGGCAACGCGAGCACCGCGCTCGACGTCGACCACCGGTCCGGGACGCCGTCGATCTACGAGGTGCTCATCGGTGAGGTGACGCTGGCCGAGGCGTCCGCGTCCACCGAGCAGTCCCCGAACCTCTTCTGCGTCCCCGCGACCATTGACCTCGCCGGTGCGGAGATCGAGCTCGTCTCGATGGCATCCCGGGAGTCGCGGCTCAAGGAGGCGATCTCCTCGGAGGTCCTCGACGAGATCGGCGTTGACTACGTCTTCATCGACTGCCCGCCCTCGCTCGGCCTGCTGACCGTCAACGCGATGGTCGCCGCGCAGGAGGTGCTCATCCCGATCCAGTGCGAGTACTACGCGCTGGAGGGTCTCGGGCAGCTGCTGAGCAACATCGAGCTCGTGCAGCAGCACCTCAACCGTGAGCTCCGGGTCTCCACGATCCTGCTCACCATGTACGACGGCCGGACCAAGCTGGCCGACCAGGTGACGAACGAGGTGCGCAACCACTTCGGCGACACCGTGCTGAAGACCGTCATCCCGCGGTCGGTGAAGGTGTCCGAGGCGCCCGGGTACGGCCAGACCGTGCTCGCCTACGACCCCGGTTCGCGTGGCGCGATGAGCTACGTCGACGCGGCCAAAGAGATTGCCGAACGTGGGGCGCGGATGGAGAGGGAGAGCTCGACATGACCGAACGCCGAGGGGGGCTGGGGCGCGGCCTCGCCGCCCTGATTCCGACGGGGCCCGCCACTGGCGGGCCCCTTCCCTCCCCCGCCGAAGGGTCGGCGGCGGAGAGGAAGGCAGCCGAGGAGAAGGGCTGGTTCGCGGCGAACGGCGCGGCGAAGTCGCACAGCGGCGAGGTCGCCGGCGCGGTCTACCGCGAGATCCCGATCGGCTCGATCAAGCCGAACCCGAAGCAGCCGCGCCAGGTCTTCGACGAAGAAGCGCTCTCCGAACTCGAGCACTCCATCCGCGAGTTCGGGCTCATGCAGCCCATCGTCGTGCGCGAGCTCGGCGAGAACGAGTACGAGCTCGTCATGGGCGAGCGGCGGCTGCGTGCTTCGCAGCAGGCCGACCTCGAGGCGATCCCGGCGATCGTCCGGCAGACCGCCGACGAGTCGATGCTGCGCGACGCGCTGCTGGAGAACATCCACCGCGTCCAGCTGAACCCGCTCGAAGAGGCGGCGGCGTACCAGCAGCTGCTCGACGAGTTCGCCGTCACGCACGAGGAGCTGGCGAGCCGGATCGGCCGCAGCCGGCCGGTCATCACCAACACGATCCGGCTCCTGAAGCTGCCCCTGCCGGTCCAGCGCCGGGTCGCCGCGGGCGTCCTGTCGGCTGGGCACGCACGCGCCCTGCTGTCCCTTGAGGACGCCGACAGTCAGGAAGAGCTCGCTGCGCGGATCATCGCGGAGGGCATGTCGGTCCGGGCGACCGAGGAAGCCGTCACGCTCAAGAAGAGCGAGAAGCCGGCCAAGCCGAAGCCCGCGCCGCGCAAGCCGATCCAGGCACCCGGTTTGCAGGAGCTCGCGAACCGCCTCTCGGACCGGTTCGACACCCGGGTGAAGGTCGACCTCGGCCGTCGCAAGGGCCGGATCGTGCTCGAGTTCGGTTCGGTGGACGATCTCGAGCGGATCGTTTCGATCATCGATGCGAATACGGCAAATCAGACACCGAAAACCGATTAGGGATCACCCCGGGTCGTTTCGTCACGGTGATGATTGCGCACCGATGATGCCGAAACCACGCTGAGTGCCGGGGTGTCCAGGAACGACGAAGGCCACCATGAGAGCGCGGCGGCGCCTCACAGTGGCCTTCGAAGAGGAGTCAGTTCGCGCGTTTGATCGCGCGCGCGATGAGGTCCGCGAACACCGAGCCGAGCGACCAGCCAGCCGCCTCCACGGCCATCGGCACCGTCGACGTCTCGGTGAGTCCGGGCGACGGGTTCACTTCGAGGAAGTGGACCGTGCCGTCCGAGGTGACGATCGCGTCAGTCCGGGAGATGTCCCGGAGCCCGAGCTGCCGGTGCGCGGCCACGGCGAGTTCGCCGACGGCCTTGGCGGTGTCGTCCGCCAGCCGGGCCGGGGCGAAGAAGTCCGTCAGCCCGGCGGTGTAGCGGGCCGTGTAGTCGTACACGCCGCTCTCCGGCACGATCTCGACCGCCGGCAGGGCGACGGGGCCCTCCTCACGCTCGACGACCGTCACGGCCACCTCGACGCCGTCTACGAACCGCTCGGCGAGCACGGTGTCGCCGTAGGCGAAGCAGCCGACCATCGCGGCGGGCAGTTCCGAGGCTTCGCGCACCACCTGTGTGCCGAGCGCCGAGCCACCCTGGTCCGGCTTGAGGATCAACGGCAGGCCGAGCCGCTCGACCATCGCGTCGAGCACCGCCTGGGCGCCGAGCTCGCGGAAGGTGCTGTGCGGCAGCACGACCCAGCCCGGCGTCGAGAAGCCGGCCTTCTGCACGAGCGCCTTGGCCGTCGGCTTGTCCCATGCGCGGCGGCAGCCTTCCGAGCCGGTGCCGACGAACGGGACGTCGAGCATCTCCAGCACGGTCTGCACCGAGCCGTTCTCGCCCTCGCCGCCGTGCAGGGCGACGACCACGGCGTCCGGACGCTGCGTGCGCAGCCGCTCCAGCAATCCCGCGTCGGTGTCCCACTCCTCCACGGCGAAGCCGTCGGCCTTCAGTGCCGCGGAGAGCCGCCGCCCGGACCGGAGTGAGACGTCTCGTTCGTGCGAAAGCCCGCCGGCGAGCACGGCAACGGTGCGGTCGACCACCGTGGAACTCCTTTAGCTGAGCCGGACTTCGGTCGGTCAGACCGTATCCGGAGAGGGCGTTTGAGGCCCTTGGATCTGGCGGGTGCCCACGCTACCGAAGGTGCGCGCGAGGTCCATTTCGGACTCCAGCACGGCGGCGAGACGCCGGACACCTTCGCGGATGCGTTCCGGCGTCGGGTAGCAGTAGGACAGCCGCATCTGGCGGCTGCCGAACCCGTCGGCATAGAAGCCGGTGCCGGACGCGTAGGCCACCCGGGCGGTTACCGCGCGGGGCAACATCGCTTTGGTGTCAACGCCTTCCGGCACGGTGACCCACACGTAGAAGCCGCCGTCCGGCTTCGTCCACGTGCAGCCGGGCGGCAGGTACTGGTCCATTGCGGACAGGATCGCGTCGCGGCGCTCGCGGTAGTTCTCGCGGAACTTCTTGATCTGGCCCTTCCAATCGTGCGTGGCCAGGTAGCGCGACACGATCATCTGGTTGAGGGACGGCGGGCACAGCGTCGCCGATTCCGCGGCCAGCACCAGCTTTTCGCGCACCGCGTGCGGCGCCAGCACCCAGCCGACGCGCAGGCCGGAGGCGAACGTCTTGGAGAACGAACCCAGGTACACGACGTTGTCGGGGTCCATCGAGCGCAGCGCCGGGTAGATCTGGCCGTCGAAGCCCAGGAGCCCGTACGGGTTGTCTTCGACCACCAGCACGCCGTGCTCGCGGCAGATCTCGAGGATCTCCGCCCGCCGCTCGACGGCGAGCGTCACGCCGGCGGGGTTGTGGAAGTTCGGGATCGTGTAGAGGAACTTGACCCGTCGTCCGGCCTTCTCCGTCTGCTTGAGTGCCTCACGCAGACCTTCGGGGACCAGGCCCCGGTCGTCCATCGCGACGTGCACGACGTTCGCCTGGTACGCGGCGAACGAGCCCAGCGCGCCCACGTACGACGGGCCCTCGGCGATCACGACGTCACCGGGGTCGCAGAACAGCCGCGTGACCATGTCCAGGCCCATCTGGGAGCCGACAGTCACCACGACATCGTCGGGGTGCGCCTTGATGCCCTCCAGCGCCATGATCTCGCAGATCTGCTCGCGCAGCGGCGGGATGCCTTGCGCGGAGCCGTACTGCAGCGCGACCAGGCCGTCCTCGGCGATGATCTCCGCCACCTGCGTCGAAAGAGTGTCCAGCGGGAGCGCGGCCAGGTTCGGCATGCCACCGGCGAGCGAGACCACCTCGGGCCGGCTGGCGACCGCGAACAGCGCCCGGATCTCCGAGGCGGTCATGCCGGCGGTGCGCGCGGCATACCGCTCGAGGTGCGGATCGAGGTTGTGGCGGCCGCTCTGCGGCATGGGGCGGTTCTCGGTCATCAGGCGACTCACCCGGGGCTCGGTGGACATGCTGGTAAGTCCATCGAGTGTAACCGGGCACCCGTGGAGGACCCCTGGCCTTTCGGTGCTTCTCACATCGGCCTATCCTCGGTAGGGGTTCCCGAGTTCGTGTCGCGGTCAAGCGCGGCTTGACGAGCTGGAACGGTCGGGTGAGCAGGGCAGGGAGGTTCGCGGGTGTCGCGTCGCGTCGTGGGCGTCACACTGGACAACCTCGAGCACCTGCCGAAGAGCTGCCGCCAGTGCGTCTACTGGGAACTGGCCCCTCATCTCAAGTCGCAGGCCGAGGAGTTCGGCGCCACTGAGGTCGAGAAGGAAGCCTGGGTCTCCAGCGTGCTCCTGGAGTGGGGCTCCTGCGGCCGGATCGTCTACAGCGACACCCTGCCGGTCGGGTTCGTGCTCTACGCCCCGCCCAATGCCGTCCCGCGGTCGCTGGCCTTCCCGACGTCGCCGCCGAGTGCCGACGCCGTCCTGCTGACCGCGTTCCAGGTGCTGCCGGAGTTCCGCGGCGGTGGGCTGGGCCGGATGCTGGTACAGGCCGTGGCCAAGGACCTGACCAAACGCGGGGTCCGCGCGATCGAGGCGTTCGGCGACGCGAAGCCCGACGAGCACGAGCCGGTCGACGGGCACAGCTGCGTGCTGCCGTCCGCGTTCCTGACCAGCGTCGGCTTCAAGACCGTCCGCCCGCACTCGAAGTGGCCGCGTCTGCGGCTCGAGCTCCGGTCGGCGATCACCTGGAAGGAAGACGTCGAGGCGGCGCTGGAGCGTCTGCTCGGCCAGGTGACGATCACCACCGCCGAGCCGAGCCTCGGCCGCGCCTGAACCTCTCCACCACCACTTCAGGGCTGTCCGAACAGTCCTTTTCCGACGTGCGTGCACAACTGTGGAAGAAGTGCCGAGTTATCCACAGAGTGCTGATAGGAGCGGTGGAAAACCTGTGGATGAATGCCCGAAAACCTGGGGACGACCGGTGGTCGTCCCCAGGTGTGGTGGGGCAGGTGAAGGAGAGCCGCTAGGGGTTGTGGTCGGCCCTATTCGGCCTTCGCGAGCTCGTGCGCGAGGACGTCGGCGAAGGTGAACGTGCCCGTGGGCTGGTCGCCCTCACCGAGCAGGTACAGCCGCTTGACCGCGATCAGGATGCCCTCGGCGACGATGTCGCGGAACGCCGGATCGCCCAGCTTGCGGGCGTCGTCCGGGTTGGTCAGGTAGCCGATCTCGACCCGGACCGCCGGGCAGCGGGTGCGGGTGAAGATCTCCCAGGTCTTGTAGTGCGTGCGGCAGTCCCGCAGGCCCGTGCGGGCCGCGACCTCACGCTGGATGAACCCGGCCAGCAGCTCACCCACGGTCGACGTCGTGCCGTTGCCGGTGCCGAAGTGGAAGCTCGCGACACCCTGGGCGCGCGGCGAGGGGTTGCCGTCGCTGTGCAGGGACAGGAACAGGTCCGCACCCGCGTCGTTGGCGAACTTGGCACGCTCGAAGTCGGTCGGGCTGTGGTTGGGGCCGCGGGAGATCAGCGCCTCCATGCCGGTGGCCTTCATCCGGCCCTCGAGACGGCGTGCCAGGTCCCAGGCGATGTCGGCCTCACGCAGCCCGCCGGCGACCACGCCGAGGTTGTCGCCGCCGTGGCCGGGGTCGATCACGATGCGCTTGCCGCGCAGCCGGGGACCGGCCTGGCGCACCTGCTCCTGCTCGCGCAGGAACACCGGGCGCCCGCCCCGTGCCCGCGGCGAGGACAGGCGGTGCAGCTCGCGGATGGTCGCCGGGCCGCAGATGCCGTCGGGCACCAGCCGCATGTCGCGCTGGAACGTCATGAGCGCGCGCTCGGTCTGCGGGCCGAAGTGCCCGTCCGGGCGGCCGGCGTCGAAGCCGAGCTCGGTCAGCCGCTCCTGCAGCGTGAAGACGTCGTCGCCGTGGACCGGCGACGAGATCAGGTGGGCCAGGGGACGGCTCCCCAGGTGGAAGCTGGCGCCCTTGAGGGCCTGGTAGGTCGCCGGACCCACGAAGCCGTCCGTGATCAGCCCACGGCGCTGCTGGAACGTCCGCACGGCGTCCTCGACCGAGGCGTCGTACGTGTCGTACTCGTCGGAGCCGGCGACCGGCGGGAGCAGATCCATCGCGGCAAGGATGGACCTGATCTCGGCGACGTCCGGACCGGAGTCACCGCGGCGGAGTACCCGCATGCACTCCTCGCTCTTCCTAGGGCACCGATCGGGGGCTCGGCGCGGGGGCAATTGCGTGGCAACTGTGTAGCTAAGAAACGCTGCCGGGCCGAAGCCCAGGTCCTCTATTGTGCCCTGAGAACTCTGGGTGAGCGCGCAGGCCCGGTCGGTGCGTCAAGACCCCGATCGTGGAGTAGTCGTGGTGGCCCTCGTCACGCCTCATTCACCCATGGTGGCCACAATCCCCCGAACGACGAAGAACCCGGGGCCACGGGAGGATTCCCGCAGGCCCCGGGTTCGCGGACCCGGTCGGGGTCAGAGCACGTCGGCGAGATCCGACAGCAGCGCGGCCTTCGGCTTGGCGCCGACGATCTGCTTCACCGGCTTGCCACCCTGGAACAGGATCAGCGTCGGGATGGACATCACCTGGTAGTCACGCGGCGTGTTCGGGTTCTCGTCGATGTCGATCTTGGCGATGGTCAGCTTCTCGCCGTTTTCCGCGGCGATCTCCTCGAGCACCGGGGCGACCATCTTGCACGGCCCGCACCACGTGGCCCAGAAGTCGACCAGGACGGGCTTCTCGCTGGTCAGGACCTCGTCGACGAACGTCGCGTCGGTCACCTTCACGGTGTTGGACATCTCTTCTCCTTCAAGGTTGGCAGGAAAGTCAGTTGGTGCCGGCGCCGTAGCCGCCGCCCACCAGCTCGGCGGCCTCGTGTGCGCCGGCCTCGCCGTGCTCCGCGAGCCAGCGTTCCGCGTCGATCGCCGCGCTGCAGCCCGAGCCCGCGGCGGTGATCGCCTGCCGGTAGCTGCGGTCCACCAGGTCGCCGGCCGCGAAGACGCCGTCGAGGTTGGTGTAGGTCGTGCGCCCCTGGGTCACGACGTAGCCGTCTTCGTCGAGGTCGACCTGGCCGCGCACGAGCTGGCTGCGGGGCTCGTGGCCGATCGCCACGAAGAAGCCGGTGACGTCCAGCTTCGACTCCTCGCCGCTCAGCTTGTCCTTGAGCTGCAGGCCCTCGACCTTGCCCTCGCCGAGCACGCCGGTGATCTCCGAGTTCAGCTTCCACTTGATCTTGTCGTTCGCGCGGGCGCGGTCGAGCATGATCTTGGACGCACGGAACTCCTCGCGGCGGTGGACGACCGTCACGGACTTGGCGAACTTCGTCAGGAACGTCGCCTCCTCCATCGCCGAGTCGCCGCCGCCGGCGACCACGATGTCGTGGTCGCGGAAGAAGAAGCCGTCACAGGTCGCACAGGACGACACACCGCGGCCGAGCAGCTCCTGCTCGCCGGGCACGTTCAAGTACCGCGCCGCGGCACCCATCGCCAGGACGACCGCGCGGGCCGCGTAGCGCTTGCCGTTCGCGTGGACGTACTTGACCGGACCGGTCAGGTCGAGGGACTCCACGTCCTCCGCGCGCAGCTCGGCACCGAAGTGCTCGGCCTGCTTGCGCATCTCCTCCATCAGGTCCGGGCCCATGATCCCGCCGGAGAACCCGGGGAAGTTCTCGACCTCGGTCGTCGTCATCAGCGCGCCACCGAACTGCGTGCCCTCGAACACCAGCGGTTCGAGCTGGGCTCGACCCGCGTAGACGGCAGCGGTGTATCCGGCAGGACCCGACCCCACGATGATCAGGTTCCTGATTTCCTCGGCAGCCACCCGTGACCTCCGCTCGTAGTGACCCGTGTACCAGGCTCAACACGATCGTAGGTGCCAGTGTTCCTGGCCGTGACAGGCGCTACTTCTCTCCCACGATCTTGTCGAACAAAACTGCCGGATCGCCGGGTCCGCAGTCCGCGCCGAACGCGATCAGCCGGTACTGCGCGAGCTTGCCGGTGGTGAAGGTGGTCAAGATCGCGGACTTGCCCTCGACGTTGATCGGGCGGACGCCCACCGGCCGGATCTTCGTGTCCAGGCCGTAGGCCGTGATGCACTGGTCGAGCCGCTGTTCGGTCTGCAGCGGGCCGAAGTCGCGGACACCGAGCGTCTTGCCCAGCAACGCCTGCGCGCCGCTCCCGTCGCTGCCCACGCTCGGGCCCGTGGGCGCCGGCGCGGCGACGTTCGGCGGGCGGTCCTGCTTCGCCCCGGGCACGAGGACAGCCACGGCGACGACGGCCGCCGCGGCCGCGGTCAGGATTCCGGCGCCCCAGCCGAGCCGCTGGTTGCGCCGCCGCCGGGCCGCCGCGAAGTCCACCACCTGGGCGTCCCCGGGCCTGGCCTGCTGCGGTGCCGCACCCGGAAACGTGGCTGCCGGCCGCGACGCCGCTTCAGCGGCCAGCGCCGCGTCGAGCCGAGCTGCGAACTGGGCGGGCATCGGCTCCACCGGGGCGTCCGCGAGCGAGGCGAGGTCGGCGCGGGTCGCGTCCAGCGCGTCCAGGATGGCCCGGGCGTCCGGGTCGGCGTTGACCAGTGGCCACAGCTCCGCCGCCTGCGCCTCGTCGAGGACACCGGCGTGGAGGTCGGCGAGCACATCGACAGACCAGGGCGGACCGACGGTCCCGCCGATCCCCCGTGTTTCGTCCGTCATCGTCCCTCCCCGTCACGCGGCGTGCCCTGGGGCAGCCCGGTGGTGCGCGCTCGTTTGCTTTCGTGAGTTGGGACGTTCGCAATCGCATCGGGGTTCCGCAGGTGCCCGAGAACCTTCGCGAGTTTTCCGCGGCCCCGCGCACACCGGCTCTTCACTGTGCCCTCCGCGATGCCGAGCATCTTCGCCGTCTCGGCGACGGAGTATCCCTCGACGTCGACGAGCACGATCGGGGCACGCTGGTCCTCGGGCAGCTGGTCGAGCGCTTCCCGGACCAGGAGGCTGGTCTCGCGCTCGGACATCGAGTCGCGCGGCGTGGCCGGTTCGTTGTACTCGCCGGTCTCCGGCAGCGGCACGGTCGGGCGGGACTGGCGGCGGCGGATCCGGTCGAGGCAGGCGTTCACCACGATCCGGTGCAGCCAGGTGGTGACCTGCGACTCGGCTCTGAAGTTGCCCGCCGCGCGGAACGCCGAGATGAAGGCGTCCTGCAGGGCGTCGGAGGCCTCCTCCGGGTCCCGGATCGTACGCAGGGCCACGGCCCACATCCGGTCCCGATGCCGCTGAACCAGTTCGCTGAACGCGCGTGGATCCCCCGCGGCGTGCGCCGCTATCAGATCCGCATCCGTGGGAGCTGCAGCTGTCACTCGGGAGAGCCTACTGACCCCCGGGTGAGCGTCAGCTTGCAGGCACGAAGGTCAGGTCACTGATTTCGGTGAAGTACTGGCCGTTGTCGTCACCCAGCTGGGTGATCCAGATGACGAAGTACTCGCCTTCGGCCGGCTGCGGGAGCGCGATGGTCGTCTCGCCGGCGCCCAGGTCTCCCCCGGCCAGCACCTTCGTGTCAGCCAGGTTCGGGTTCTTCTCGGTCGCCGAGCGGATCTCGACCTTGGTGCCCGGGCTGTTCGCGGCGATCTTCACCTGGCTCAGCTTGATCGGGTCCTTGAAGGTCACCAGCAGGCCGACGCCCTCCTTGATCACCGGCAGCTGCTGCTTGTACTTCTCGGTGCGCCAGACCGTCTCCGGCTTGCCGTCGATCGTGTTCCGCGCGCGATTGACGTTGTCGCCCTTGCCGTCGGGGTTGTAGACCGCGACCGACTGCGGGGTCACCGGCTGGCCGAGCGCCGGGGCGGGCGGGGCCGGTGGCGCGGACGACGGCGGCGGTGCCCCGGCGGGCTGGCTCGTCGGCGACGGCGCGGCGACGTTGATCGACGGGCCGCTGGCCTTCGAGTCGCCCTGGAAGGTGTTGATCAGCATCAGCCCGCCCCAGGCCAGGATCACCACAGTGGCGACTACCAGCACGGTGACGCCGAGGGCGAGCTTGCGCCGGCGGGCCATGTCCTTGACCGGCTTCTTCGTCGTCCAAACCGTGCCGTTGGCCTCTTCGACGTCCCCGCCGACCGCCTTGATCAGCTGGGTCCGCTCCTCCGCCTCGGCGACCTGGTCGAGCACGCGCAGGATGGCCGCGCTGGTCCGGATGCCGCCGTTGCCGCCGTCCTCGATGGTGCGGACGGCCAGCGAGGACAGCTCCGCGGGCACCGTCGGCACCAGCTGGCGCGGCGGCACGAGCAGGCCCTGCGGGGACAGCGGCGCGGCCGGAATGGCCGGCGGGCCGCCCGGCAGCGCCCAGCGCCCGGTCAGCAGCAGGTAGAGCACCGCGCCGAGCGCCTTGACGTCGTCGCGCAGCGTCGCCTCCGGCAGCGGGCCGGGGAACGCGAGCTTCAGTGCGCCGTTGGACGTCAGCCGCAGGCGCTGGGGGTGGTCGAGGCCGAGGACGAGGCCGTTCTGGTGGGCGCGCTCGACCGCTTCGGCCAGTGCCTGGACCATCCGCGCGGCCGCGGCGGGGGCCACCGGCCGCTGCGCGACGAGGTCGACCAGGTCGCTGCCCTTGGTCCATTCCGCGACGACGACGCCGAGCAGGCCCTCACTGGACGTCACACCGGCGCCGAGGCTGAGCACGTCCAGCACGCGGGCGACGCCGCCGTGGCCGAACTTCGACGCGTGCGCGGCCCGCTCCAGCGTGCGCCGGGCGAGCCGGGCCGCTTCGGGATCGGCGGGGTCGCCGACCAGCAGGGTCAGCGCGACGTCGCGCTTGAGCTGCCCGTCGCGCGCACGCCAAAGGTGCGCGTCGGCTCGCTCGTCCACTCCGAACTGCGCGAGCAGGCGGTAGCGGCCGTCACCGACCACCCGGCCAGGGGCCAGCGATCCACTCTGGGCCTTGTTGCCCACGTGGCTCGCACCCCCTGCCTGTTCGCTGCGTCTCGTGTCCACCCGCACTCTCCCGTTAGACCCCGCACCGAGGGTACCCAGAATACGACGCGGGAGTCGTCGCTTTCCGTACCGGAATCGTTACCCCCGCTTGATCAACCGGGTGAACCTGGACGTGGCCGGCTTGAGCTCCTCGACCTTCAGGACCATGAGCACGCCGAACGAAACGACGATGCCGACGGTGCCCTGCAAGAAAAGCCGGACCCAGGCCTGCAGCGTCGGGCCGAACGAGTCGGGCACGATCCGGCCGGCGAGCCAGGCCGCACCGACGCCGAGCACGCTCGCCACGACGGTGAAGAGGATCACCCCGATCACCCGTTTGCTGCGCAGGTTACCGAGCGTCACCCAGAGCCACACCTGACCGAGGATCGCACCGACGACGAACACCAGCGCGTTGACCATCATCACGCCGAGCACGACGTTGTCCGGCGTCAGCAGCGCCGGGCACAGGTACAGCAGTGGCACCTTGACGATCGTCATCACGATCATGATCAGGGTCGGGGTGCGGGCGTCCTTCATGGCGTAGAACACCCGCATCTGGAGCATGACCAGCGCGTAGGGCAGCAGCGCGAACGCCGAGATGGCCAGCGCGTCGCCGAGCCGCTCGGCGGTGTCGATGGTGCCCTTGCCGAAGGTGAACAGCGCGATGCCGATCGAGCCGCCGACCACGGTCATCACGGCGGAGATCGGGATCAGCATCACCGTCGACATCCGTGACGCGTAGGACAGGTCGCCGATCAGCTTCTTGTGGTCGCCGTCGGCGGCCGCGCGGCTCATCCGCGGCATGATCGCGGTCAGCAACGAGACGCCGATGACGCCGTAGGGCAGCTGGAAGAGCAGCCACGCGTTGCTGTACGCCGTGACACCGCCGGGCGAGCCGCTGGTCAGCACGCGGGTGTTGATCGTGTAGCCGACCTGGCTGACCGCGACGTAGCCGAGGATCCAGAGCGCGAGGCCGCCGAACTCCTTCATGCGCTTGTCGATGCCCCAGCGCCACTTGAACTTGTAGCCCGACCGCAGCAGCGGCGGGACGAGCAGGATGGCCTGCGCCACGATGCCACCGGTGACGCCGATGCCCAGCGTCAGCACCTTCGGGTCGGTGATGGACGGGTGCGCGGTGTCGACGTCGCCGGGCATGACCCAGACGACGAGGATGGTGAAGATGACGACGAGGTTGTTGATCACCGGCGCCCAGGCCGTCGGGCCGAAGATCTGCTTCGCGTTCAGTACCGCCGAGAGCAGCGCGAACACGCCGTAGAAGAAGATTTCCGGCAGCAGCAGGTAGGCGAACGCCGTGGTCAGCTCCGAGCTGGCGCGGCCGGAGCCGTCGACGTAGAGACTGGTGAACAGCGGCGCGGCGAGCACCGCGACGACCGTGCCGACGATCAGCAGCGTGAACGCGACGGTGATCAGCCGCTGTGTGTAGGCCTCGCCGCCGTCGGGGTCGTCCTGCGAGCGGACCAGCAGCGGCACGACCACACTGGCCAGCACGCCGCCCATCAGCAGCTCGAAGATGATGTTCGGCATCGTGTTCGCGACGTTGAACGAGTCGTTCGCGATGCCCTGCCCGATCGCGGCCACCAGCAGCAGCTTCCACAGGAAGCCGGTGATCCGGCTGATCAGCGACGCGATCGCCATCCGGCCGGAGGCCTTCGCGATCGAAGGCGCCTTCGCCGGCGCTGCGACTTCTTCGCCGGTCGACGGCTTGACCAGCGGGCCCCGCAGCGCGGGCATGACCTGGGTGGCCAGCGCGTCGTACGGGCGCATGACGTCCGGGTCCGCGACCGGCCAGCGCGAGCCCATCGGCACGCCGGCGGTGCGCGGGATGTACCGGGTCGCTTCCGGGTCCCGGGGCGGAGGCTGCTGCTGCGGTTCCTGCCACGGCCGGACCGGCGCCGGACGCTGGGGCGCGCGGCCGCGATGCGGTGGCTGGGGTGGCGGCTGCTGCGGCGGTCCGGCGGGTGGCGGGGCCACCGGCTGGGGCAGTGCGCGGGTCTGGGGCGGCGCGGCCGGGATCGGCTGGCTCGGCGGCGGCCCCTGGGGCGGCGGCACCGGCGCGCGCCGGGTCGGAGGCGGCGGCGCGGGGTTGCGCGGGAGCTGGCCGCTGTGCGATTGCGGCGGCGGCTGACGGCGCTGGGGCCGGTCCTCGCGGGCCGGGATGTGCTGCGGCCGCCCGTTCGGCGGTGGCTGGCGTCGCCCCCGCTCCGGCGGGGGTTGCTGCCCCGGCGGCGGCTGCCGCCGCACCGGGCGTGCCGGGGGGTCGGCCGGCGGGGGGACCTGCCGCGGGGGCGGTGCGCCTTCGCGCCGAGGACGGCTCGCACGCTCGGGTGGTAAGCCCGGATCTTTCTCCACGCGTGCCCAATCCTCGGTGCTCGATCACGGGTGCCGCGGCCCGACTGCCACGGCACTGGTCGGACCAGGGTAATCGGCAACCGCCCGGAACACTCAAACGCCGAGGGATCAGTCCGTGACGACTCGTCCCGCGCGGCCGTCCTTGACCCGCCGGTAAATCCGCCGCGACGCGAGGAGCAGCAGCGCCACCCCGGCCACGACCGTGGCGATGATGGTGATCGCGCCGTACTCCGTCGACGTCAGCTCGAAGCGCGCGGCCGACCCCAGCGGGGTTCCCGCGGGCGTGCTCAAGGACACATCCACGCTGAAGCGCCCGGCCCGCAGCGCCTCCACCGGGATGTACTGGTTCCGGTTGCCCTTCGCCGGGAAGAACCAGGCCTGGGCCTGCTCGGGCCGCAGCCCGGTGTTGTTGTTGATGGTGATCGTGGCGTTGATCCCGACCGGCAGGTCGTTGCTGACGTACACCGGCAGCGGCGACGCACCGGACGCCAGCGCGATGGTCTGCTTCGGCTGCTGGACGGTCACCTGGCCGCTGACCGCGGCGAGGTCGGCCTGCGCATTGGTGGTCGCGACCTCGGCGGAGGTGCCCCGCCAGGCCGCCGAGGCGCCGCGCAGCAGCGCGTCGCGGATCGGCGCGACGACGTCCTCCGGTTTCACCCGTTTGGTGGGGTCGACGATCATTGCCGAAGTCAGGTCGGCGGTCTGGTCGTCGAGCCGGGACAGCCCCGCGGTGACGCTCGGGTCGAGGCCCGCCGCCGGGCCCTGCCCGCCGTCGCCGACCGAGCCGGAGCCGGTCGGGTCGGCGGCCAGCAGCTGCGGCAGGCCGGTCGCGGTGACCAGGCCGCTGTTCAGGAACGCGGAGATCTGCTGCAGGTAGGCGCCGAGTTCGGCGGCCGGGACGTCCCAGCGGCGCGGCGGCGCGACCAGCAGATGGTTCGGACGCTCGGCGTTCGGCTGG
>Ga0307507_10005588_pt1 | contig 20500 bp, 6 predicted proteins | sample 7_EM_MG_FD_207223 | JGI IMG/M metagenome (GOLD analysis project Ga0307507, IMG submission 207223) | Populus trichocarpa ectomycorrhiza microbial communities from riparian zone in the Pacific Northwest, United States - 7_EM | ecosystem: Host-associated > Plants > Roots > Unclassified | place...
TCTTGCCTGCTTGATGTATCATAATTAAACATAATATATGAATACTATTTGAATAAGACTCGTAGATAAGGCATATGGCTGCCTGTTCTTAACTAGCTATTTGATATGGGGAGAGGGAGAGGGAGAGGGAGACGTAGGCTATTATTGTAACCAAAAGTAGAATAATGGGCTGCATGCATTGGAAATCCGAATATGAACTTTCATATCCATTGATGTTGTAGATTTGCATTTTTCAACAAACAATATACATGTGAAGTTCTGAAACATTGAATGAATTGAAAACTGAGAAGGGGCAAAAAAATAAATAAATATAGTGGTAATAATGATAGCTCAATTATTATTCCTACAAATTCAGATAATGGTAGATGCTCATCATGATTTGCGCACCAACTCGGTTGTAAATTGTGGAGTATTTTGGTAAGATATCACATTTAAAAAAATTAATTTGTAAAATAAAATATGCGGAAAAATAATTAACAATCTAGTATAATTGAGAGAGTTTTAGATACTCTACTACTCGAATGTCATAGATATCATATACTACTTGCGTGTTGCAGATAGTATTTGCGACTTCTATAATAGAGATGTCTAAAGACAGTCTATTCTGCCATCAAATCCTTGAAAAAAAAAAATTCGCACAATCACTAATAAGATAATCCATAATTTAACCTAAATCAACACTAACATTTTAAATCCATAATTTTGTTAATTCGCAATCAACAACAACCTAAAATAATTGATAATTAAACAAAATAACATAATTATATCTAATTTACAACTTCAACTACATCTAATTAACCTAATTTCTAATTCAAATCCCTAACATTTAATAAAATCAAATTAACATAAATTAAATATAAATTACTTCAAATTAATTGAGAAAAAGTATTTAATATACCTCTAGAAGTAAAATGTGGGTGGTGAGGGTAATTGGTGATGGCTGATGTGGTGAAAAAATCTAACACTGTTATTGGTAGAGAGAGAAAGCTTGGCTGCCACGGGTTTTGATATGAGGAGAGAGAGAGAGAGAGAGAGAGATATATGAGTGTTTTAGGGTTGTTAGGGGTGTTTTTAGTGATGAAGAGAGAGATCTTGACCGGGGGTGAGAGGAGAGAAAGAAAATAAAAAAAGTTTAATTTTTAATTTAAGATGATTTGTATATGTTTACCATTTAATTTCTTAAATAATTTTTCAACTGTTCTGTTTAATCAGAAAAAAAAATTACTATGTATAAAAAAAAAACTCTAAATTGGGTTGTTGGTTTAAGATTAGGTATGGAATTTCAATACAAAATTTTGAACCAGCAGCAAGATGATGGATGATGTCTTTCCTGATTACTGCTGCGTGCAATAAAGGTTGATGGCACCTCCACTCCGTGATGCTGCAGCGTCAGATGGAGAGATAAGCCCACTTGGCGAAAAGCGTGGAGCCTCACAATACGTCACCAGCGTTGTGGCAATGATTAGTGGCGTGCAAGCTAGCTAGGTGATGTCTTGTTTTCTATTTCTCTTCTCTCCTTGTAGTATACCCACTCGAGCAAGCTACTGTGATTAATTTATTTATTTATTTTCTTTCTTACGAGTTTAAACTTTAGAATCATCATTTAATAAAATTTATTATCCTTTTCTAACTGTATTATACTAATAATGATCGTGTGCTTTAAAACTTTTTTTAAAAAATAATCTTAATTATATATAAATTAACGTAAAAATACTTTTATTTTCAAATAAGATAAAAAAAGAAAAAGAACAACTTAATTTATCACCATTATGCTTAACATAAAAACATATATAATTTGGATATTTATACGTTGATTTTTTATATATATTTTAGGAATAATACATGTGTTTGTTTTTTTTCAAATTTTAAGAATAATATTATTTTAATTTTCTTAATTATATTTAATTAATTTATTTAACCATTAATATATTAATAACAACATTTTTTTTTATGGAATCCATAACACATTTCTTCAATGGGTAGAGAAAAATGTTACACCATGCATAGCGAAAGCTTAAGCAATAGAAGGGACATGTTCCATATAAACATAATTATTAAGTAATACTCTAAAAGTCATGGGAAAGCACGGTAGCTTTCCCATGCTTGCCTGTACTTATATATTATAATTATACTTATAATAATATAATAATAATAACATATACTAAAATACTCTGACCTGTCTTTTTTTTTCTTTTTTCTTTTTCATTTCTTTTTGTTTTTATTTAAATGTTTTTTTGCTTTTTTCTGTGTTTTTTTCTTTTAATAATTTTTTTTAATTTAGTTCGTTAATATTAAATTTTTTTTATTTAGTTATCAAATTTTCATGACATGGATCCTGAGTTTGACGGGTTAACTCAGATTTTTTTTTTTGCTTTTTTTCTTTTTAATTAATTTTTTTTCGTTTAGTTTAGTTTGTTAATGTTAAATTTCTTTCTATTTAATTATCAGACTTTCATGACACGTATCCCGAGCTTGACGGGTTAACCTGGTTTGACGGTTTAACCCAATTAACCCGTCAATTTTGTTTTCTATTTAGTTATCAAACTTTCATGACGCGAATCCCAGGTTTGACGGGTTAACCTGATTTGAAGGGTTAACCCAGTTAATTCAATTTTTTTTCTTTTTCTTTATCATTTTTTTTCTTCATGTTGGTTTTTTTTCTTTTTCATTAATCTATTTAATTATCACACTTTTATGACACAGCCTTGCAACTAGACCCACATCCAAGGCTACTCGGTCTGGTGTTGCAGCCAAACTCACTTAAACTTAGGTCATGCAAGTTTAATGTTATTATTAATATTATAAATATTACTTTTGGGTCAGGCGTTGCAGTCAAACCCAAGACTCTTGGATATAACTTTACAGAAAAACCTAACATTTTTTTATCTTAGTTTATTTTATTTTATTTATGCAAAAAAAAATTAACTCGCAGCATCGCGCGGGTCATGTAACTAGTGAAAAATTAAAGGGGGGTAGGCAATCCACTATTTCAATTGTTGAAGCGCCTCATTCAATACTGGATTCGTACAACGTCATTTTTTTTTCAATTATAAAGGCTTTTTCTATTTAATTCTTCTATGTTGATTTTATTACAACTTGATCTTGATGGTTTGTTTCAATAAGCTCAATGCAGGTTTTTCGCATACTCAGAAAAAAATCCTATAATTTGATGGACGCTTGATTTTTTGAAAGATTGTTTGGGTTTTATATTTTTTAAAAATTTAAAATTAAAGGGACTACAATTAAAAATTATGATAAAAGGATAGCCATTTAGATCAAAGATATGACTTGAAATTCGAGGGGATAAGAGATAAAAGATGGAGGAAAAGAAAGAAAAGAAAAATTGATCGTCAAAGCCACATCAAAACTCTATAGTCGACACACGTCGCTTTGGGAGGAAGCCACCACCGAGATGGTTCCAACGACACTAAGAAAGACCACTTTTGGAGCTTGAAGGAAGTTGCACGCCTTTCCTCGATGCAACAACTCCTACCACATGTTTGCATATATTTTTTTGTCCTCTTCATTCAATTTAATATTTAATTTTATAATAACTCTTCAATGAGCCCAAAATCTCATCTTACTAGAGCTCAAGTCCTCTTCTTTTAGTTTAGTATTTGATTTTCTAATAACTCTTTAATTTAGGGTCTGTTTGGGATTGTGATACTGGTTGCGGTTCAAAGTGTTTTTTCACTTAGAAATACATCAAAATGATGTTTTTTCATTTTAAAAAAAATATTTTTGAGATCAGCACATCAAAACGATATGAAAATATATAAAAAATAATTTTTAGTAAAAAAAAAATGGAAATTTGAGGGAACGCGGTTTCAACCGCGTTCCCAAATGAACCATTAGTCTCGCTCAATCAAAGAGGGAAAAAGAGAAGGGAAAAGAAAGAGACAACGAGCCCATCGGGTTAGCACATTGTGATTGCATCCAAGATATGATTCATAGATTTAGCGGTTAACTCGGGTTGAGCAGGAAAAAATCAATATTAAAAAAAAAGATGTCATTCTGAAATGCATTTTTAAAGTCATCCCATATTTTTACTAGTTGTCCTGGTTGCCTTTGATCCCTTTAAATTAACTAGGTCACGTTGTGGAAATCCTCACATGTTGGTGCGCATGTAACACATGTTAGACACTTTTTTTATCCTTTTTTGTTCGATTTTGTCCCTCATTTTATAACAACTCTTCAATTTGATCCCATATTTCATCTCATCCAAGTCCAATGAAGGCCTTATCGGGGAGACAAAAAAGAAAGGGAAAAGAATGAGACAACTGGCCAACCAGGTTAACGTATTATGGTTATATCCATAACCTAGGTTGTGAAATTTGTGGTTAACCCAGGTTAATTGAGGTGATCCAATGTGTTATCGTCTCAATACTAAAAAATAAATATTACCCTGAATTCTGTTTTTAGTCAACCACATTTTTACCGGTTGTTCTGGTTGTTTTTGGATTTGCCAAATCAACTGGATTACATCATGACAACTCTCACATTGTTTAATTTGAAGTTCTGGTAGGCAAGGAATTAGGTCAAGAGACTTCAAAGTTTACTCATTGGATCGGGTTTAATAACACTGTCAAAGAGTACTCCTCGACATACCCCTGTTTTTTACAATTAAAAAACACTGCTTAGAATTCTTTTGAAAAAAACTTTTGAATAACATTGTCTTATAATTTTTTTTTTCAAATCAGATCCTTGAATCCATACCCGTAGCGGATTGCGGGAATTAAAACTACTCCTATTTATAAGTTTAAGCAAAAGTTACAAAGCAATGTAGGACTTGATTGTTATAAATGTGCCTAAAACCGCTTGAAAAGATAGGGATAATATAGAGATATTTTCACAAAGTAAACTCGAGGAATTATCCAACATGTGCCTGCAATTGTCATAAAGTTCAAAACTCAAATTATCAATAATTTCTTAACATACACAGAAGATATAAAACCGAAAAAAAAAAAACCTAAGACCTAAGGAATGACACACCTGCAACATCTAGAAACAAGCCACACAATCTATGAAAATGAGAGTTAGAAAGGACTTTTATATCTTATTGAGAACTACACATTACACATTATATATTATATTATACAGAAAAACTAAAATAAATATTTATTTCATTGTTCATTATTATGCTTCTCCTTATAATTTACTATGGACGGTACTTTTCAATGAACAATGTTATTTTTTATTTTAGTTACCGAACTTTATTTTCATTCAATTTCACCCTTTAATATGATGTTTTTAATATTTATATGGTGAGATTTCTTCTCCTTGCATATTTTTAGAATTCAATATGTGTAAACATGATAGGTCGTCCATCCTATTAAACAAAAGAAATGAGAGAAAGAAGGCTTCAGCGCGTCTAGGCTTGGCCTTAAAATTTTTATTTTGTTATTTTTTATTATAATTTTTTAATATGATTTTCTCATATTGATTATTCTTTTTTTCTTTGATTACATAAAAAACATTGAGTCATGATTTTTTTTATTGAAACTATGTTTTTAAATCATGATAAGTTTTTATTTAAAATGTAATTTTATTAGAACAAAAGAGAAATGCATTAGTAAAGAAATAGAGTTAGATACTTAGATTGACACGATATGTTTTTTTCTATTTATTCTAGGTTATTGAAGTTTTTTTAAAAAATAATAATTTAATTGTCTTTACTTTTTATTCAAAAAACATGCTGCTAATAATAAGTATTTTGTTTAAAAGAATGCATAAATAAGAAAAAAAAATTCATGTAATAAAACATATTTTTAAAATTATTTACATTGTTTTCTTTCATATAAATATATTTTTTAATTATATAACAACTAAGTAAAAATTAATTTCAAAAACTATTATGACATTGCTTGAATAAATAACAAGTACTCGTAATGTAACTGCATTCCCTTGATTTATTGGACTCCAACACTAAATACGGTGCATCTAGTTAAAAAAACAACTAAAATCGAAGGAAGAATCATTATAACCCCCTTTCACATTCTCTTACTCACAACTAAAGTGTAATGATCATTTTGTCATTCTCATAAAAAAAAAAAAATACATGCCTTTAGACCAGGGTTATTTTGGTATCCTCACAATGATCCAATTATCATGGATCCCAACAATTCAATCCACGACACAATAACAACATTCATCATCTCCCTTTGATTCATTTTTATATAATTATAAGAATTTCATTTCCTATAGAATTCATTCCCAAAATGAACAAAACTTCAAAGTTAGAAAATGAGCTAAGAAAGTAAGGCAAATAAGAGTTTTTTTTTTCTTTCCTAAATAAATCTAGCACCATAGAAAAAAAAAATACAATCCTAGTAATTATTTGATGAACACTAACATAGAAATTGTAATGAGAAAATATATTTAAAATCCTTAAACTGAAGTCTCAAAATGGTTGAAAAACAAGTTAATAATAACATTCGACATTCTATATACACATAGCATTCCAAAAGTATTAATATATGAACATTAGTTTATGTTCACATCCATTATTATTTTAACAAAAGTTTAACTAATTATCACAAAATAGATATATCTCGAACTTACATATTAGTCATGTTGGGATTATGATGTACCTGTAAATTAAACATATATATTCAAGTTACAATCACAAAGAACATGTTTAATCCTAATAACTAAGAAAAATAATACATTATCTTTTCCTTACTTATAACTACTTCCTTTAATTCATCTCTTTAGGCATACATTAATTTTTGGATATTTTCAATCAAATTAACTCCATCAATACCGATAACCATACTAGGATATCAGGACTCATTTATTTCCAAATTATGTTCATATCGATCATTCTAATATCAAATGACTTTCAATATTTTGGTAATGTCGATACCAACATAACTTTACTAGCATCATTAGCCTCCATAACCTGAAATGGCTAATCAAGTCGTAAAAGTATTTATATCAACATAACCTTATTGATATTTTTAGCTTTCATAATCCGGAAGAAAACATAAGACTTAGTAATGTTGATATTATTAGCCTCTAAAATCTGGTAGGCTAATCAAATCCATTCAAACACATAATTCCTTCCTATCACAAAGGTAAATGCCAATGTGAATCCTTAGAATGACTAATCAAGTTCATATTCATAATTTCTCTTTATATCCTTTTCTTTTCTCAACAAACCAGAAACAATAAATCTAGCTTATTGATAAATTTATTCATAATTTCTACAATATACACCATAATTTTTCAAACAATAAACCATTTAATTCTTTCTCTTATTTCCTTGTTAAACTAAAATAAATCAAGAATTGAATTCTTAGTTGTTTGACGCACTAGTCCTGACCCTCCAACACCCTGAGGTCTCACTAGAGCAATATCGTCTGTAACAATCAAAATATCACATTATCACCTTTAATATTTACTTTTAGTCTCATATAACACATTTTTCAATTTCTTCCACCTAATGGCATTTATTCCTTGTGTTACGAACCGAATTTTAACCTAACCTTTCCATAAGATCCCAAAATCATATTCTCATTTTTGACATGTGTAATTTAACAACGTAATAACTAAGCATTTAAAATCAACCCATTTAATTTTTTTTAATTTTTTTCAATGACTTTTGACCGACACTTAGCCTAGGAAAAACAATAAATCTCTTGTTGTTTTCCTTTCAAATTTTGCATCAAATCACAATTATGGTATTAACTTAATCTTTCTCACCTTATAACTAAACAATTTGGAAAATTAATTCCCCCTTTTTTTGTGAACCCTAGGCCGGCACCTAGTTTTTCAATTTTGGTAAATAGTTTTCATAATTTATACAATTATAACTTTACCCAACATCCCTCAATACTCATTATCATTATTCTAATATCAATTTAGCAATTAAAACAAGAAATTGTTAAAACTCCTAACTTCCCCACACAAAAACAATACATTCAAACACTAAACATGTACAACATGTATGAATTTCTCCAAGATAAGGATCATTACCTTATACTATGAAGGTTTGAAGAAGAAAAATGAGAAGAATTTGATGATTTTTCCCTTCCTTTCATTCTCCCTGAGTTTTCCCTCAATTTTTCTTCCTTCTCCTAGCTTAATTCCCTTAATTTTGTGTACTCAATTCTCTTAAATCTACCAACACACCCCTTTGCTCCTTTTGATCATGAATTTTTATGGAGTTTATGACAATTTCTTACAAACAAATTAATTTTCTTCCTCCCATTTCAGTTAGAATGGTCGGCTGCCTTTGGCTTCCAAGGGAAGCCAAATGGCCTTTTATATTGTGTAGTAATAGTTAAAATTACTACAATGTTTGTTTTGTTTAATTTTGGGTGTTTTTCATCCCATTGTTTATCCCATCTTGGTTTATTTAAGAGTCAACCTTATTCAAGTCTAGATAAATTACCAAATTCCTCCAATATATTTTTATTTATTTATTTTATAAGTCTTTACATTCTCCCCTTCTAATAAATAAATTTCATACCTGAGTCTAAAAATAATCCTGGATGCTTATTCTTTATTTTTTATTCCTTTTCCCAAGTTTCTTCTTCCATTCAGGAACTTCTCTATAATACTTTCATTATCGGTACTACCTTGTTTCTTAGATCCTTTTTGCTGAAATCTAGGATCTTCACTTGTTTGACTTCAAGGGTCAAATCTTCCTTGACTTCTAAAGGAGTTTGTGGCAACACCCGATTTGGGTCCACCTCCACCTTACGTAGCAAGGACACATGAAAAATGTTGTGTTTTAGATAAATATGACGGTAATGTCAATTTATAAGCTACGAGCCCTACCCTTTCAACAACTTCAAAGGGCCCAATATATCTTAGAGCTAACTTTCCTTTCATACCACAACAAATAAAATTTTTCCAAGTTGCTACCTTTAAGAACACCTTATCCCCAAGTTAAAATTTCAATAGCCTCCTTCGATTGTCAGCATAACTTTTTTGTCTATCTTGTGTAGCTTTCATTCTTTCCTTAATCACTCTTACTTTGTCAGTATCAATGCACTAATTCAGGCCTAATCAACTTCTTATCGCCAACTTCTTCCCAACACAATGGAGTCCGACACTTCTTGTCATACAAGGATTTATATGGATTCATTCCTATATTAGCTTGATAACTATTGTTGTATGTGAATTCTACTAGCGGCAAAAGATCCTTCTAATTACCCTTGAATTCTAATACATAAGCTCTTAAAAGATCTTTGAGATTTGTATATTTCTTTCTAACTATACATCTATTTGTGGGTGAAATGCAATACTTTGATCCAAATTAGTCCTTAAAGCTCACTTTAGACTTGGCTACAACTTTAAAATGAACCTTGGATTTCGGTCTAACACTATTAACATCGACACCATATGCAATCTTATCACTTCATTTACCTATAGTCGTGCTAGTTTATCCATTGAATCTGTCTTCTTTACCAGTTAAAACAAAGCAGTCTTAGTCAGCCTATCCACAATTACCTAGATGACATCACTACTTTTCTTTTCTCTGGGTAATCTAGACATAAAATTCTTAGTGATATTCTCTCATTTCCACTCTGGAATCACCAAAGGCTATAGTTTCGCAACGAGTTTCTGATGTTCCACCTTTATTTGTTGAAAAAACCTATATCTTGCTAGATACTCTATTATTTCCCTCTTCATATTAGGCCAACAGTAGAATTCCTTCAAGCCTTGAAATATTTTAGTACTTCTAGGATGCACCGTAAATCTTGATTCATAAGCCTCTCTTAATATTTCTTCCTTAAGGGCCTTATCTTCTGGCAAGTAAATTCATCTTCCCATGGCAACTAGTTCATCATTTAACATTTTAAAAAAGGTTTCAACCCCTTGATTTGCTTTGTCCATAGCCTTCTCTACTTCTATATCCCTTTGTTGTGCCTCAAATATCTTATCTCAGGGGCACTAACTATATTTTAATTTGGGCTAACAATGATCCTTTAGGCCCCACACTCAATTGCAAACTCATCCTTTGTAGTTCTGCCAATAATATTTCGTGTTGAGTTTGTAAATGACATACCACAACATTTCCCTTCTGGATTAAAGCATTTGCTACCATGTTAGCATTTTCTGGATGGTAGTCAATCACACAATTATAATTCTTGATTAGTTCTACCCAACATCTTTGTTGTATGTTTAATTCCTTATGTGACATTAAGTATTCCTTCTACGACATATGGTCTGTAAAAATCTAGACCTAGGACTTATATAGGTAATTTCTCCACACTTAAAAAGTAAACATCACTACCGCTAATTCTAGATCATGAGCTGGATAGTTTACCTCATGCGTCTTCAATTGTCTTGACGCATAGGTAAATTATCCTTTCATTCTGCATCAACACACACCCCAAGCCTTTTCTGAAAGCATCATTATACACTATAAGTCCTTCAATTCCAGAAGGAATAATCAATACTAGAGCAGAGGTGAGTCTTCTCTTTAACTCTTGGAAAATCCCTTCACTCTTTTGTCTACTCAAATTTAATGGTTTTCCCAGTCAGTTGAGTCAATGAAGATGCTATGGTAGAAAACCCCTCTATAAATCTCTTGTATTAGCTTGCTAATCCCAAAAAACTACGAATCTCTGTTATATTTGTAGGTCCTTTCCATTTCAAAATAACCTCCACTTTCCTGGGGTCCACTAATATCCTTTCTGTTGAGATGACATGTCCCAAGAACACCATCTCTTTCAACTAAAATTCACATCTCAAATGTCACTCATGTTCCACATAAGAGCTTGAATATATCAAACTATCATCAATGAACACTACTACACATTGATCTAGTAATGGTCAGAATATTCAATTTATTAGGTCCATAAATACAGCTGGGGCATTAGTCAACCCGAAAGGCATCACTAAAAATTCATATTGTCCATATCGAGTTCTAAATGTCATCTTCTGTACATCTTGTTCCTTAATCCTTAGTTGATGGTATCCAGATCTCAAATCCACCTTAGAAAATACTCTTTACCCCTTGAGTTGAGCAAACAGATCATCAATTCATGAAAGGGCATATTTATTCTTTAACATCACTCTATTTAATTGACAATAATCAATGCATAAGTACCATCCTTCTTTTAAAAAAATAGTACAGGAGCTCCCCAAGGTTAATTATTAGGTCAAATAAAACCTTTATCTAGTAATTCCTGAAGCTAGATCTTCAATTCCACTAACTCCATCGTTGTTATCCTGTATGGAGCCTGTGTTATCAGAATGGTGTAGTAATTGTTAAAATTATTACAATGCCTTTTTTTGTTTAATTTTAGGTGTTTTTCATCCCATCTCGGTCTATTTTAAGGGTCAACCTTGTTCAAGTCTAGATACATTATCAAATGCCTCCAATATATTTTTATTTATATATTTATTTATTTTTAGGGTCTTTAAACACAAGTTCATAATCATTATTGAATTGTTTGGATGCAAGACATTGAATTCATTGTAGTCGGGGGTATTTAGGTCTTTTAGCCTCATTCTTTTTGTTAATTTAAGTTTGGTTAAGGATAGTAACATAATTTACCATTAAAATAATAGTTTTATATTTGAAAATTTGTTGGTGCATTAGAGCAAGCATCAGCGTGTTGGAGCCGCCAAACACTTTGCCAATTTTCAGCGATAAAAAATGGCTTACACTATCTTAGTTTATTCCTTGTTGTCTCATCTTCCATTATAGGCGCCGCACGTTCTTCAAATGTGGTTGGTGTATCGTCGATGATCTTTTTGTTTTCTTCCTTCATTTCTCTCTCTTACCCTGGTAAATACATTGTGGTCCTCATTGTTATTTTATGTTTGAACCTTTTAGTTTTCATTACTGTTTTTTAATCATTTTTTCTTTTGTTGAAGTTTTGTTTATTTTCAATTTAGCCTTTTGTGTTTAATTTGTATATATAATGTATTTCGATTCGGTCCTTCAACTTTTAATTTCTTTTTTTTTTCTTTACTCTTTTGTCAAAGTTTTTATGGCTTTCAATTTTATCTTTCAAATCAAGTTTATGATTTTTTTTCTATGATAATAATGATTTCAATTTGATCCCTTTTCTTTTGATTTTTTATTGTTTTCCTTAGCTTGTTTTTCAAGGTTTTTATAGTTTTCAATTATATCCTTGAAATCAAGTTCATAGTTTTTATTTTTTCAATAATAATAATAATAATAATAATAATAATAATAATAGTAATAGTAATAATGATGGTATTACTTATTAATAACAATAGTGATAGTGATTTTGATCCTTATTTTTTGAATTGCTATTTTTTAAAATCTTTTTGTATGATTAAAATTATTATTTTTAATTTCATTCTTTAATATTTAATTTTTTTAGAAATTAGACTTCGTGATTTTTCTAAATTAGGTGTTTCAAGTTTAATTACTCGGGTCACGAATTTAAAAAGTTAATATATATTTTTAAAAGACTATAATTCTTTTTATTTTTAATCGGGTTATTTTAGTCATATAATTTGGACATTTTTGATGGAATGTCTCATGTTGGCTTAGCTTTAATTAACATTTTTACATATTTGTCATAAATGGTTTTTTTTTACTTTTTTTTCTATTTTCAATACTTAAACATTATTTTTTGTTTAAAAACATAATCTAGCTTCGCGATGATACGCGTGCACAAATGCTAGTTTTATCTAGAAAAATAAACAAAACGACATTCAAACAGAGTGTGCCTAAACTGAATTGGCCAATTCTACTTGCAAAGTACATGAATATAAATAAAGAGTTAGACATTACAATTTTTACAATCCTAATAAAACTAAAATTATTGGATTTGAACCCATGTTAAATTAGAAGTACAATCCAAATTTGCTTTATATTTATTTTAATATATTTATAATTAATAATATTTTAAGTAATTTCTATATTAATTTTCTTCAAATATCATTTAGTGAAGGACATAAGGTAAATTGTACCAAAGAATCCATCAAGTTATTCATTTTATACATAAGAGAAATAATGAAGATTGAATACCAAGTATGCACCTTGAAAGTCCTCTAAATAAAATTATTAACAAAGCCATTTAGGTAAGGAAAAACATTCTATCCATAGACTCATTTGCATTATTTATTGGAATTGTATAATGATGTATTTTTCTTTCACACTTAAAAATATTGAACTGATTATTGGGGGGTATTGAGATCTTTTCATAAAACTCATTAATCATTACCAAATTAATCAGGGATGAATAAGTTTTTTTTTCCATTTTAAAAGCACAATGCAGCAACTAAAATGCCCTTGAAAGAAAAGATTTTAAAACTAGTGTCCAAGGTCTTTTTTTTATTTTCACAAAGATTTTTTTGTTATTATCAAATTAACTGATGAGCAATTTGATATTTGATTAAATATAAAAATAAAAAATAAAAACACGTGAGAGAAATAATGAAGATTGAAGACCAAGCACCACACCCTTGGAAGTCCTCTAAAAAATATATTAACAAAAGCCATTTAGATAAGGAAAAACATTGTATACATAAACTCGTTTGCATTATTCATTGGAATTGTTTAATAATATATTTGTCCTTCACACCTAAAAATATTGAATAGGTTGTGGGGGTATTGAAGTCTTTTTATAAGACTCATTAATTATTATTAAATTAATCAGGGATAAATAAGTTTTTTTTTTTCATTTCAAAAGCACAATGCAGCAACTAAATGCTCTTGAAAGAAAAGATTTTAAAACTAGTGTCTAAGGTCTTTTTCTTATTTTCACAAAGGTTTTTTTTTGTTATTATCAAGTTAGCTGAGGGAAATTTTGGTATTTAATTAAATATAAAAATAAAAAAAATAAAAATCATGGTGAAACGACCAAAATGTCCTTCAAAGAAAAAATTTTAAAATCAGCACCCAAAGTCTTTTTTATATTTTCATAATGGTATTTTTTGTTATTACCGTATCAACTGAGGGTAAATTTGGTATTTGAGTAAATATAAAAAATAAAAAGTGGTTGACGTGTGCGTTTGTGTGGTTGACGTGCGCATTTGTGTGGGAAGAACCTATGCCCTTCAGGAGATGCATGTGGCGCCTCCTAGTGGCCAAACTAAAATTTATTTTATATATCAATTTTGATCCTTATTTTTTGAATTATAATTTTTTTTGAATCCTTTGTATAATTGAATTTATTTTATATATCAATTTTATTCCTCGTTCTTTTTATTACAATTTTTGTTTTGAATCCTTTTGTATAATTGAAATTATTTTTTTAATTTCATCTTTCAACATTTAATTGATTGAGAATTGGGCTTCATAATTTTTTCAGATATGGTGCTTCGAGTCTAATGACCTAGATCACAGGTTCGAGAAGTTAACGCTGGTTGACATTGATTTTCTTTATTTTTTTCTATCGGATTATCTAAATCTTATGACTTGAGCTGCAGGTTTGATGAGATAACCTAAGTTGGCTCAATCTTGACTACTAGGGTTATAGATTTATCATGCTAACTCAGGTTGACTAAGCCATGTGTTTTAGATCATTTTTTTTTACCTCATTTCATCATTTCATATTTAATAAATTAATAATTGACTCGGTCTCATTTAAAAAATAATCTAGATTATCATGATCACGTTTTTTTTTTTAAATATTTATTTGTTATTGTTGTTTTTTTTATTATCTAATTTAAATAAAACCAATTTATTTAACCCAAGTCATAAATTTTTTTCTTTTTCAAAAAACATTTACAACACTTGAAATTTAACCTAACCTGCATTAGTGCGGGTGAACCTAGTAAGCAAGGAAAGCTTGAAAATGGCAAAGGCTGGGGGGCGATGCATTGTCCACTCGCTGTTTTATTCTCTTATTAAAAACCTCACAGCATTCAGGCCAGGCCCTCATGAAGTCCTGCGACCAAGCCAGGCAGCCCTAGTGCCTACAACTACAAGCCTACACCTTTTTCGTTTACATATTTGTTCCATTTTTGGGAGGAAAAAAAAAAAAAAACAGAATTCTATTTCCCCCTCCCCATCATTTCCATGTACAATTTTATTTTATTATTGATCTTTTGTTGCTCTGTATATTTTAGCAACACACATTAATTAAAAGTAAATAAGAAAAAACGTTTTTTTTTTAATTTGCAATACATATTTTAGCTCCTGATTTTTTTCATCATGGAAAAGTCTTTAGACGATGACTCATAAGAAATCATGCATGTCCTTTAAAAAAAAGGTTTCTTTGCTAAAAGGTACTCAACCGTGAGATACTACAGATCAAAATACTTGATGCTACGAGTCCCTAAACAAAAAATTTCATTCCACTATTTTAGAAATTAAGACTCACAGCTTGTTTTTTTTTTTTTTTAAAAAAAAAAGGAGTAAAATACATTGTTTTGAAAAAGAAAAAGAAAAAGAAAAGGCAAAGGCAAAGGCAAACTTGCTCGTTTCAACATGAATGCCTGCAGAACCAATACGATAGTGCTACATAAAATTGCCTCATCAACCCTGAAAAGCTATTTAACATTCTGCTTTATTGCCATTGGTTGCTCGGTAAAATTGCTAAATCCAACTCATCCAAGGATGCTGATAGAATTTCCCACTTGTGCATATGAGACTATTTATGAATTGCTTCATTCTTCAACACCGCACTCAGAAATCTAGTTCTTCAGGAAATTTGTCAATCCCCAAGAAAACATACTGCATCTCCTCTTTCCATGTCTGCATATCTCTCAATCATTAGCCATGATAAGATTGCATAGCAAGTTACCAGATACTTTAAAAACATACCTCGTGTCGAAAGACAATCCTTATATCGGGTACGTTTGACTTGTGAATGTTGTTTCCTTCTGGCCCCCGCAAAAAATATTTGCTACCCAACCAATGTAACTGCAGTATAAACCCAAAGAAGGATCCTCTGAACCTTACTCTACAAAGCTATATGGTGCTTTAAAAACAAAATATCACTCATAATTCTTTTAAACTTGTAATGAAAATAAATGTCCTTTCAAATACTTAAAATATAACCTCGATAAATTAATAACCTTGAATAATATTTTCGTTCAGTCCCAACTTAAATTTGAAGTTTAAATAATATCTCGATTAATTAATAAATTTTCACAGTTCCAAGAGTATTAATTTATAGAGGTTTAACTGTATTTGAGAGTTATCCTTTAAATCTAATGCCATGAGTTTCTCATAACAGTAGAGTTTACTTTGGATACTTGAATGAACATTTATTTTTTCTTCTCACAAACATGTTTACTACCAACATTCGTTTCTCCTATTTTTCAATTTTCTCACCTTTGCTGCATGGGAAAATCCAGATTGATAAACAGAATTTCTCGCTATCTCGCATAGGTCACATGCACTGAGCTTCCATACCTGAAAAAAGAACAGAATTCTATAGCATGCACCACTACAACTGAAATTACAAATAATAAATATGGAACTACCGAACCTTTGCTGCAACACTGTACTCTTCCACTAATGGTTCTTTTGTTAAATGAATTTGCAAGGGGTCATCAGTTGAGAGAGAAACATTCAAGCCACGCTGGAAGAATATAGGAAATGGGTTGTGATGATAGTTCAGGAAAAGGGAATTATTGCTCAATGGTGACATAGCCAATCCAATCTGGAAATAAAAGTGACAGTTGTTAATCATCGGAGCATTTTCCAACTTATGGATATACAACTGCATAAGATGCAAGATGACAGAAAAGAAAAGAAAATAAAAGAAAAGAAAAGGAAAATATTTCTACTCTGGAGTTTTTTAAAAGAGAAAGGACTAGGAAGTTCAAAATCAATAGTAATTTCACTAAGGTGAAGCACTAGTGCAAAGTCAAATGAAGAACATAAACATGTGTCTCTAGGATATTAGATGGCAGATAACAGTTTTTTCCCCTAGCAACAGGAACATATATTAAGATATGCAATAATACAACGATGCTAAATGGAAGAAGATTTCTTCCTGATAATACAATGTTTCGTTGCAAATCACAAGCATATTCCATTATTTCAACTGCATGTTTCCCAGAGTCAAGTGGAGCTAACCTGAGCAAGGTAATACAAATATTGCAAGACAGGGGATTTCCGCAAATTGATCCCATGAGATATATTATTGCATAGAAGGAATGCAGCAGCCAAATGGTCAACATCACCAGCCTGCATATTGTACTGATCGTCAGCAGCTCAGCAATCCAAGCAAAAATAAAAGAAAGATCAAGAAGAGCAATAACCTCTCCACAGTGTGGACGAAATTTGATTGTAGGCAATCCTTTTGATTCGCGAAGCTGGAAAAGTTGGAGAACAAAACAATTGGAACATGATCAGCATAAAAGGTTTTACCTCCTTTTATTTTCTATTTTCCAAGAAAGAGCAACATGAAGGTGTAATAGACAAACAAATAAAACAAACATTGCCATCCAACAAAATTAACCAAATGAGTTCTTGACTAATGCATTTGTCCTAGGCAAATCAACCTGTTAAGTAATTACTCAAAAACATTCCTCCTGCCAAAATGAAATTGAGGCAACAAATTTATCGAGCATTCTGGTAAGAATAGGGGATATTGCGTGGTGAGATCTTGGGGCTTGCAACACAAGCAGCATGTTCAATCTTGTAAGCATCCATTTCATTAAAAATGCTGAGAGGACTGTCTCAAAAGTTTCCATCCCACTTCAGTAGGACCATAATTTGACAATGGCCTTTTCTGGTTATTTTGATAAATGAACTTGATGAATTAATAAGTCCAGTACTATAATTTGCTTTATATATCACCACATATCCTGGAGATCATCATGCAAAAGTTATAGACTACATGCATCAGCCAACTATACAGCAAGGCAACTTAAGTCAAATTCTTTAATGAGGTAAAAATCTGGGATAAACATTCAATTAATTGTTAGTGGTATACCTTTCTCAAAGATGTTTCATTGTGTTTCTGAAGAGACAGGTTGCCAGTAGTAGAAAGGAGATATTGAGAAGAGGTGCAATGGAAAACAGGAGACAAACAAACAAAAAAAGGAAAGAAAAAAAAGCTAAAAGAGATTATGTTGTTGAAATTTCAACCAGCCCCCCTCAACTGGGTGAAATTCCCTCCCTTTCCCTAACTGAACGAACCAAAAAGGGGGAACAATTGTAGCAAAAACCATTCCTCTATTTTACCACCAGGCCAAACTCACCGTTGAGAGTAGAAACTATCGTACTACTATGGAGCTTGCTATAACATTGAACTTGTATCAACATTAATACACCCAATAACTAGACAAAAACAAGCTACATAAAGCATTGTTAAAGAAACCAAAAAGTAGCAAGCAATGCACACCTTGTTAAGAGTATACAAGTTCGCATAACAGTAATATGCATAATAGGAATATGCTGGATTAAACTCATTGGTCCATTCAGCTGGCTTTGGCATGTGTTTAGTTGGACGCCTTTCTGGTCTGCTTTCATCATCAACAATATCTAATCCCACAACCTGCATGAAGATAAGAGCATTAATTTAATTCTCAGAGGATGGTCTCTAACATTTCAGCATGTTGAGGCAGACCTTTTTCTAATAAATGGGTTGTGAATTACACAAGCAAAAGCACAGCAGAGATAAAGAAATAAATTTTTTTAAAAAATCATGTTTGTTGGACCAAAGAGGAAAACATGAACTTCCTAACTATATCCACTAAAAACTACATGCCAATCAAATTATTACGGATATACAATATGTTCAAATAAGAGAAACTATGAGATAAATTTACCTGCATTAAAAAAACATGTAGTTGAGGATGGGAGCTCGGATTGATTGTAACTTCGAATAGTGGAATGAAAACATTATCAAGAATATTCTGGAACGAAGTAACTGTTCCCATTTGCTTGTATACATTGTAAAGCCGTGGAAGCTGCTCGAACAAGATTTTTATTAAAAAGGAAAAAAAAAGTGGTGAAGATAACGGGAAAACCCAATAAAGATTTCACTCCAAGCAAACTCATGAATTGTTACCAGTGAGGACTTGATTCTAGAACACTTAAATTTGCCTAGAACAGTGATGCTCCAAGTGATACTGATGCAACATATTCAATTTTGTCAACTTATTTCTAACAATAGATAAACAATGCCACATGATAGTTCAAGACTTCGATTTACTAAAAAAAAAGGCTTAGAATCTTTTGTTCCAATATAAACAATTTTTTCTTCCTAATATAAACTATCTTGTGTTTAAATAAGTTTCTCATGGTCCAAAGTTCTGAGCAAATACATTCTAATGGTATGAATCATCATGCTCAGGAGTGGCCACTCTAATTAGTTGGGTGGATGAATGGCTAAACACACATAACAATGCAGCTTCCATAAGAAAAGGCACAGCATTAAAAATTACCTGGATCAACCAAACAGCATTCTCACTGTAAATTGCATTATTAATGAACCAACTTGCCAACTGGTCCCATTCACTTTGTTTTCTCCCATATATGGATACTCTATACTCGGCCATCTGAGTTTATTGGATAACAAATTTTGGTGTCAATAATAATAAAAATGTTTTTATTAGAACTTAAGTCAATAACTGAGCTTACAGCTATTTGTAGCAATTCATAATCATTGGATACAAAATAATCAAATGATAACAGAGAACATGTAAGGGAGCCTGACGAGTGTGACTAATGGCTTGTGGCAAGAGATGCAACTATCATCAATGGGCGTGAGCATAGTTGCAAGGGGGCAGCCTAAGCCAGCCCTGGCAACATGAGAAAAAAAAGGAGTTGATCCAGAGCATGACAAGAGAGAAAAACAAAAGGCAGACTGTAAAAGCAACCAGCAGCCAAACTGACAATTACAGGCTAGCAACATTGGTGATGATACCTCTGAAACTGCCATCCTGCCTAACATTATGGCTTATTAGGGACTAAAGGAGAGCCCAAATTAGTTTTACATAGTGCCCAAACCAGTAATGTCCATTGTTGAGGACCAACAAAAAGGATAGTTTAAATATGCCTATAGAATTCCTAAGCATATTGCAAATAATTCCAAAGCTGTCCTGAAATAGTAAGGTATATTTTTTTGTCCAGTTTTTATATAAATCTTTTGAGCATCTTCATTCACCACTGATATACATCAAAAAACTTCCCAAGGCAAACTAAAAACCGTGACATATAATTTCCCCCGACCGCTAAAAGATCCAAATGTCAATAAAATCAAAATAAAAAAGCCTTATGCCATACAGCATCCAAGAGCAACAAAAGGTTCATTGATGCAGAGCCAAAAAACCATGCAAATACTTGCTCAAACTTGAGCAGCTAGAAAAAGATTTCATTGCACATGAATCAAGATTTTGGCCTCTGAAATCAGTTTCTAGAACTTACAGGGAGCTTACGGACGTACATGCAGAAAATGAGAGGGAGAGAACTTGTGAAGAGATTTTTTTTTTCCAGTTGCATATAAATGCTGCCAAAAATATAAGAAAAAGAAAACTCCCTTTCCTACTTTGTGTACAGTACACAACATTTGTGCACATACTTTGAATGACTGAAGAATGAGAAAACAATTGTTCAGGTAGGATAGCAGGATATCAATGCACAAAGGGTCCACAA
>Ga0307507_10005589_pt1 | contig 20496 bp, 20 predicted proteins | sample 7_EM_MG_FD_207223 | JGI IMG/M metagenome (GOLD analysis project Ga0307507, IMG submission 207223) | Populus trichocarpa ectomycorrhiza microbial communities from riparian zone in the Pacific Northwest, United States - 7_EM | ecosystem: Host-associated > Plants > Roots > Unclassified | place...
TTGTTTTTATCTACTCCCCCCCCCCCCCCCCCCCCCCCCCCCCCCGGGGGGCCGGGGGCGGGGGGGGGGGGGGGGGGGGGCAGAGATTGGCTAACGGGGGCTGTTTACTATAGGCGTGGTGGGCTTTGCGGTGACCTGGGGTGGTGGGGATTTACCCCATAAGGGGTGATGGTATCATGATTTTTTGAGGGGGGCTGGGCTCATGTCATCCAATTCTTAAGGAGTTCCACTATCTCTCCCACAGTTGGAATATATCCGTATCTCCTAAGTTATCTGGGATACCTGTGTATTAGATTTCCCACCATCACGTGTAGTCGGAATTGGGGACTAGTGGGAACACCAGTCCCAGAAGAGAATTCTGAAATGGAACAAAAACTAAGCTTTTGTGCTTATCCCAATTGGTGATTTTAACAATACTCGAGTAGATTGAGTCCAGAGGCAAGAAAAACTACAAACAAGCAGTAATATAGAAAGAAATAATCACCTTCCGTCCAGCCTTCTTTTTAAAAGTTTCGCTGCCGGCCCACTCTCTATTGGCCTTTCATCCTACCCCTTGCTTACGGTCTACCAAGTTTTCCAAAAAGCCTTCTCTCCAGCATATCTAACTTGTAAGCCCATTCCCCAATACCTTAAATCCGTAAATCCTCTCCAACCCTTTTCCTTCTCTCCTTGCTCCCAGCTGGCCTTCAGCTCTTGCTCTGAACACGGTTAGTCTTTAGTTCTAGCATAGTTTTGCTGGGAATTTTTTGCCCTCTCTGAATCACTGGTTTTTATACCGCCTTTAAGCCTACAATTCTTGCTACCTCAACTTTAGTTCATTTACATCACAGTCATGATCACCACTACGGCCATCATTGCTCCTGTAATTATCGTTATTGCTAATAGTTACCTAGTTCCGAATACACGATGAGAATATAGGTACTCTCCTTACAAGTAGAGTACTAGCGTAACCGTCGTACGATTACGCGCTAACAAGATTGACGCAACCATGTCCTAAGTCATCCGGTGGGAGAAGATATTACAGACTAAAGGATCCCCTCGGCTGTCTCGCTACTTCCCACCCCCTTCATCCTCCTGTTACCCATCTCATCTCACAATGTGATAGCAAATATTGTGGTCTAGTTACTACAACTGAGAAACTTGGAATAAGCCTTTCCTCGCTTTCGCTTTCACAGTTAAGTTTAAGGGAGTATTATTCTATACCTGCTTCTACCATAGAGAAATGCTAATCTATCTGAAGGTATTTTCAGACGTTTTCACTGTACCTTTTTCTGGTGCTAGTTACTTGAATTGCACCCATTGCCCATCATGCCCAACCTCTGATAGCTAGGAAGCAATAAGACAGACTGTGGTACCCATACTGAAAAAAAATACTCAACTGGTAGCAGCAATTGAGGATAATTCTGATACTTGCCCATAATCTCACAGTCGGCTTAGATTATCAAGGCTTGTAACTCTTAGGTTTATAGATTACACAGCTTTATCGATTGTAGATTCTGTGCTTAGACTTCTCCCCCTTTTGTCCATTGCAAATTCTTCCCCCCTCACATTTTTAAATCATGACATTGCGTATGATATAATAATGAAAATCTTAAAATTGATTACAAACAAAACTTACATAATATGTTTGCTGTGGCATTTGAGGGGGGGGGCATATGAGACCTTAACCGTAAGGCTCAAGACGGTTTGCACGACCAATCGGAACTTGGCTACGGTTGGGGCAGGCGGTTTTGGGTTTGGTGGCCAGGGTGTACCCGACATATTCGTGTCCACCAATGTCTGAATCAACTGTCCCGCAGGCCAAGATTCATCATTTCTCACTCGTGAAAAGGGTCAAACTGCCGATATTCTCGCCTGGATGGTCGTGGTACCCGAGGTTATCATAGCAGTTACTTGCCGGTTCCTTACAAAGTTTAGAGAAAAGAGAGATTGGTTATGGGGGTAGTGTTGGTATATAGAGCGCTGCAAGAAATCGAATAAATGGACAATGTGATGTGTAGTGAAGAATCTCCTCCTCCGAGGGGTGAAAGAAAGGGCAAACACATTAGACCTTAACTTTACTAGAAGGAACATCTCGAACGTCCTAGCATAAGTTTCGTTTATTCGAGTTACGGTATCGTATTTGGCAAATGGGGATCTGGATATTATTAAGACAGAGTTCGATAAGTTACCTCCGACGAAAACTTTATTCGAAATAGGCCCGCGGCCCGACGCCACCGAGCTCTGAGCGAGGTCTTTACTTCTTCCTAGCACTCGCTTCCTGATGAGACCTGTCCATCGCAAAGCTCAAAATCCACCTAATTTCGCCGGTGCTGAAACTTGGAGCTCCCCCGAGTTGATCAGCCTTGACCCTCTCAGAGGTTACGAACCATCTCATAATTGCCACGTCCTCCCTGAGCGCCGCCTAAAGCAGTGGAGTATAGCCGCATCTCGGGGTTCTGATGTTAGGGGAAGTCCTAAGATTGATATCGGCGCGCTCGGAGGCTAAGGGAAGCCTCATAATCTTCCCCCACCCCGTATTTACTGCGCAATAGATCGGCGTGAAGGGGAGCCCAGCTGAAGGTTGACATCTACCCCCTCATCCACTAGAGGAGGGCTAACTAATTCGTCATACCCTAGTTGGGTTGCTATGTTCACCGGGGGGAGTCCCTTGTGGTATGGTATGGTGGGGACAAGGTACTCTCTCCTAAGAGCTCGTATCTATTCATTCGTCCATAAGCCGCGATCTCATCATTTCGAGGTCCCGATTGTGGGCCGCGATGTACGCTGGTGCTTTATGCGTGTTGTAGTATCCGAATTCGTTAAAGTCGTGCCTGCCGGCATCGGAGAGCGACCTAATGGCTTGGTGCTTTCCACACGGCTATTTTCTCTAGTGGCCACAAAGTTTATGGCTAAGTTATGCTCGGCTTGGCATCTGCAAGGATTTTATGCATTCCTAAGGGAAAAAATAACTGCTAAACCCTCGAAGGAGAGTTCTGAGCCCCTGGTAGGTCTTGTGGGGCTGTTTTCTAGAAATCTCGGTCGTGGGGTAAACGGGCAAAGTCATTTCAGCCCAACTTATCGATGTATGGTGCACAATTCCTCCAAGCAGTGCACTTGCGCTCGAGCTAAGTTATGGTGCAATGGGCCTCGGATTTTGGTGTTTTTTTTTTTCGCTGATTAACACTAAACTTAATCTGCGCACAAGGAAGGGGGATCGGGGATGGTGGCCTCTGAGCTTCTCAACGCATAATGGTAAGGCTCCCTGTCAGGCATCTTATGGCGGGGTGAATCCAGCTCGAGTCATTGGTATAATGGACATATTTGCATGTGAAGTACCACACCAACATCCGTGCTGCACGGCACTCCTGGTCGGCCCTTAACGGCAGCGCGCCGATCCTGTGCTACCAAGCAAGTTTCAGTCGCTCTAACAGTTTGGGGAGACCGCAGTGAAGCTATACAAAACCAGACTAGAGGCGTTATCCCTTAAACTGCTCTAATTTTGTTTGAGAAATTATGCGAGTGATCTCCTATGATGCATTTCTTCAGCATCCCTCCACATCAACGATCCTCATTTTTCCATCCTAAATTTGCAAAATTAGGAGAAAAGAGCTTGCTGAGTGGTCTGATTTACAGATTTTTCGATGGGGGAACTTATTCGCCCTTTTCTATCTGTTAGAAGAAAGTTAGGGTTAATTACTGGCTGTCCCGGAGAATACTCAGGGGAGGAATATGATACAAAAAGAGATAGCGACAAGGAGTCTCGTGCTTCAGCGCATGCTGCTGACTGACGGGTGTCCCTCTATAACGCTTATCAATTTTATCTTAGGGGGACTCGTATTTTTTCGCCCACCAAGTCCACCCAGCGATGAAAGATGTAACATAGCATCTATCTTACTAAACCCATCCAGTACAAGGGAAGAATTCTCCTCTTACCAAATGGCAAATCTGCGATGCTGAGGCTTTTGTCCCAATTATGTCACCAAGAAGTATCATCCTAAAGAGCTTGCTTATAGAGAATGACAAGCCCGAGCTCAAGAATTTTCGGTCTTGGTGATCAGCGTTTCCGCAAGTGATTAACTATTTTCTTGGCTTCTCTATAACTTTGGAATCTTATATCATATATGTAAGCACCAAGACCTAGCCCAACCCGTCTGTACTAGTATACCTCTCCAGTTTTATACGGAAGGAGTTCATGAAAATTGGATAGTGTGCCGGGGATCAAGGTATTGTTGCGCAAGAAATAACTGAACGCGTCCGGGTAACTATTAGAATTAGATAATAATATTATATAACAGCAATCACGAAAGAGAACTCATCTCTCATAGGATACCGGTAGGGACTTTTGGATTGACTTGTCTTAATATAGTTGCCTTAGCTTCTTAAAAAATATCTCAGAAGGATTGAAACAGTACACAACATAACCCCCTAGGCTATGTTTCTAGGGTGAATTCAGAGGCATTTTCGCACAAGTGGGCCCTGGGCCTCAACGCTTAGAGTGTGTAGGATCCCTTGTTAGTTTTATAAGGCATAATTGTAGTCCTGCGGGAATCCGGACTACCGTCTACTTCATCTGTCTGCTTGTAGGCCCTGATAGATCCGCCGAGGAGGGAATCATTCTCGTTCCTACTCGCAAAAACGCTAAAGCTGACGCTGAAGTACCTCAACAGGGGAAACTGGTTATTTAGCGATCATGTGGCTTTGTCCACAGAAGTGCAATCCACCTAGGGTGATCTTAGCTTCGTCTTGGGGCTTGGGCGCTAAGATAGCTATGTTAATAGAGCAGCGCAAATTGAGCTCGCGAGTTTACGCTCTTGCAGAGCCCAAGCTTAGGTCAGGCTGTAGACCTTACGTACAGTGCTGCCTCACCACAATAGAATCGGTACCTCACCCTTCGAAGCCAAGCTAACCAATCAATCTTATGTCTTGTGTAACCATTTCACCCGAGCCACCCGAGCCACCTCGCGTCACTCACCAAGGCTCAAGCCTCCATTCCTATTATTCCAAGCAGCACCTACGGTATTCAACTCGTAAACGATTACGAACTCCCCCGTTTACCCACCGCACTTTCTCCCCCTCCCTCCTTCCTCTCACAATCCACAACGACCACCACCCACAACGCACCCTCCCACGCATCCTTCCACGTACTCTCCCACGTTCTCGATCTATAAAGTAACAACCCATCGAGGCACCGAAACATGTCTCTGCCAAACATAGGCCCACTAGAAATCTTAGGTACCCTTCAAACTTGGGCCATACGTTCCTTCGTAAGCTTCCTTAGCTACCCACCACATCACTACCTCTAATTAACACCCAACTAGGTATTCCTAGGAATTCTAACCATGGCCCCAGCAATCCTAATCCTCCTCTACGACGCAGCACTCTACGTCTGGCGCTACCTGATCCTCGCGCCCCTAACCGGCACGCCATTCCCAGACCAGACAGTGGAGGACGTTGCACGGGAGGAAGTGGAGCAGATCAGTACCACGACTGCGACCGCAGCACGGCCTACACTTACTACGGTTACGGGCCAGCGGAGGAGGACGTTGTCTGGGAGTGCTGAGCAGCCGTTCCCGGCGTCGGTGGAGAGATTAGTGGAGCCAATGGAGGGGATGAAGGGGGTTGGGTCGTAATCTTTTTTCTTATTGGTTTACATTTCTAGCAAGAGATTTTATGCATAGTTTGGGGACGTGGCATGGGGAGTTTGTGGGGCTTGTTCCTTTTTCTTTTAGCGGTGGTTAGGGGGCTTTGGGCAAGGAGGGGGGAGGGCGAATCGGTGATTTAGAGACTAGTAAGTCCATTTAATCCCGTTCATCTCCCAGTGATTAATACGTGGTTGCTCGTTTACGGCGTTCGGCGGGGCGATGGGCAACGGGGCCTGGCGTTTAATAACCTACCTAGGGTAGTAGTATCATAATATCATTCTTCCGCCATTCCTAAGATTCTTATAGGCACTTATGTATTATTTCTGTCCAAATCTACAACGGTTCCATGGCTCAGTTGGTTAGCGCGTGGTGCTAATATCATCCAGATGTTAACGCCAAGGTCGAGGGTTCGACCCCCTCTGGAACCAAAATTCCCTTTTTTTTTTTTCCTGCTCTCTTGCTTCCCTACTATGATATTATTTGGGCACGGAGGTTAGTGATGAGATGGGCAAGGGCACGGATAGCCGGAGAACATATATACGGTGTCGTATGCATGGCGCGGGAATCTATAGAGCAGTGCCAACTCAAGAACCTGTTGTGAGTGCATCTTCAACCGGAAAATTGCCATCAAGCTTGAGAGATCCAGCCGCTTTACCGCCATTGGCGTTGCGCAGAGATATGCTCTCGGATCACCAATACCCCTGCCCGTCTCATCACTTACCTCCGCACCCGAGTACCTAAGAAAGTGAATTATCTACTTTTTTTCCCCTTTGACCCGGGCATCGCATTCAAGTCTCTACACACCCGACACCGACAACTAATTAATTACCCTCTAGTCTTGCGGTGAGACAGCCGTCGCCAAGAACCCAACACCGGCGCACCGTTATTGGTCCATTCCAAACGGAAAACCCAACCCCACAGTGTCGCACCGTCCTCGAGTGCAGTGCTGTGCATAGTCTACTGCCTTCCATCATACGCCACCATCAAGCCTTGAAAGCACTCTACATACGAGTACAGCAAGTACGGTGCGGGTATTCCACTGTATGGTACTCCTACATACACCGCAGTAACTCGTACACCCCTCCCCCCCCCCAGTAACTTATTAGATAAAAGCACTGTACTCGAGTAATTTCAGGCCCACCCATTAAGGGTTTTCAAAGTTTAAAAAAATGACTTTTCGGTAATGAGTAAAACACCGAAAGTTGCATTAGGTTACTTTATGGTGTTAGCCAATAGTGTTCTCACATTTTGGGTAACATATTTGAATGCATGATAAAGGTCTGATACCGGTAACTGAAGGTACTAGTAAAATGCAGAGGCTACAGGGGACCTTATACTAGATATCAGTCAAAAAAAAACTCAGTTCACTAACAAAAAAGTCAAAGTTGCAAGGTTTTTTTTACCAGAGAATATAGATGGTCACTTACAGAGTATGATAATATGTTATTATATTTTCAGAAGTTTTCTTCAAATTTTTTAAAATTTCCCTTTTGCCCTACATATTGTTCCTAAATTCTAGTAGAGTTTGGTTAAATAGAATTTCACAGCAGTTAGGACTGTCTGGAACCCTTCAGGCCTACCGGAAGGGAAAGTACGGTATGGTAAGGTAAAGTAATTGTAAGGTAACATTTTCCTGGGTGTGCAGAGCTTCTATGAAACAGCAAGGTAATCTAGTTCTTTTTCGACATTTTTTTTAAACTCTGAAAACAACCAATTATACTAGCGTGACAGGGTTAAAGCTGGAAAACTTGATTGGAATTAAATTTTTTCCACCTTTCAACACGGCTGCAGGATCACCGTACGTGTACTCGTACAGTGCAGTGTACGGTAGTACGGCTGTACCTTTTCCCAATGACTAAATTAAAATGTCAACTTCCCCCCTCCCCGTACTATAACTTTACCGTAACTAGGAACTTGCCGTATCGTACAGTACTCAGTACTCTACCGCACCGACCCGGCCATTCCCCGTACCGTAGCATAATACCCTGTCGTACCGTAGGCTGAGGCATGCCATCGATCACGCCCCATGCCGGGGTACAGTACTCGCAGTGTCGAAGCGTTTTTAGAAAAGACTGCTATTGCATACCACCCATTTTCGAGAAAAAGTGCCAAATTTTGGCGGTATGCAATAGCAGTCTTTTCTAAAAACGCTTCGACATTGCGAGTACTCGTACATCAATGTCATGTTGTATCCCATCCCAACGATCACACGCATTGCAGTTATGGCGGCAACTGCGTTGCTGGCACTTATTTTATTTTATTTTTATTTTTATTTTTTTATCACAGAGCTCTACAGTGTTGAATCTTGGAATATTATTATCGTTATCCGGTGCTCAAGTGCTTATGCTAGTACGTGTACTGTACAAGGACCAACTTGGTGACAAAAAGAAATGGATCCCCACCTGGTTTTTTTTCCGTTCAAAATGCATACTTTACTTACCACCATGACATTGGAAGAAGAAAGAAGAAATTCAGGGATTTTTTTAGATACGTAGTTACCGTATAGTATAGCTTAACATGAAGATTCACATATATAATTGAACACTAGGTTATAGAAAACATGTTATGATAAGAATCCTGAGTGCCTAAGTTTCTATTGAAAAAAAGACCACTAAAAACATTGCCAAGATTGTCAATTTATAACATGGCAGCCTAGCTTCACTTACTTAGACGACTGCGAGCACTTGGCAGAGTGGAAAAAAAAAACATTTGATTTTACTTTTTAAAAGAATATCAAGGGGGTGTTTTGGCTGCGTGATCATGATTTGAAGTCATGATTTGAGATCAGGCCTTGGCAACTTTAACCCCCAACCCTCACTACTACTATTAATCCTGTGTCTACTTGGATTGGCTGGCTGGTGATAACCTAACTTAAGTTACAATCGCCAAGACGTGATCTCAAATCACTATTTCAAATCATAATTAATCACGCAGCCAAATATCCCCTAAGATTTGCTGTCCACCTTTTGTTGTGGTGGTTAGCCAAAAAAAAAACTAGTGGACTTTTGTATGGGAAAACCCCGATGGGGGTCTATTTCTTTTTTGTCACCAAGATCGTACCTTGCTGTACAGTGCTCGCACTGTGCACCGACTGAATTATGATGCTCGAATGCTTTGCACAATAGTACCGGTGCACTACAGGGCTCGTGCATTGCATGGCCACAGAGCCCTCTAGAAAGGTCTTTCCCTTTTGCGTCTTTACGAGGTACAGTAGTAGATATTCACTGTCGGTTGGTTGGTTAGTTGGTTGCTAGTGATTGGTCAGAGGGTTGGGTATGGCATGTGCATTCGTGATTACTCGTAGTGTGCCTTGCACCGTACGAGTAATTGAGGTTGTCTAAGGAACATAGTGACGCGGATCGGGTGTGAGAGGTTTATAGAGAGATTACAGTGTTTGTAGTGAGGTGTAGCAAATATATAGGCGGGGGAATAATTGTTCTTTGTAATCCTTAAAAAAAAAATTGAGCATGATATGCTACATTGGGGAAACCTTCCTAATTGGATTGTATGTGTGATCCCTATCATACGGTCGTGCTTGTCGGGGGGGGAAGGGGGGAGAAAAGAAAAGAAAAACGCAAGGTACATGAAATGATTAAAATGCGGCTTCTGCGGCTTCTAAACGCTAGCCTCTCTTTGTGTCCGTGTTCCTGGTTAAGAACTCCACCGCTGGAAACCCTCCTGCACGTCATCAGGATGCAGTAGCGCAGGTTGAGCTGTGTAGCACGGAACGATAGCCGCGGACATATTACATGCCTGATAATCTCCAAGTCATGAAGCAGATGGAAGACAGTGAAAGAAGGAAGAAGAAAAAAAGGAAGGAAGGATCAAGTCAATTCTAGCTCCTCGCCGCAGGACAGAACCGTATCCCTAAGCTTCTTATCGCCAACCCAGTCCACCCCACTCCCCACTATAATCGCCTGCAGGGTGTTTCTCATAACTTCCCATTTAATCTTCGCTTCCCGGAGCGCCTCCTCAGCAGTTCTGTATCCCTGATCGTCCCGTGCTACTGCTTCTCTCGCCTTTTTCTTCTTCTCTGTGAGTGTGAGAAGTCTCGCAGTCAATTGCCTGTTGAGGACTTGAGCATTCTCGTTAGATGCTTGCAGCTTCGACAGTGTCTCTAGACTGGTGCCGAGCACGTGGGAGAGGTTGGCGTGAGTGACTGAGAGGACGTCCCGGCGGAGGATAAGCGGTGATAAAGCACTAGTGGATTGAATTTAATTCAGCCCAAAGCGCAACGTTGGTGGGAGTCATATTTGTTGCAGCAGGAGTAAAAGGGAAGAGAGGGTGCTACCGTTCCTTTGCGGTGCTTCTAGAGCTCAAGTGGACCGCTCGAAGCACTGGCTGTGTGGCCAATGTCGTCTCAACGATTTTTCCTTTCATCACTGAATTCGCCTTGCTCCCCAACAGCTCCGCTTCCGCGATGCGGAGTTGCTCCTCGATCGAGAGGTCGTCATCTGCGTCTTGCATGATCCCAAACGCTGGTTAGACATAGAGCCAATCATTGAATACTTGGGTATGTGTGTGGGAGGAAGGGGAGGGGGAGGGGGCGGGGGAATGCAAGAAAGAAGCGAAGAAAGAAGCGAAGAAAGAGGGGGAAAAAAGAAAAGAAAAGGGGGGGGTTAGGAAAAACCACCTTCAATCCCAACCCCCGACATCTCGGCTTCGAGTATACGCCTTTCGAGACATACTTTCTCGAGCCTGTCATAGAGGCCTAAGAGATGCTCCTCTTCCTCGCTGGATAGGCTAGTCTCAGGCTTTATAGATAATTTGGCAAATCCTACGGGGTGTGCTTGTGTTGAGAAGAGAAGGCTCAGACACGTCGTCTGCAGCTGTTGTAAGGTGGTCATGTTGGTCCCGCTTGTTCGCCGGTATGAGGAGTACCAGCACCAGTATGGTAGTAAGCTGGTGGCAGAAGTCCAGTGGTAGTACGAGGAATCCAAAGCACTTGCCTGGATAAAGCGAGAAGGTAACGCGTTGTTTGCTACTCGTACTCTCTGCTTAGTACTGTGCTCAGCTATACTCCCGATGGAAGGATTTATCAGATCTGCCTTATCGTGGAGCAAGGTTCCCAACCCCACTAAAAGACGATGGTTTTTTTCAGCCAGACTCGGTGGGTCCGGGGGAACAAGCGAGAGGAATGGCTTGCATGTTGCGCCTTTTCATATGGAGCTTTCTGTTGGCCAATCGCGTCCGTGCTCTCTGTAACTTAAGCTCCCTCTCGGGCCGTACCCTCGCAACCCTTGTCCCAGTGCAGTATCATACTGGGATTCTTACTCGTACGGTACTCGAGTACAGTGCACAACCACCTACCGCTGGTCCCCTCGTATAATATCGCTTTTTCCGCAGCTATGAAATATAATAGATTCGGACTTACTATAACCCTCCTAGCATATGTTATGGTAATCTATCTTTATCTTCGTAACCCTACTCGCACCGGTACCTGGATATATACAATACTCACAATCCTAACAAAATACATGTAATGCGCCATCCAGCGGCATCAACCCCCCCAACTGATTCACTACCAGTGTGGCAACTTACCTGTAGTGCACTATACAGGTAGCCCCCCCATTCCCCTCACAGTACCTGTGGCACTGATACCCAAATATTGATGGGTAAACTTGAAATTCTGCAATCTCCATGAGTTAAGATGTGAATGGCATCCTTCCTTGCATGAGCTAGTTATCGTTCGGGGTATACTTTTCTAATACGGACTAAATAGCGTTCCATTATGTCTATCTACCGACTCCACGCCAGTATTTAATGGCCTATCAATACAAAAAGGTCATGAAATCGCCCGGTAGCTTGCGTCTAATCCCTCAACCATCCTGAACCCTTGCCATTGAAGAAAAGAAAAAGAAAAAAAGCTACCACATCAGTTGAGAGGAGAAATAACCAGTCGGCCCCCTCTCCTTCCGCCTCTTCTAATGCTGGTCGTTGAGCCATCGCTCAAGGAAACCAGCAACAAGAATATTCGAAATTACACAATAAAAAGGCCGCCCACTTTCCATAACACCCAAAGGAAAAACCACCATTAGTACCATAATCCAATACGCAGTATAACAGATATCCTCTCGACCCGCCTTTGAGTTGAAGGATGAAAATTGTGTTCCATGGCACCCTCCTTTTGAGATTTAGAGGCATGTTGGCCAAAATTCGGCAGAGATGTTGGGATAGAAAATCGAATCAGCAAACAACAGGGTATAGGGGCGCGAAGAATAAAGGGAAATAATGGAAATCACGGCTAAAACCTCTATCATTGAAAACGGACTTTTGTCGAACGGCAAAAACGCTCTTATCCTGTCGAAATACAGTGACGACTGGCTATTGGATCGACTGAGCTTGTCACTGGACACGGGCCTAGGCGCCATCTGTCGAACCTGTACCCTGAGCTGCATCGGCACCCTCATCACGGCCATCTCTGTCCGACCGCCTCCAGCTCCCTTTGAGGGCAGTCGACTTTCCCCAACTCCTGCGCCGATTCTGCTCGCGCAATGTGTTCCTATTGGCAACTGAACTAATTGGTGTTGGGTGTTCCACAGGCTTCGATAGGGAAACCATGTGTTCCCCGTCACCCGATTTTGGCCTGAGGTCCTCCTTCAGGGCAACCCGAAAACTGCTCTCGCTCGCAGAACTTATTCCATTCTTTCCCTTAGGTTTCTTCGAAAGCTCCTCGCCAGAAATCGCTTGGCTTAGAGTGGAGAGAGAAGTTACGGCCTTTTCCACTTCGGCCTTTGGATTCGATGTTTTCAGCCCGCCAGGGGAACGACGTTTCTGTTTCTTATCGATTGAGCTATTGCCATCAAAGGCTGGAGGAAGCTCCCCTCCACAAGAGCGAGGAGAAATGTTTTTCATGGACGGCAAGCTTGGAGATTCATTTAGGGGAGCCTCCTGGGGTTTTTCATGGGATCCGCCATTAACCATACTATCACCCTCTTCTGTGGACTTCGACCTGTTGCTTCTGCGCCGGTTTCGTCGTCGTTTCTTCTTAGGTTCGGGTTGGAGTTCGCCGTGGGACTCCGTTGGGGATGCAGGGTAGTTCTCAGTGTCAATGGCACATTGATTACCCCCATCATTAACATTTGGCACGGTAATGTAGATTTTTGAGGCTTTTGATGCACCCAGGCCTCTCCCTTCCACCGACAATATCTGAGACCCTCTCCCTTCCTCCATTTCTAGCACCTTCGCTTCCGAGCTCTTTAAAACCCTTCCGATCTTCTCCTGGAGAGCCTGGATCCTGTCCACCCCAACACCATTCTGATCGTGCACATCACCCCCCCTCCCGGCCTCCACATTGCCAGATTGGTCACTAAAAGGCATCACGTCAGTCAGTGCACCCAACACAACCCCATTTTTTGACTCTCTTGATATTAAAGGACTGCCAGTGCGATTGGAAACTATAGTGCTGTCCGAGGTGCTCTCCGGAGCGTGACCCTTGGAAGTGAATTCATTGGGCACAAACTCTTGGGCATCGGGTTTCAGGGATGATGGCGCCCTAGGAACGACCTGGTGTCGCAACTCCATATACTGCTTTTCAGAATTTCCGGCTGATCCGAAATCTTTCAAACCACCCTGGGCGCTTGAGATTCTAGCCTCATTCTGAGAGTCAGATCTTGACACCTCAGTAGCAAAGGTGACAAAATTCCGGCGACTGCTGAGCGATTTCGAAAGCCTATCTGCGTCAAGGCCACTCTGTAAGTTCGATAGAACCTCTCCATTTTCTAGTACTGGAATCGGAATGTGAAAAGCGTTGGCCACAAGGACTCCTTCTGTTTTGGGCTTTGGATGGTCATCAAGGCTAGACTTCGGGCAGGGCACAGTGCCCGACTCCCCCGATACTTTCTTGAGTTCCTGCTCCCGGGATCTGGGACTGAGATCATTGACATAATTTAACTCCGTAGGTCTGCCCGGGGAAGGCTTCGGTTGCTCATTTTTGAGTTGTTTCGACCATAGCTGGAAGTACTTGCCCCCAGCGCTGATGAGTTCTTCATGGCTGCCCTTCTCGACAATTTCGCCATCCTTGATCACAATTATGAGATTCGCATTCATGATCGTTGAGAGTCGGTGACTATGAAGATCAGTAGTGTTCACAGACCATAAAATCCCCACTAAACCGAACGCTAATGGAGGGAAGCATACGCAATAACAAACATCGTACGGTTGGATGCGAGCTCGTGGAACGCGCGTTGTATTGAGCGCTCAGTTTCCATATCAACCATACTAGTAGCTTCGTCTAGTAGAACTATCTTTGGATTCTTCAGAATTGCTCGTGCAATAGCAATCTTTCACAAAATTAGTCTTCTCCAGGTCTCAGATGTGGGATGATATGTACCCTCTGAAGTTCGCCGCCCGAAAGTTTCACACCATGCTCTCCAACCTTTGTGGAATAGCCGTCCGGAAAGCCGAGGATTTTATCATGGATAGCTGCTGCGCGGCAGGCAGCATAAACCTCTGTGAAAATGGTAAGCAAAAAAAAGAAAAGGGAGAAAAAACACCCCCACATAAAGGTATCACACGTACGCTCATCAGTGGCATCAAAATTCGCATACTTGAGATTCATCATCAACGTGTCGTTGAAGAGTTGAGGGTCCTGTGTTGAAAGCATGATGAGCAAATGCTTAGAATCGCATTTGAGTTCCGGAAGCATACCTGAGGAACGACGCCCATATTTTCTCTCAAGCTCCACAAGGTAACACCTCTGATATCCTGGTCGTCGATCTTTATGGATCCAGAATTAACATCAAAAAACCTAAACAGTAACTTCAAACATGTAGTTTTGCCTCCGCCAGTCTCTCCTACTAGCGCTACTGTCGAGCCACCAGCCACTCTGAAACTCATATTTTTAATAGCAGGCTTCCTAGGGTCATATGCGAAGCAGACATCACTAAATTCAATCTCTCCAGATTTAAGCTGGAATTCCTGCGCACCAGGCTTATCGACGACAGAAGGCTTCCTCTGAAAAAGCTCAAGCAGCCGCTCTGCATCTAACATTTGGGTTTGAATCTTACGATAAAAGTTGGCGAAGAATGCTAACGGGGAACCAAGCTGGGCCCAGTACGAGAGCAAGGTAACAAAACTTCCTACAGGTTTGTTTCCTTTCGAAACCTCGTAAACCGCGAGAAAACTGGCGCCTAATAGGCCAACCGTAAATATCAGGCTTTGACTGACCCCCAAAAATGTGATGCCCAAAACATAGTTAAGCTCGGCTTTTTGGTAATTCTTGATGGCTGAAATGATTGCCAATTAGTATATCTGAAGGACCCCTGAGCGCGGGAGGATAGGGCGGCTCACCTCCCCCATATCGGCCCTGTTCATACTCAATGCGGTTGAAGTACTAGTCTACCGTTAACTCATCGAATACTAACACACGTTTAGTGACGGATTCCAGTTGTCCTTACGCTCACGGTTGTCCAGCTCGACATAGTCTCGCACATAACATTCGCCTCTTCGATCCTTGCCTATAGATAATTCATAATCGTCAGCTACCGACCAATGAATAAGGGTATGATAAGCATGCACCTACTGTGTTGTAATCCCTCCTAATCTGATTCTTAGTGGCTCCTAATTTTGCGGTTGCATAGAGATAAACGATTGACACGACAGCCACAATCAATGCCATATACGCATTAAACATATAATAAAAATATGCAAACGCAATGCAGAGATCTGCAAGCATAGGTAAGACAGCAAATAATACAGATTCAATGAAGCCGTTGACTGAACGCCCTTGCCTTACTGAACTATATATCTCCACACTTTTCTTATTAGTGTGGAAATCGTGAGAGAGCGACATAACATGGTTATACGCAGCTGTGGTGATTGAACGGCTGGCGTATTGGTCCACTGGTATCCAAAGATATCTGTGGAGAGCAGGAATTCCAGAACCAGAATCCAACCAACGGAAAATAACGTAGATGGAGACTTGCAACCACGGTATAGCCCCTAAATCCGTCAGTTTAGGCTATCCACAACCGGGCTATCCCCAACTAGAACTCATAAATACCATTTCCTGTGCTCAAGGAATTTGTTACGACACCAAGCTGATGGGGTACTAGGGCGTTCAGACCACGCTCAGCCAGAAGACAGAACGCAACCATAACCATAGATGCCTGAAGCCGTCTATCCTCGCTTGGCCAGAGATATTTCCAAAGTATCTTTTGATGCACAGATCAGCCCCAACACATGTTTATGGGTTGCAGCTCAAGAAACTTACAGAGAAAGACTTGGCGTAAACCCACCAATTCCCGCTCTCTTCAATCTTCTTCATCATTCTCGTGTTTGCCTCTGCGTTCGCCATATTTTCCGGGGCACTGCCGTTACTAATAGCCCCATAAGAGGTGCCGTTGGCTGGTGCATTCGCCGCATTATTTGCAGCCAATAGTCCAGCAGATTCCTCGTCCCCACAGAAGCTCCTCTGGTTATCACACCGTTGGAAGCCCCAGTACGAAACAGGCAGTGCAAACAGAAAGGAAACCCTAATCATTTCGACAAAGACTTTGGCCTTATAGAACCCACTGTCCTGGCCTGGGTCGTCATTTGGAAGTGCTAGAAGGCACAATTCCGCAACTAAAGATAGGAGCCACGATCCACAATAAGGGTACCAAACGGGGCTATTGTTATCAACCAGGCACAGCTCAATCACACCCCAGATCACGACTGAAGAAAGAACGTAGAGCTGTGGAATGGGCAAGTCAGCAATTGCCAACATACCGCGAGGTGTGAAATCTATAGCATACAATACTATCTTCAGGACTAAAATAGTCTTTCTGCACAAGAGATTGAGCAAGCATCAATATAGCTTCCAGTACCTGTGCACACGATGATAAGATCGTTAGCCACAACGTAACTATCTACAGAGGAAGCTTTCAAGAACACTGAAGTTTGACTCACATAGGTTGCGATTGCAGCAGTTTGGAGAAACAACATCAAATTTCTCCGAACCACTCTCTTGGAAGGCTTCAGGTTCTGCAGAGTACAAAAGGTGATTGTTTGCAAAGTGACGAAGAAGATAAAAAGAAGTGGAGGATAGATATAATGAATAGTTCGATGGGCTCTCAAGAACGCCTCCGGGGTACCTGACATCTTGGAGATGTGCCAATTGAGTTCCGTCCCTTATTATTCTCTTGTTCCTTCAGGGATGGATGCTGGAATACAAGCAAGAGAGATAACGTTAAAGAGTACTCGGAGATTGAATGTAATGGGATCAAGAAATCTCAAGAGAAAGGCGGAGGGGCAGGGTCTCGGGGAGGCGGTGGGGAACAAGGAACTGGTAGAAATGAAATCAGAGAGAGGAAGAGGGGGGAAAGAGATAGCAGCTGTTCCACAAGGGGAAAACAATGGCAGTGGAGAGTCAAGGGAATAGTTGAGGCTCTTCTACGGTAGAGGAGTGGCACAGACCACGCAGGGAACAAGCGAGGGTGACGATCCAAGCGACCTAGCTGAGGTGGGGAGGTGGGGAGGCAAAGGGCAGAGAGAATTCGGACGAAATACTACCGTAGTTGCAGGAGGAAGAGATACTGGTATTAGGGTTGGGGACGGTGTAACGCAATAGGGCGGGCAGACAACAAAGGCGTTAGTAGCTAGCTCCAGGCACAAAAAAAAGAGGATAGCTTCACTGGTTGTTTACGAAGCTTGTTGCCTTCAGGACCCGACAAGAGATTATTGAGGCTGAGATTTCGATCAGCATACAAGCCAATCCTGCTCCCACTTCCCAATGTAAGGAAAGGCCCTCGCCGCTTGTCTGTGAATGCTCACCTTTTTGTTAATTCTTGTGCCTTAAGAAACAGCTCAGCAAGTCTTCTTGACAGTCTGTGAGCGAAGCCATCCCACCTCCAGACAGCCGCCTTCAACCATCCAATGCACAAATATAGTTATTACCACGCTACGCTCGATAAATTTCAATTCGGTATAATGGATTGATAGTGTCCAAACTGTCACGCTGTTTTCTTATTTTTCTTTGTTTTTTTTTGTTTCTCCTCTGCCTCCAGACAAGTGCCTGCTGGTGGGCAACCTTGCCAAGATATGGAATAGGTATGATAGGAAGGTGATAAAAACTGGGATTTCTCGTTTCTCTTCCCCTCCCCCTACGAGTATGCTCCTCTTTTTTCTGTTTTCTTCTTCCCAGATGTTTGCACCGGCGATGACAAGAGAATGTAGGTTAGTCGTAAGCCTGCACAGACTCGATGCAGCCATGTACTGTACAGTACCGAATACTCTCTATGATAGGCCCACGTCAGTTAGCTCAATATCAAAGTGGAAATTTAGGAGGTTGTGGAACATTTCTCTAGCACTCTCAATGGAGACACAGAAATTTCTCAAAATGCAGCATGTAGTTGTTGTGGGGAAGGTTTAAGGATGAGAGGGAAAATGGCCAATTAAGCTGGGGCGGCCTGCGACAGTCTCCCAGATGAATGGGACGCAGGGTTTAACTCGGCTGGAGCAGATCTTTGTACAGCGCACAGACAACCCATACTCGAGTGCACTGACTTTTCGGCTGTTTCCTTCCTTTTTCCCTAGGCGTGCCCGCCATATATCTCTCATTCAGAGGGACAATGGGGAAAGAGATAGAGACACCAATAAAATTTCCCATTACAGATTCAAGCCTACCTCTGCTGTGCGTATGTACGTCCGTCTTCAAACCTCTACACTATGTCCTACAATTATTTTCCCATCCCCCTGCTTAAATTCGCTCTCGCAAGCACACACACACACACAAACATTTTCGCAAACATTCTCACTGTGCATTAAATCGACCCTTAAGAGCTTCAGGCTCTCCCCTCTCTCCCGTCCTTGCCTCAATCTTACCTCCCTCCCCCCTTCCCTCTCCCCCCTTCCTCTCACTTTTATCATCGGTACATGAGCCCCACTTCACCCTCCGTCTCACCGATCTTCAGCGTACCTTCGTCTTCTTCACTTTGCCAACAGCAGCATTGCATCTTTGACATGGAATGTAAATTGCTTAAGGTATGTCAATAGCACCCATACCTGCCAAAATCTGACCGTGCGCAAGGACGGAGAGTAGATTAAAGACTATGACCTACCTGCGACTCTCAGTTACATGGCACGCTTATAACCTATCATCCACAAAGGATAGTTTTGGTGCATACAAATTCTACTTTCTGCATCGAGATTTCCACATTGCTCCATCCCTTCGCTGGAGTCACTATTTTCGCTGCCTATTGCTAGGTGTCGGGTGGGTCTCTCTGGGCCAGAGGCTGAGTGTAATTGGCAAACCTAGGAGGGAATGAATATTACGATGGCGATGATGAGTTATAAAATTTTCATATTCATTCCATATGGTATGTGAGCTAAATAACCTTCCGTGAATACAAAGCCGAACACTCATTACCTTTCCCCGCTTTCTGCAATGGGTGGATTACTGCATATGAAGCATATATCCACGCTCTTCTTAAGGATTAAGGGAAACAAGCCTCGGCCAAAGTATCTCATCAAAATAATAAGGCAATGTAGAGTAGGAAATTAATCTCTTCAGCAAACGGCCGGCCCGCCTTTTAGCTTGCTGAGCTTTACCCACAGGGGCTATGCGATATTTCACCGGAGCTCAGTCGGATAAATATGCATTCGCGCTGGATTCTCAGGCTCATTTTTGACAACCCTGGAGCTGGAAACAGCTTGTTACCAGGCTCGTGGGAATTGTAAGAGGCTACTGATGAGCGGAAATATTTCCACCTAGGAAACATCGGGCAAGGGTGTATCGCCTTGTTTCTGCCTGTTTTTTCACCACTTGGAGCGGTGGGCTGAGCCCTCCCGTCCCGCATCCAATTTCGCCCTATGATATGGGATGTTTCACTGCAATAAAACAAACACGGTCCCGAAACTCGCTAATGTTGGCGAGATTCTCTTGGCATCTATAACACAAATGTTACGGTAGTGCCAACATAATAAATCGGTCGGCACGACAATGGGACGACAAGTTGAAGGTTCGGACACTCGGATACGGAGGTTCAAACAGCATCCAAGAAGGGCCTAGGGGAAAATTGGTGATTATCCTTTTTTCGTTTTTTTGCTTCTTTTGAGAGAGGGAGAGATCTCTTGAGGGGTCCGGTCGGGAAGGATTCGCCCAAGGAATACCCCTCTAGTTTGCGGCAGTGACACACCGGCACTATAACACGATGGTAGAGACCATATCGCACTGGCGGAGTTTAATGCTAAAACGGCTAAAGCCATTCGCTTTCCTTGGCTTCTTGGAGGGAAATTATAAGAAGGGCCCTAAGGAACCGACCACAGAGGCAAATCGTAGATACAGTACCACTACTGGGCATTGCATAACTACACAAACTATTCGACTGACTCGGTACAATACCTGGATGGCAAAGATTGGAGTTTTAAGACCGAAAAGACTTTATGCGTGTAGCTGATCCTAGCGTGCCCTGCCACCTGCACGGGGATAGCGAAATCTTCGATTTCATACAGCGATCATGATTGGGATCACTTACAGAAGAGTTAGACTACTAAGTGCTGTTGTTGGATGGTGTTGGTCGAGTGAGAATCTGTGAAGCGGTTATTGAACCTGCATGATTGGCGAGAAATTGTAGTTTCGCATCCTATGTACTGCACTTGTACCAACCCTTCAAATACTCGTACATAGCGATACCAGCAGAGTGCATAATAGCTGGTCGCGATACGATACTAAGGAATTTGGTATGCAGCGTGCTATGGCACTATGCTCGAGTCGGCTAACAGACCAGCATCAGTCAGACAAGTCATCCCCAGGACAAAAAAGCCTATCCCTTAATCTGTGTGCAGATTTCGCAGCTTTTTAGCGTTGCGCCGGCGTGATGATCAACACTAATCTTACCAGGTGTGGAGAAGATCAATTGAGGAAAGGGTGTGAAGATGCAACCGTAGTGAA
>Ga0307507_10005590_pt1 | contig 20496 bp, 2 predicted proteins | sample 7_EM_MG_FD_207223 | JGI IMG/M metagenome (GOLD analysis project Ga0307507, IMG submission 207223) | Populus trichocarpa ectomycorrhiza microbial communities from riparian zone in the Pacific Northwest, United States - 7_EM | ecosystem: Host-associated > Plants > Roots > Unclassified | place...
CTATTAAAGTTGCATAGTAATTAGTTAAGTGGTTTTTAAAATATTATAATTTAGGGGTTAAAATAAGGCTAAAATCCTATATCTTAAAAACCACTTAACTAATTACTATACAACTTTAATAGGAGCTGTAGAGTGTATATTAAAGTCTAAATCTAAAATTTTAGAAGTTATTATTAAGTGGTTGTTGAGATATTATACTGCGATTTTTGCGATTTTTGGTAGGGAATAAGGTGGCCTGCTTGCGTATTTTAATATTTAAAACGAGCAAAACCCAGGGATGAGCAAAACCCTATAAGTCACGTTATTAGAATAACTTAATACTAATATTTTATATTATTTCCCAAAGTTGATCGATTATATAATAGAACCTAGGCTTTTAGAATATATTATTTTTATTACTTAGGTATTTTTAGGTCTTATGATTAATTTCATTAAAAAAAAACGCGTTATTAGCAATTCTGTGACTATATATAACTTTATTAAATACTAGCTAATATATATAAAACCTATATAAATCTATAATAGCTACCCTAAAGAACCTTAGGAAGTTATTGTTTGGGTAGGCTGTATAGAGGCTCCGTGTATAAAAGCTCTATACGAAGCTCTGCGTATGGAGGCTCTGCACGAAGCTCTATACAAAGTTCTGTGTATAGAGGCTCTGTATAAAGCTCTGCACGAAACTCTATGTATGGAGGCTCTGTATAAAGCTTTGCACGAAGCTCTATATATGGAGGCTCTGCACGAAGCTCGCACGAAGCTCTATATATAAAGGCTCTATATAAGGCTCTGCATGAAGCTCTATACAAAGCTCTATATAAAGATTTTATATAGAGCCTCTATAGTAGAGCCGTTGTACGCAGAACTGTTGTATGTAGAGCCGTTGTATAGAGCCTCTGTATATAGAGCTTCGTGCAGAGCCTCTATATATAGAGCTTTGTGTAGAGCTTTGTGCAGAGCTTTGTGTAGAGCTTTGTGCAGAGCCTTATGTAGAGCCTCTATACGCAGAGCTTTGTGCAGAACTTTATGTAGAGCCTTATGTAGAGCCTCTGTACGCAGAGCTTTATATAGAGCTTTGTGTAGAGCCTTGTATAGAGCCTTTATATGTAGAGCTTCGTGCAGAGCTTCTGTAAAGCTTTGTGTAGAGCTTTGTGTAAAGCTTGGTGTAGAGCTTTGCGCAAAGCTTTATATAGAGCTTTATATAAAGCCTCTATACGCAGAGCTTTGTGTAGAGCTTTATGCAGAGCTTTGTGTAGAGCTTTGTATAAAGCTTTGTATAGAGCTTTGTGTAGAGCCTCTATACGCAGACCTTTGTGTAAAGCTTTATGTAGACCTTTGTGTAGACCTTTGTATAAAGCTTTGTGCAGACCTTTAAGCAAAGCTTTGTGTAGGCATTTATATGGCGTTTGTATAGATATTTATGCAGATATTCGCGCAGACGTTTGTAGCCCCCTATAATAGTAGTAATAAGCAGCCTAAAGTCCTTAGGTGGTTGTTATTTAGGTAGGCTGTAAGCGATTTAATAGACACATCGCTCTTTAGCGGCGCTTTTTACTAGATATCGTAGAGGCGTATAGAGTAGATATACTTATTGATTATAGAACTGCTTCTGCGGATCAATTTAATGGTATTTCTAAGATAATAGCTGTTATGGGGTAGTAGATCAATTTCGTTAAAAAAGGTGACTGCTCTATATATAAAATAAGTCGGATCGCCTAAAAAACCTTGCGAAAGTCTTTTAGACCATAGAATTAACTTTTTAATAAAAAAGGTTAGCGATATCCGCTTGCGGATATACGTATATCCGCTAATTAATTCTATAGTCTAAGCTTACTAAGGTAAGCCTTCTGTTAGTGTTGCTGGCTTTACCTTAGCAAGCTTAGACTTACCTTAGTAAGCTTAGACTATAGAATTAATTAGCGGATATATATATATCCGTAAGCGGATATCGCTAACCTTTTTTGTTAAAAAGTTAATTCTATAGTCTAAGGGACTTTTGTAAGGTTTCTTAGGCGATCCAACTTGTTTTTGTTAGCGACTTAGTTAATCGAGGTATAAGCACCGCAAGAAGGACGCATATAAGCCTGTATAATTGGATTGTCTATAAACAAGAATCTAAAGCTAGGGAAAGGAAAGGAGAAGAAGAGCAGTGTCGGTTAAAGTAGGGTTCTTTTATATGGTCCTCTAGTTATGTAACCGCAAGTTCTGCCGTTTTCTACCAGTGCTGTGACAGTTTTGTATATAGAGCAGTTACCTTATTACGGCACTGGTAAATTTGCCGTGCTTATGCCTAAAATTTATAATGGTGCTAGAGCGCGTCACCTGCTACTTTGCCATTTTTTAGGCAAGTTGCCGTTTCCTAGGGTAATAGAAGAATGGCCGCGATATAAAATAAGCGGCCGAATATTAAACAGAAGAATATAGTGGCTAAGATAAGTATTAAAACCAGCCCTATAATTAAGCAGTTCTAGATATATATAGAAGTGACTTTTGTTAAAATCCCTTCTAGAGATTAAAGGTTATTAAGTTAGTCTCTAAGCACTATGCGGAATGTCTCCAATAGTTATGCTACTGTTTTGCATAGTAGCTGTTAGAATGTATAGATAGAGGTTATATTATCTCTAATTAGTTACCCTTATGGTGACTTATTAGCCCCCTACTTAGGTACTGCAATCCTTATAATCCTTTGCTATTAAGAAGAATAACTATTATACTATCTACAAACTGTAGCTATGTGATATCACCTTGTGTAACTAATAGTAGCCTTTTCCCAGTAATGCGCTCTAAACACCCCCTTATAAATACCATCTTGTGACTCTTCTAGAGCTCTTCTATCTTCTCTACTAAGTAGTAAAAGATTAACAAATAAGTATTAGGTGGTATTGTCCCTTAATAATATTAAAACCTTGGACAAACTGGAAATTATACTTTGTATTGGATAAATACTTCTATAAGTTTTTAAGCCATTGTGCGAACGTAGAAAGGAAGCCTATACTTAGTTTATTCTATTTTGGAATTTTAATTGCTTTATCTGGGAAAGAAGCTATACTAATAGGGAGAATTGTGTTCCATTTATTATTGTAAAAGAAGTGGATTATTCTATTAAACACCTCGACTAGGTGCGTTCCCTTTCGCTATATTAGCTAATATATTTCCTTAAATGTTCCGATAGTAATCTAGAAAGATTCTTTGTCTATTAGAGAGTTTTTATATATCTGTGTCACGTTGGGATGTTGGACATAGTTATACAGTATAGGGAGTATAGGTTTAATTAAAGCGAGATTTAAGGCGACCGTAGGATCCTTAAAAATGGCGTCCAGGAGATAGACCGCTACTGCTATTTTGGCCTTTGCCCATTAAAATTATGTCTTATAGGCTCTAACCTAACGTACTCTTTTGATGTTGTTGAGGATTTTTATAGTCCTCTTAATACCAAGCCAGCTTATTAACTTGGTGTTGTTAATAAAGCTGAAGAGCTGGAGAATATGTTATTGCCTCTCTTGTTTATGTTGATTTAATGTAATATTAGAGAACTGCTCTCTAGAAGTAGGAACAGGCATTTTGCGGATACTGTATAGGACGGTTAGCTACGACTATAAAGTAAATAGGCTGTGGTTAGAAATCCGGTCCTACTTTATAGTACTATTACTATGTATAGTATCCAGATTCTTGCTATTGTATGATAAAAGGTATATTGGACCTCTTTACTACTGTATAAATAGCTAATTACTTTTTAAGAAGCTACGATGGCGTTCTCTTCCCACGGCAGTGCCAGGCAACAATAAATGGGCTATATAGCCGCCGATAGAAACTTTCTAGAAAACCTAATACGATACGCTATAGTTATTCTAAAACGCCGTAGAATATGGCTAAATATAGTATAATATATATAGGCTAGTGTGCGTTAGTGTATGCTAATGTACACTAAAATACCACGCTAAAGCGGGAAGCTGTTAAGGCCCTTACTTCTACCTAGTAAAACTCCCGGAATGTACGTTCCTTAGGGAAGTGTATTTTTAAAACTTAAAACTCCTTCTTCTATCCTTATAGATACCGGCTAGTGATTAGGTTAGGTTACTAGTAATATATATATTTTAATTAAATCTCTACGCTTAAAAGTCCCCTTGCCTAGATAAGAGACCGGCGGCAGAGTAAAGAACTTAAAGGTAGTATAAAATACGCTTTCCTATATGTATTTAAGCGTCTTCTTATCTTATACCGTCTGGCGATCCTAATTTAAGCCTTAAATATCACTACCTATAATATTAACAGTGGCCCTATATTCTATTAGTATCTGGAGCATGGCTAGAGGCGAGGCGATGTAAAGATAATGCTTTTATAGGGGATATTTAGTAGAAACGCATTATCTAATATTATTAACGGATACGCTTACTGAGGCTTTATAGGGCTTAGTTAAATGCTGAGCCATAATAACCTAAAGTGTGGGAACACCGTTTGCAGTCTCTGGTTGTATAGGCTAAAAATGTAGTGCGTATATAGGATTCCAGTATTATTGGAAAGCTGTAGGTAGTATTTATTAGTCTATAACTAATTGTAATTATTAGCTTTAGTTTGTTCCGCAATATATAAGGCTTAAAGGGAGCGAGGCTCTAATGTAGTAAGGCTCTAATATAGTGATGCTAAAGGAGCGCTAGGCAAGGTGCAGCTATAAGAGCGGGTTAATTGTTGGGTTAGTTATATACGCGCCTATAATTAATTACGTGGCTAATCCTATTTCCTAAAAATAGGTTTTAGTTCCCAGAACTAGATCTAGTATATATTGTAAGGGAAACGTATTGTTATTACTATCTCCTTAGCAACGCCTTATTTATTCCCTTTAGAATGTGACCCTCGCTAGTGTCTATTTTATATAGGTGACGAGCGTTTATCTCTATTTATTTGCACTAGATGTAAAAATCCCCTATAATATACCCCTTGGAATTAGATTAAATTAATAGCAATTCCCTTCTAAGTTGGTTAGGTTTTAATGTGTCTTGTTAGCTCTGGGGTATTATAGACCTTATTGCTTTTTTAAGAGAAGCTGATTGTAATAAGTATTGCAGCAAAGGTCGTCCTATTAATTATAGTATATAGCTACGAGCTTCGCCGTCTTCTGCTTGTTGTATTAATGGTATATAAAACTGGTAGACGAAGTAAGTCGATGCAATGTCTATTTACCTCGCGGTTTGTATTGCTTCACCACTTTGAACGAGGGCGGTACTATGTTTTAGTCGCTAGGTTCCTAAAGGATGCCAGTAATGTTAGTGTCTTAGGAGGGCTCTAAAGCCTTTTTCTTTATAAGAGGATGTGTGGATAAAATATACTAAATCTTAGACTATTACGCTAGCCCATAGCTAAATTAGCCCAAGCGGTAGTAGGGACCTTTAGGGAACGCAAGGGTTCCTGCTTATATTCTTGCAGATAGATAACTTAGCTAAGATATTTTGCCGTCCAGATATTACCTTAGCGAGCTTAGATATGAATTTAATTGGAGTGGATATTCCTTTGGCCTATTAGTAAGCTGACTAACATCTATTAAAATTACGTCTAAGAGCGTTTGGCGAGTTTTGTTAAAATTATCAATAATTAGTAATTTTATAAGGGGATTTCCTCTACTATATAATAAAATAAAGGTTTTAAAAGTTTATAAATAAATCTTAGGGGGCTACTTTATATATTAAAGATCTTTAAATTGCATTATCCCCTTCCAAATTTAAGATTAATTTCGTGAAAATTCCTATTGTTAAAATTATCAATACTTTTAAGTACTTTTATATACAAGCTTATATAAAGGTATAAAAGCCTAAAATCTTATAATTTATAGAGCTAGATCTCCCAAATAATTTAATATAATTTTTATTTTAAAAAATGTTATAGGGATGTTGATTAATTTTGTTAGGGTTTATAAGTGTTGGTATTACCTAAGTGCACTTGATTGGCCTATTAACTAATAGTTTAATTCTTGTCTAATAGGTAAAGAAAGTAGAGGATTGTAAGGATTGCGGTACCTAAGTAGGGGGCTGATTAGTTACCATAAGGATGACTAATTAAAGACACGACGACGATATGTTGATAATATGTAACCACGTAACTTCTATTTATATATTCCGACAGTGAGTTTTTCTTATTAAAAAAAGCTTGTGCTTTTATATAAATCTCGCCTAATAAGAAATCGATTAAATATCTAAAGGAGTTCAGCGCGCTAGCGCAATCGATTTCTTAGTATAAGTCCACTAAGGTAAGTCTAGATAAACTGTGTTCTTCTAAGGCGGTGTAGTAAATAACATAATATAGCTATTTTAATAATATTGTTAACTTGCTTAGAGCCGAATGTTGCGCATCTTTTACCTGTTACGGTACTAGCAGAATACGGCAGAAAGCTGGCAGAATATGGCAGAATATGGCAGAATATGGTAGATTTTGGTCACGTAACTAGAGGATCTTATAAAACTCTAAGTGGCGCTGCTACTCTTCTCCTTTTCTTTCTCTAGCTTTGGATCTTTGTTTATAGACAATTAAATCGTATAGGCTTGCGCGACCCTTTTACTGTGCTCGTGCCTCGATTGACTAAGTCGCTAATATTGGCGAATTTTACTAATATTTCTAAAACGGTAGTATACCCCCTATAGCCCTACCAATATGGCTCTATATTTTATAAATAAAAGCTTATTTTATAGCTCTATTTAAGGGCTATAAAATAGGTCTTTATTTATTAAATATAGAGCTGTATTAGTAGGGCTATAGGGGGCAGCTATAAAACTTAAATTAAGGCTCTGTGCTGACTAATCCGACTCCTTTATTTCTAGAAATAAGCACCCTCTATAACTCTAACAAAACAGCCCTAAATTATATAAATAGGGGCTAGTTTTATAGCTCTTGTAAATATTGAAATGGCTGTAGTCTTACTAAAGGTTATGTAACGGCACGAATTTTATCTATAACTATTACGACGCAGCTCCTTACTTTGCTCTATTGATGCTATAGATTTTCTATCTAATTGAGGTAACCTTGTATAAAATTCCTAATTTTTCCTAACTTGAATTTGTAGAAATTAAGGGCATAATAAGCGTATAGAGCTGATCTGCTTTGTCCCACTACCGCAGCCTCTTCTTTAATATTATGGGGAAGTTCTCTGTCGGTTATAATAAATAGTTTATGTTAATGTGTCTAATCTAGTAAGTAGTGGTTTATAAAAAGTTTGTCTTTAGTTTAGAAATGGTAGAATATAATACTAAGTCTAAAATCCGACTTAAGAACCTGTTAAAATAGTTTTAGAATTAGTAATATAAAATTAAGGTTGGGTTGTGCCTTTTTATAAGTGTTTAGGCGCGCGGTGGGTTTATTCCAATTTCCTTTTATCTCCTGGTGTAGAAATAGGTCCCTATCTGTTTAAACTATATGGGTTTCTAATTGGCCGGTAAAAGCTTTCTAGTAAGATCCTGGTGATAAAAGTATGCAATCCTTGTCCGAATCGATGACAGAGAAGTAGAGTAGTTATAGTACAATTTATCTCAATGTGTACTTAAAGATAAGCACTAAGGTATATAGGATTTACGGGAACTACCTACTCTATATTAGTAGGACAGATGGATAATATATTAGGGAGAATATGGTTTAAACCTTAGTCGTCAATTGTTAAATAGTAAACTCCTAAGCCTATTAGCTTGACTAATTTACTATCTTATAGGGATACAACTTATCTCGAATATTGTCGACCCAAATTAGGTCCTTATTGCCCCGACTTAGCTACCTACCTATTGACTTAGTTATTGAGTTAGTTATTGACTTGGTTACTAACTTGGTTACCAACTCCTTGTTTCCATTGCCACCCCCTATTCCCCTTACCTGTCCTATTTCCTACACCTTTCTTATATATATATAGAGGTCTTAGAACTATATTTTAATAGATAGAGTCCTTATTTAATTCCTATAATTGGTGTACGGATATCCGATTGACAAATATGCTAAGTAGGCAATTGGATATTCCCACCTTTTAATTGCTCTATTTATTCGTAGTTATAAGGTGTTGGTCACATAGGGTAACTCACCAATAATGACTACTTAAGTAGGTTACAGTGATGTTGGTTAATAAAGCTTATTTATTAGAATAAGGGAGGGCGAGGAGTATAAGGCTCCTCCCTACGCTAGTGTCGCGGCGGTATGTGATAATATATAATAACTACTTGCCTTATTCCCGACACAAGGTCTTAAATGTAAAAATAATACGCGCGTATATTAGAAGATTAAAATATTTTTAGTTTCTATCTAGACTATTGGCGAATTTATTAAGAGGTAATTGGCTATAATATAAAGCTTATATCCCTATTTATCTAGTTAAATATACTAACCCCTATCGTTATAACCTCGACTTCGTTCTTTAAAAGCAGCTATATAAATCTTTGAATTATTATAGATTATAAGCACCTTATCGCCCTAAAAGGTTTTAGAGAATATCCGTTCACTTATAATATTAATTATAGCCAGCGAAGAAAGCAAAGAAGCAGCCGATCTAGACGTACTATGCGAAAAAGCACAAAAGAGCGCATAGTTATGCTTGAGGGAATGGTCGCTGACTAAAATACTAAACTCGCCACCCTATGGCACAAGGTCATTTTCTAGGAAGGGCTGCTTTAGGCTAAAGAGTTCTCTAAGGTTTTTAATAAAGACCTAGCCTTTATATTTTACTTAGAATCCAAAAAGATAAGAGAAATTAACGCTAGACTTATATAGGAGGTCTCTGATAGAAATAAAGACCTATTATACGCTAGAGATCACGAAGAAAAACTTAAAAAACGGCTTAAATAGCTTTAGCTTTAGCTTTAGCTTAGCGCTACGTGTATATTGTTCTTTAAATATTTATGTCTTACCCTAGCTTAGCGGTCTACTAAAATAGATACTCTCCATACTTCTAACGCCCGGGCCGAACTTTGTAATCGGCCTATAACATTAAATGCAACCCCTGACTTAATAAGTAAGTAATTAAACACTAGCTCTATGTATTTAGTATTAACTTAAGACTTAGGATTTATAGAGATAGAGTAAAGCTAGATTAGTTACAAGCAATAATTGCCCTTACGTGGGGGCTAGGTTTAAGTATTTGCTAATGCTGGCCCTTTTTACGTAAGGTATTAATTGTATTCGCATAAAAGAAAAGGAATTCCCCTTGGCCATTTAGATATCTTAAAGGGGGGTTAAGTAATTTGGGCGCTAGAAGCCCGCAAGTTGGCCTAGGTGTGAAGAGAAGTAGTGATCTTTATTTTAAGTATATATCCTATCTGTAATGGAGTAAAGCTTTGGTATATAGTTCGTTATATATTTTATTCCGCCGGAATAGAAGCAATTTATATAATTCTAGATTCTGCTTTTGTCCTAACCTTTATAACGACGCTCTGGAATTAGGATATTTATTACTTTAATATGTGATCTATAGAGAGAGCCTATATTAACCATTGTTTAAATTTATACGGGTATTTAAAGTGGATATTTTAGGTATGGCAATAATCTTTAGTCCTTTGCGCATAGAGTGGGGTTAAGAACTGGATTAAGGCTTTTTTAAGCAATATTAACTAAGATCCTAATAAAACCTACCTTATTTTATTTACTTTTGTTTCCGAGGCATTAGTAAATAATAGTCTTACAAGCCTTTTTTAGGAAGGGATTAGAGAGATATAGATATAAATAATTAAAAAGAAGTAGGTGTGGGAATTATATAGACCCTAAAAACCAGTCAAGACCCCTTAGTGGAGTGCTGCTAATGTGGCATAGCTTGAAATACAAGCGGCTTTTTACTAACAGATAGCTAAATTTATTACTAATTAATAGGAATTCTTTATCCAACAATCCTTATAAATTATGCTATTTAAGGCTAGGCTAATTGTTGATTAGCTAGAAAGTCATATGTTTAGCCACGTGGATATACTATTAATTACTATCTACTACACCTAACCATTCCAACTTACAAGTTAGTATAGTCAAATTTTAGAATCCTATGGTAATATATTATACCCCTGTTTTATAGGGCCTTGGTTTAGAGTATAGTAGTTAGGGTTTTAGTTCTTAATAAATATATACTAAATATATCACAACCTAATCTCACCCTCGCATTATAAGCAGCTGTGCCTTTAAAGGAGTGGCGCTTTCTTGCTTAATTAATTCTGATTAATCTATGTTTGAATTTATAAACATGTGCCCCTGCACTTAAGACACTTTTTATTAACTTGATCACCCTCGAACTCTAGTCTGTATAAGAAGAAGTGGAAATATAGGCAATATTTTAATAGAGACCAGTCTTTTACCATCTATTATACTACAATAGTGTTCGTATTAAGGCTTTGTCGTTATAGTAATGGAGTAAGCGAACCTTTTCCAGAGCTTTCCGGACCTATATAGGAGCAATTGGCACGATAGTATTTATGTTAGGAATGTCCTCTGCACTCCTCCCCAAAGTAATTTATTGCCGTTTAAGGATTATAACCCCCTCTGTGCCACTAGCTCCAGCTTTGAGCGGAACAGAGAATTCGATATTAATAATTATCCTTCTCCGCCTAATATGGATAACTGGGTAAGCAATACTTTAATAGCTCTAGAAAATATGCTATTATCACCTCCACAAACCCACAAGTAGACGAACGACGCTGGAAAGACTTTGGTTGCTAGCGCAGTCCTACCCCTGTTAATAACGAGAAAGCCCCCCTACTATCTTGAAATTTATGGCCAAACTATATAACCTAATGACCTATTACCTAAGCTGTATTGCGGATCGCAGAGCTCTAGAACTGATTCAATTCCGCCTAAATAAATAAGAGTCTTGCCTTAGGAAACAAGGAACCGTTCGCCCCTACTATAAGCTTAGTAATCCCCCCTAAAACGATATAAGGCGTCTCTAAAAGCCACCACTAGCACTGCAACTATACTAGAAAAGAAAACACGCCGCGGCTGTAGACCTCTTAGTGTCTCTAAGGAAGATAGTGCTGTCAACCCTACCTTCTTAGCTAAGCGCGAAAGCCATCTTAAAAGGAACCGCATCGCAGCGCACAAGTGCTAACAGAAGAAGAAAGAGTGGGTCAAGGACCTGGAAATACAAGTATGCAAACTTATAGCTGTCCGAGCGCATTTAAGATCCCATGTTGCGATGCTAAGAGAGCAGGTTCTATTGCTTAAGAACAAGCTACTCTCCCATATAAATTGCGGATGTAGAAGGCTTAATACATATATTAATCAAACAGCGACGTAGATTTCACCATTATCTTATATAGCAGCCTTAGAATTGCTAGGGGATATTGAGGGAGAGAGGGCGGAAGATAAGACTGAGCTGGGAGATAAGGACGCATTTAAGCGTTTAGAGGATATCCTAAAGATAGATAAGGGTGAAGGGTAAGGAGCTATTTGATATCACTTATATAAGCTGTTTTTGTAAGCGTGAATATCAATAGTTATCGACATAATTAAGATTTTCAATTATAGAGTCAATTTTCCTACGGTACTCTGTAAAAACTCCAGTGATCTTTTTAGATTAGAGGCAAAGTAGAGCTCCTAGCTAGATTGAGGCTCGTACTAGATATAGTGTAACAGTGCAGTGTGGGTATTAAATAAGCGACTTAATTGTAAATCTATGGAAATTAAGTAAACTAAATATATAAAAGTAGACCCCAAACTCCAAAGTCTATGACTTAATATTTAACCGTATCCGAGATATATAAGGGTAGTGTTAATTATGTCTTAGAGCCTCTTAGGCAACGATCTTGTGTCTTAGCGTAGTGCTAGTAAACTGTTATATGTAGATCTATTGATTTTATTAGTGGAGCGGAGTAGATTAGAGGTGGTGGAGCTCTTAGAGCTCCAGATCTATACCCAACTTGGGAGGCGGCTAAGGGGGGGGGAGTGCATCTTGTAGTTGGTACGTGGTATTAAATATATAACGGGAGGCAATTACAATATTGAAATCAAGGCCTCCTTATTAAGCTTTCTACCTATACCTTTCTATTTCCTTATCTGCTCTCGCCTTGTTGCCGTTATGGATCGTTACCTTGCTATACGAGATCCTGCTACTACTAAGGATCAATCAATTGTGCCCAATGTGCCCTAGATATTCTGTCGACCCAAATTAGGTCCTTACTGCCCCGACTTAGCTACCTATTATTGACTCAGTTATTAAGTTAGTTAGTAAGTTAGTTATTAAGTTAGTTATTAACTCAGTTAACTACTCCTTAATTTAATTGCCACCCCCTACCCTCCTTCTCTTTCCTTTCCTACCCCTTTCCTTGTATATATATAGAGGTCTTAGAACCACATTTCAATAAATAGAGTCCTTATTTATTTCCTATAATCGGTGCACGGATATCCGGTCGATATATTCTTACAATCCGCGCTTATTTAGCAGCGTAAAGATACTACTTAAGGATCGTCGCTCTTAATTATAGATAGATATAATTAAGGCAAATAAGTATCTTTGCCACTTTTATGGGCCTCCGCGGAAAGGCTTATATAATAATAAGGAAGTAGGGGTGCCAGCTATGGCCCTTTAAGGAAGCTGCAAAGGCTTAGCTAGCTGCTTTAAAGGCTATAGACGCCGCCACCCAGTTAGTAGATAATGAGGATAATCTATAGGAGGAATACGCCGCGATTAAGGTCGACAGCAATAAGGCTAGAGTAGATAAGATATATCTAGCTAATTAGAGTTGATTTAGGGTGCAATTTTAGTAAATATTACCCCCAACTACTTCCTTACCTCAACACCAAGATCGTGCCAAGACTTACTATTTATAGTATATATTTACGTCGGAGCTCCTAGATTTAAGAGGTGTAAAATAGCTCTAGAGTGGATTTGGGTGTCAAATCCACTCTAATCCAATCCAAAAAGATTACTGGTAAGGACGCTCTAAGCTTATAGTAGTCCATATAGGTACAGCGATAATCTTCGGTCCTTTACGCACAGAGTAGGGTAGATAACTAGATTAAGGCTCTTTTATAATTTACTTTTACTTCCTTAATATGCTTTGCAGGGCGTTGGTAAATAGTAGTTTTATAAGTCTTTTTTGGGAGGGGATTAGAGAGGTATGGATAAGAATAATTAAAAAGAAGCGGGCGTGGGAATTACATAGACCCTAAAAACCAGTTAAGACCCCTTAGCAGAGTGCCGCTAATATAGCACAGCTTAGAATACGAGCGGCTTTTTATTAATAGATAGCTGGATTTTGTTACTAATCAATAGGAGTTCTTTATCTAACAATCCGCATAAAACATAGCGTGATTGATCTAGACTGCTATAGTATATCATTTTATTAGATATTATTCCCTTTTCAAACCTACTATAAGTATCTGCAGGCCAGCCCATATGCTAGCGTAATTAGTTAGTTAAGCGGGAGATAGGGTCTGTTAGGGGAAAAAAATTCTGCAATAAGCTAGACCTAGTATTAAACGGACGATTAGGAATAAAAACTCTGTAGTATTGCAAGAGGCTCTAGAGCCTTACTATATACATTAGGTAGGTGGCAAATAGACTAACGACTACGTCGTCATTTAGTCAGTAATTGGTAATAAAAATAGGTAATAAAACATTTGATAAGATATTTAGTCGTAAGTTAAGATACCATTTTAGCTATAACTCGCATATATTATGGGCGCTCAATATATTAGCGGCTAGAGATTCTAAGTATTTACATTTTATGTTCTTCTTTATCTGTTAAGTATAAACCGATTAAAAGTATCACCAATAAGCAAATATCGCTATCGCCTTATTTTATGAAAATACAGTTTAGTAAATTACTTAAAGCCTTAGAAAGTTCCTTAGAGTCTTGTAAGCAAGTAGCAATTGTGATTTATTAAATTAGCAAGCATTTAACAAACTGCTATTTCCCCACTCTAGCGTTCCCTAGCTAACTCAAAGTAGCTAAATTAAACCATGTTTCTTTTATTCAATGCTACGGAACTTTTATAGGGTTTCCTATCATTCCAATAGGTTAGTAGTAGGCATTAAATAAGGTTTTTTTTACTAACTATTTCTAAGGCAATAAGATGCACCTATTGCTACTCCCATTTTCTTAATGCTCCGTCGTATCTCGCGTTTAAGCTGCACAATATCACCCTTGGCACCTAAGATGTGGGTTTAGGCACCATGTTGAAATAAAACCTTAACAATAGTCTTATGCCCCCCAAGCACTGCATAGTATAGTGGCGGGTAATGCCGTATTCCAGAGGTTACTAGACCATACTCACTCTATAAAATTTCTTAGTTTATTTCAATTGGGTAGTTAATCTTAGCCCCATTCTAGATAAGAAGAAGGATGATATTTTTATGGCCCATTACACAAGCTCTACTCAGTGGAGATCCATAGTTAGTCCGTATGTTAATATTGGCACCTCTATTAATAAGATATTCTGCAATGCTATAATGGCCTTTATTATAAGTAACAATTAGTAAGGATACTAAGCTTTGCGCGTTAATGTCTGCCCCTTTATTAAGAAGGTATCTTACTAGGCTTTTACAACCTTTCTAAACGGCATAGGCAAGTGGACAGCCTATAGTATAACAACATCCATTAATATATGCGCCATAGCGTATAAGAAGCTTCACGACATTATTAGATAAAGAGAGGCAAGCGTTAGCAAAAGGGGTTAACCAAAATGTAGGAATATGGGAGTATAGATCCCTAGAACATAGATTTTAGTAAAGGATATTCTCTTAGTACAGATGTGGTACTTAAGCGATATAGAGGTCATTAACAATAACACAATCTTCAGCTGCTAGTAGCAACTCTATAGGCTTGGTATTATTGCTATATTCAAGATTTACTACCTCGCTAGGTGTGTCAGCCACTTTAAGTAACAATATCTTTGCTGTAGTATCTGGACGAAGATTCCTCCAAAATAGAGCGAGAGCAGGAGGGCCGTCGAATTAAAAGGTCCTATTGGCGTAGAGGACGTCACGCGCCTTATAGTAAATTTAATAGCAAGTGTATAGGATTATACTATCCATTCCCAATCCTTACTCTACGGCTATCGTTAACTCGCATTGGAATAATAATCAGAATTCCCACTTCGTCTCAATAGCCAGTGTTTTAGCGGATTCGCCTAAAAGGAGCTTATATATTTAAATGCGTAGTTCAGGCGGTAGTTCAAGAAAAGGTCTACACCACGGCGGAAGGGTTTTTGTAGGTTGAGGCTTATAAGACCTTAAGCGTAGGGTTGACGTATTTCAAGTAGGCGTTCTCTAAGACCATTTCTTAATGCCAGAGGGCGATGCTGACGCGTTTTTTGGCGGACCACTGGTTTTATAGCGTATTATAGTCGTAGAATCGGTATTAGAATTGGTGAATATTAAAGAGGTCTCAGTCGGTAGGGTAAGTGTTTATAAAAGAGAAAGCGTATAAACTAGATATAATTAACTAAGTAGGGAAGATTATATAAAAAATCTAAGGGACTAAAGAGTGCTAGAATGCTTATCTGTATGTCTAAACGGCAAAATTCCGCGCCGGAAAATCCTATATGTTAAGGCGAAACGGAGATTTTATTAGGTATGTTAGTCGATTCAAAGACTATCCAATAATGGAATTAATACAGTAGTTAGTGCCAGGGAGCCCCCGTCCGCTAGGCACTCCAGATGCACTCTACTCTAAGAAAAGACGGCTGCCTTTACGATCCTCCCTATTTTCCCTAAACTAGACTGGTAAGCGGAGTTGGGAAACTAAAATAGCTCCTCCTTGTAATAAGCTGAAGAATATAAAGGTTTCTTATTATAAGTTAGCTTTAACAGCGCCTTGTTAAGCCACGTTGTGGTCTATATAGACTTTGGTTACGCTACTAACTATATAAAAGACACCTAACACGTTGACGAAAATAGTACGCCCGCTGTTCTATATAATTGCTGCATAGTAGCCGCTCCCTATAAACTTGGCCACCTCTTTCCGTGCCCTACTATATTTCTTTATCCATTGGAACCTACTCGATGGCGAAAAAGGAATATAGGGTATGTCACAGATTACTATTATATAAAAGCTATAAAGGCCACTTGGAAATACATAACCCTAACTAGATAAGACCTTACAAGTACACATATTCCGGTTATAAAAGAGGATTTATAAGACTTAGCAATCTTAAAATTTATCTGCTAACTTATAACCCTACCTAAGTAAAACCTTATAAATGCTTATATACTAGGTGTGGGGGAGAGTTTATAAAAAGTACTAATCTTCAAAGGCATAGGCCGGTAAGAATAATTTAACATTAGTTAGAGTATATACTAAGCAATTATAGTGCCATAGCAAGCAGCGCAATTATAAAAAATGCCCGCACTGTAACGAAGAATTTAGTCGGAAAGATTCGTTATAGAGGTAGAGTTATCTATTAATCTATACACGTAATACTAATATTATTATAGGCATATAAGGCGTGGGTGCCCTACGCTTAAAGAAAAAGTAAAAGCAGTATTAAAGAAATAAAGTTTAAAATCGCCCGAGTCAACAAATGTTAATAAAGAGTATTTTACAGCGGAAAGTATGTCTGCTATTAATAAGGAGGAATTAGATCTTGAATAAGTGGTTATATTAATAAAGTGGGAAGGCATGGGAAGTACAAAGCGCTCCTTAAAACTATTTAAAGTATTAAGTCTCTATGTAGCAAGAGCTCTAAAGAGGACCTAAATAGGCTTATATAGTTATAATATCAATATGCTTAGCAGTAACAATAAATAAATATATAGATTTTTTATCACTCTATAAATATGCTTGGCAGCAAGGGTATAAAAATATATAGATTTTTTATTACACTATAAATGTCCTTGGTAACAAGGGTATCCCTTTAACCGCTAAGTTATATTTAACGTTATTAATAAGGATCTAGGCTAATTAGAGACTCTTCTATATAGCTGCCATTACAGTGTAGCTGTCCGTGCGGCCTTAGCGTTAGACGCTAGCGGTCAAAGGGATAAAAATATATAGATTTTTTATTATACCCTAAATTGGCTTGGCGGTAAGGGTATATAAATAAATAAAAAATTATTATTATTAATTATATTTATTGCCTAATTCGGTCCCTCTTTTAGGTGTAGGCTTCTACCTTCTATATATAGGAAAAAGCCCTAGTAGGGGGAAAACCTAAGTATATTCTTCTAGCTAGTCTTACGCGCTCCGCCTTCGCTTAGTACCCGTGCCGTATATTTAAGTGCCTGGACCCTTATTAAGGCGCTTTAACTTTGGCCACAGTTTCTTCGGCTAGAGATATACACAGCTACCTTAGGAATATACCAGACTTCCTTTATCTATTAGTTGTTTTATAACCCATAATCTAATAGCCCTCTGTATAGCAGCTTTAGAAAACTAAATGGTATATATCTGATCTTTAAAGTGCGCCGTGCCGAAATAAAGCATATCTGCCTTCCCCTAGCGGTATTAAGTTATATAGTTGCCCTGTATATCCATAATTTCATTATTAAGTATAGAGATTGCTAGGTAAAGCCACTAATTGTCTAGCTATTTACTAAAGGATAACCTACTAACTAAACTAAAGGCCGATAGGGCTATTAGTGAGCGCTATAGGTGTCTTCTGCCTCCAAGACTTCAAAACCAAAGGCTACTAGGTATTAACCGCCTAGAGCAAGTCTTTAGAGCCAATATAGAGTCTCAATTAATAGAACTGTTCCTTTTCCATTTCCGCTAAATAGGAAATACGCTTAAGCAAGTCTTTCTTAGTATATAAGCGTTTGGCACTGTAGACCTAGCCAACCTTAAGGCTATCCTATCCACTAACTTTAAAGGTCTGTATAAAGTCTCAAAATTATCTCTCGCCTACCCGCTGCTAATTTCATTTAGACTGGGGTATAGGAGCGCGGCGATAGATTATATTCCCTATATTTAGGGATAGTATCTTCACTTAGGAAGGTATATCGTAGAAGCGTTTACAAGAATTACTAAAGCCGCAGTTTTATTATAAGCAGTATAACAACCTGGAAGTATTTTAGAAAGCTATTAATAACCTCATCAATATTATGTCTTAAGAAGACAGCGTTGTTGACTTATAACCTCTGTTCTTCCGTCTGGCCCTAAATGTGACAACTAAGTTTCTTTTTAGAGAGTTAGTAAAAAGCCTAAAAGCTCCGGAATTGACTAGGGAGTGGATATTTGCCAATGCCTTTAATATAGCATAGGCGTATGTTGTAAAGAGGTTTCGGCTCCTGGATCTCTACTGGCTTATTAGAGGAAAAAAGTTCCAGGACGCTTATAATAAAGTCTATCATTTTACGGACTAGATTATAGATCGCAACCTCTTACGAGATGTACAAGAGGATAAGGGGTAAAAATATGTCTTTTTAAACTCCCTTGCCCAGAATACCCCTAACCGCATAGTATTAAGGGGTCAGATAATTAACATTCTAACTATAGGAAGAGATACTACGGCCTACCTTCTCTTATAGACATTATGAGTGTACTCCTAATATAGCGTAGTGCTTCGCCTTTTCTACTTTTAATCTTTTGCATAGCTTCCTCCTTGTCTAATATCTAAATGTTCTTACTAAACTGAGAGTAGAAATAGCTGCTGCGTGCAATAGTAGTATAGAGTTATGCCGCACAGACCTCTAGAACATGGAATATCTTTAGAATATCTTAAAAGAGAGTAAGTTCCCTAATTGTTGATCCACAAAATATTACTAAAGAACGCAGCTCTTTGACTCTATCCTTCTATTTTTATAAATACCCGCACAGCTCTAAGAACCACTGTGTTACCTATAGGCGGCGGCCCTAATAGAACTTCTCCTGTTCTAATTCCTAAGGGAACGACTGTAGCATATAGTGTCTATATAATGCATAGACGACCCGACCTTTATGGGATAGACGCTGAGCTTTATCGTCCTAAAAAATAGGATGAAGATATGCCTTTAAACCATAACAAAACCGACGCGAAATGGGGTTATTTACTATACAATAGTGGTCTAAGGATATGTCTAGGAAGTGAGCGCCCTTTACTGTTAGTTAAGCTGGGATCACTTCTTAATATTAATTTGTACTTTCTTTTGCAGCTAATTTTGCGCTTATAGAAGCCGCCTACGCAGTTATGTGGATTATTCAGAGATTCCAGACGATCAAGTTACCTAATAGTGCGGTTGTAGAATTGACAGGAGTGGAACAGTAGATAATGACTTTAGTTATATCTGCTACGGAAGGCTGTAAAGTAGAGTTACGATAGTGTATAATAGATACTATGCTATAACTGTTTAAGGCTAGCAGGATGGGGATTAATTTACAGTGTTATACAATCAAATTTTACACATATATAAGATAAGAATAGAGATAACTAGTGGTACACAAGTTAAAAGCTTTTATAAATATGCACGTTCCTACCATATTATTAAACGGATGATTAGAAATGAGAACTCTGTAGTATTATAAAAGGCTCTAGAGCCTCACTATATACACTAGATAAGTTAAAAGATAACTAAGATAAAGTACGTAAATACGATCTAGGTCGACAGACAGTAGTACAATAGTAGTAAGGAAGTCCGTTCAGGTCGACATATATGGTAGCGTTATAGTAACAATTTATCTATATTAGAATTTATATCAGAAGCTTAGACTAAGAAATCGATTACAAATATAGAAATATCCGCACCATCCACTAAGCTGATTTAGGACGGTAATCGTTTTCTTAGTCTAAGAGACTTTGGCGAGATTTGTAGGAAAACCTAAACACCGTTTATATAAGAAGACCTTATCAACTTTGACAAAATTGATCTACCCTCCTATAACACCTATCGACATAAAAATCATACCAAATTATAGAGAAAAGCCTCCTCTATAAGTTAGAAGATCTTTAACTTCTATACACGCGCGACGTTAAGAGGAATTTGTCGCCAAAGAGGCCCTAATTCTACCTCTGCACCGCTGAGCTGCTTAGTAAACACCAACGCTAAACGCTTACGCCCACGCCTACGCCTACGCCCACGCCTACGCCTACGCCCACACCGCCAGCCCTCTGTGTAGAGCTGTAGAGCTTTGCGAGAGCTCTATAAAACAAAGCTTAGGGGGAGGCCTGTACGGAGCTCTATACAGAGCTCTATCAAAGCTCTGTAAAAGCTCTGCAAAAGCTCTAAACACCCCTTTTCCTTCTCTTGGCTTAGTATCTTTATAATATAGCATTTGTTTAAGCTTTACCTTAAAGGCATTTGTTCGAGCTGTAACACTACCTCTAATAACCTTCTCCTTTTTCTTCTTCTTCTCCTTAGCTTAGTATATTAGTGCAAGGGATAGCAATCCATAAGCTTTACCTTGGAGGCGTTTATATAAGCCATTATAGGCGCCAGATTACATTTCAAAACTTAAATCAAAACAGTTAGAGTTTTATACTAATTATAAATAACTATTATATATATATATTATTTTTATTTTTAGTTTATTAAAAAGCTTTAAAGCTAAGTGTTTATAAGCTTTTTTTTATTTAAAAAAGAACCAATTCCATTCTCTACTTTTTATATTTTTAAGATGTTATATTCTAGTGCTATTACAAAAGTTA
>Ga0307507_10005591_pt1 | contig 20495 bp, 13 predicted proteins | sample 7_EM_MG_FD_207223 | JGI IMG/M metagenome (GOLD analysis project Ga0307507, IMG submission 207223) | Populus trichocarpa ectomycorrhiza microbial communities from riparian zone in the Pacific Northwest, United States - 7_EM | ecosystem: Host-associated > Plants > Roots > Unclassified | place...
CCGAAGTTTTATTTAATTAATACTAAAATAATTTAAGGTATTAATAAGAGTTCTTTTATTTAACTCATCGGAGTTTAAAATCTCTTGGGCTTCGCCAACGATCGACTTAGGTCCGAGTGAAACCACATCAATCGGGGTCAGAAGCTAACAATTTCCGGTCCTCCATGCTGATATGCCTGTTTAAAGTTTAACTCCGCGTGACTGCTGTCGTTATCCGTTTGAGCTGATGCTACAAAAAGTTCGGTTCCCAAATCCTTATCATTGGTGCTAACTCCACTTCTGATCATTGCGTAACAAAAAATACATTTCATTGCTACTGTTACTAATGATAAACCTAACATGGATTGAGTAACTACAGAGTCATACAGAAGGCCTAAAACAAAGAATAACTCTCCAGCCACTCAACCTCATTCAACAGCCGCAGAGAAATCACTCATCTGTCTGCTCATACCTACAGGATACTTGAACACTTGACTAAAATCCTCAATGATCATCCCGCATCTAGCACTATTTGTAGGCGTATTGGGAGAGGAAATCAGTTACCTCAGAAGCAACCTCATAAGCCCCTTCTACACATCGGCCCAATGCGACACCAGATACATAGTTTCCCCCAAGAAACAGCCCCTGCAACCCTTTTTCCTTGAGAGCATCTCTTGCAGCATCTAGGATATCAAAATGACCAATCAAGAACTGGGGGATTGCTTGTGGCCACACTCTCACCCCTAATACAAGTGGATCTGTCGCCTTAGGATTTATGAGAATCTTTCTCAAATCACGATCAACTGCTTCTACAAGTTCGCTCTCTGTCTGCAAAGAAAAATAAAGTGATGATAAGAAAATTAACCAGAGAGGAAGTGGTTATCTGTCACTCTGTCAAAAAAAAAAGAGGGAAAAAATAGACATTATGCAGCACCTCATTAATATATAATTGGCTTACACATAAAACATGTATCAACTAGTATAGGCAAAGAAAAACCTTTACACAAGTCAAAGCATGACAACCACAATTAAACAGGGGAACCAGATACAAAATTCACACTGAAGTTGCTTCGTTGAAATTGAAACCCATCTGAGAAAGTTGGATGAGGTGTTTAACACCCCATTGGCCAATAGGTTGGTTCCGAGGAAGAAATGGATTGCAAGCTATTATGGTATGGCACAGGTTTCTCAACCATTGGTGCTTGTGGAACCCAGGAATTCCAAAAAATTTGAAAGTCAATCCTCTCTAATCATCTGTTATGGGATAGAAATGTTCTACAAGCATTTATGTGGCGTTCAACTTCCAGGGATTTGTTGGGACCTCTCTTTCTGATAAAAAAAAAAAATAAAATAAAAATTGGAGAGCCCTCCTGTTTCAACGTCTCATTTTTTGTCCTTTTCCTTTTATTTCCTGCTTGGGAGGAAGACTCATCCTCCATCCTGTGAACATGAGCTCTGATCTACTTTATTTGAACACATTTTCTTTTGTTAAAAAAATGAAACCGACAAATGGACATGGGAATTCAGCATTGCAGCAGGCATCTATAGGAGCCAACTAAACATTCTTATGGAAAAACAAGCTAAAACTTCTGTAGGCATACGAATAATTTATCACCAACCCCACCACCATTATTGCCCTTAGATTTGTGTCGCGGATCATTGACAACAGAAATCTAATGTTTTTTCAACTTTCTTACCTTAGACACAATTCCAGGGTTAGTAGCTCCTCCAATGTAGTTCAAGAGCAAAATCCTTCCAGCAGGTGCTCGATTAGGAAAAAGAGATGAGCTATATATGGTTCCTGCAGAACCCACAAAAAAAAAACATTGACTTTTTGGTAAAACTGTGGAGTATTTTGTTCTTATTTTCAAATTTGGATGCTGAACTCCAGGAGCAAGACAAAGTTTAAGATCGAGATACAGCAATGGCAAATGAGTTGATTCACACTAAAACATATTTACCTAAGGTTTCCACCCCTTGGCTTCGTGGATGCAGCTGACCAAACCCCTTGAGTTCACCATCTATTAAGCGTTCTGGTCTAATTGCTTCTTTTGGGTATGAAATGGACACTGCCGCAACTGGTGGGTAATATAATTTTGATAGTGCATCTGCAGCTGTAGGCTGTAAACAAGAGTGCATATGGAAAAGATTAACCAAGTATTTTGGAAATTTCTACTTCAAACAATAATATAAAGTAACAGCAAATAAAGCCTCATTAGTAAGTAAAAAAACCAACTAGACAACAATTATTTTGGTGCGCCTTTTCATTGAGATTTTGGTTAGGTACCGCCAAGACTGTTTTCTAGAAATTACTAAGAAATTTACTCAGATTTGAATTAGGCATCATAGAGCAGATTATATGCTACTTTACAACAATACAAAACATTTGGGCTGAAATAAGATGATTCAAAATTCCAAAAATGAATCTTGCGGGGAGATATGCTAGTAGAAACCCATACTAGGAATAACATTGTCGCAAGAGCATAACAGGTCATTAGCATCTATTAATAATTTTAGAACACGTGTTTTAAAGAAAGTCAGATTCATTGATGATGCAACCCATGTTCAATACAGATTAAAACGAGCTTAGCAATCTGTATAATCCAACCCAGTTAGTTTGTTCGCTTCAAGAAGTGGTTGCAACTTTCACTAATTATAAGAGGTAAATGGAATCAAACACTAAAAACAAGAAATGAGCTTGGCCACAATCCACTTGTGAAAAATCAGTAATAAAAAGCAGTAAAAGGGACCAATTTGAAATAGGTTTTAAGTCTTTAAGAATGTAACATACAGAAAGGGGATGCAGTAGAGTGCTTGCAATGTGGGATGGAACAGTGAAGACCACGCTTTTGCTCAGTAGAGAAACTAATCCTTCTGGTGTTTCATATGTCAAACTATACCCTCCATTCTCTAATTTAATGATGCTTGAAAGCTTCCAAGATAATTTTACATTGCTACCCAACCTGCCAAAATCAACACACAGCTAGTTTGGACCTGAAAATCTTCAAAAAGCAAAATAAATAAATGAAAGAAGGAAAAAGAAAAACACTTCCAAACAATAACACAAGGGCATCAAGTGAATCAAATAATGGTGAAGGAACTTTGGTCATTGTGAAGAACCATAAGCATCATTCAAACACGCATCTGCTTTTCAGAAGAAGGATTTAGTAGTGGGGTGCACCTTGTTGCTATTGCATCAGGTAACATAGCAAGTCCTTTTCTAAAAGATCCAACAGTTTGGCCCTTTGGCGTTGGAAGATGCCTGCAAAGTTACTAAGAGTTTAAGAAACCGAGGATAAACTAACAAATACAAGATAATAAAATAATGCTTCAGTCCAAGTATATATTATTACGGGTCTCGAGGTGGCTTGGGGTTTTTACTTCTCTCCTGGATTGTTTTGAAAGTCCCACCAAAGATACTACCGCCAGTTTGCTCCAGGTTCCAAACTTTTCCAAATGCCGCTTTCATGCTTAGTTTGGAAGGATCACCCGCATAAACACCTGTGTACTGCAAAAGTTTTAGGTAAACCTAGAAACCACTCTCCATCTAATATAAACAAAATGTAGCATGGATGATCTTTGCAAAAATGCAGATTAGAGGAAGTCAGAGCATAATGGATCCAGTTCATCTATTATGTGACAAAGTACTGGCTGGAGGTTACCAACACGTATATTCATTGGTGTTAGATGGATGACCCCATAGTATTTCACGCAATATTTACGAGAACGAACAAAAGATTGTCTTACATGGCCTATTAAGAATAAAGACACAGCCATCAGAGATTTTACAAAATCGAGTTTAGCCAATTAGACAAAATGTTAGAGTGTCATTTTTCATTGTCATTTGAGATAGAAGTAAACAGATACAAGAAATACATGATGACAACAAAATAAAAGAAAAAACTATTGCAAAACTTAGTAATAACAGGCATACAAAATGCTGCATAAGTTTAACGTCAACTACATTATACACTGAAGCAAAGTGCCCGGTTTGAGCATGGTATTGTTATAAAGGACAGTAATGCCCACTACAGTAGAAGCTATAACAAATTGGCTAACAACATAAGCTGCAAATTATCACCTGAACAAAAAGGCTCTATCAATCGCTCGAAAACCTCATCGCCAAGGTTACGCCGCACAAACTCTTCAACTGATTCCTCGTGTCCCTGTCACCTTTGTCAAAGTCTAAAATTACGAGAAGATTCATTGACAAGAAAACATAAATATGCAACATAGCACTAGCGTTTGATATTCTTATCAAGTGCATATAATAGCAATTACTTAAAATTAAAAAGAGAACAAACTGGTGGCGGAGGCCGAAGTCCAAGAGCACCAAAGCCAGCTCTGAGTTTGCCACCAATACTCATCAAATCAAAAAACGGCAAGTCAGTCGGCTTGCCTGGTACTGGTCTTAATGTCCCATCCCACAATACAAAACGCGGCGCATTTGGATCCCCTAATACCAAATCCTCCTTCAATCCACTATCCACCTGCTCACAAACTCACAAATTCAACCAAATCACTAATAAATGAACTCTTGAAATTCAAATTATAGAAAACATTAAATTATAGAAAGATATCATCTGCAACTGGATTAAAATAAAATAAAATAAAAACTGAGGTTAATTGAAGAACGGACCACCATGGTGAGCATAGGATCGGAAGGCTGGAAACTGTTGGGGCCCTCTTCCCAGAGATAACCATCTCTTTCAAGGGTGGTGATGTTGCCACCAACGCGATCTCTGGCTTCGGTGACAATCACATTGGGAGCAACATCCCAGTGTTTGGTTGCAAGAGCCTGTGCGATACAGAGGCCACTAATTCCGCCTCCAACAATGACACAATCCGCTGTGGCAGAATGTCCGGCACTGGATTGGGCTTCGCCGTTGAGCTTGAAGGGAAGAAATGTAGTTGAATCTTCGGCTAGGGAGCAACGGAGTTTAAAGGGTCTGTGAGTGGTGAATTTTGAGTAAGAGGAGGGAATGAGAGAGGGTATTGTTGGCCGGAGAAGAGAGAGGCCAGTGAAGGTAGAAGTCATGGCGGGTTCACTCCCTGTTTGACAAGCAAAGGAACCGCTGCCTTGCAAGTATGTTATCTTGGATGAAAACGTTTTGTTTGGACTCCATCCATCGTGACCTGTGATGATGGGTTTGTTAATCCCTTGATTCTTGCCACTGAGCTCTGTTTTACTGTTATCTTTAAAAATTACAAAGGAAAAGTGGAAAACCACCCAAATGCAAACAACAACAACTCAATATTAACATTAAAAAACAATTATTATACTCCTCCTCACAAAACACCATTAACAAAGATAAATAAACATGTTTTCCTGTAACTCTCTTCACATAATACCATCAACTTAAATAATATTTTTTAATTTCTTTTGGTTTTTTTCCTTAATTTATATTATTTTTTCATTTTCAATTTTATTCTTTAATATTAAATTTATTGTCAATTGGGTTACAATATTTTTATTAATTTACTTTTTATAAGGTTATTTCAGACTCATAATCCGGACCGCGAGTTTAACAAGTTGACTCGAGTTTTTTTCTCTATTTTCTAATTAATTATTTTTTTAATTTCATCCTTTAAATGAGTTGACCTAAGTTGATCCAAGTTATTTTTTTGTACCCTTTTTTTAATTGATTTTTTTTCAATTTAATCTTTTAACACTTGATTGATTGAGTATTAGGCTTCATAATTTGTTGCGATCTGCTTTTTATTGGGTTGTCATAGTCTCATGATCCGGATCACAGGTTTAACAGGTTGATTCGGGACATTTCTTTTGGTCTTTTTTTAATTGATTTCTTTTTAAGTTTTATCTTTCAACATTGGGTTTATTAGAAATTAAGTTTTGTAATTTCTTTTTATTTATTTTTTATAGGATTGTTGTGATCTAATGACTTGATACGTGGATTGACAGGTTAATTTAGGTTGCCCCTAATCAATCTAATACGTTGTTGTCTTGATGTTTATTAAAAAAAATCTCATATTAATTTTTTTAGTCAAATTATGTTTTTATCAGTTATTTGAATTGTTTTTGGACCCACCAAGAAAATTGAGTCACATCACTGTTTTTTTTTTCCTATTAATAAAGGCATTAGCAATGCCAAAACAATTTTTTATGTTAAAAAACAAATAATCTGACTTGCAGCGTAGTACAAAGCCAATTATCTAGTTCATTAGAATAATATTTTTTTTTTCTAATTTTAATTGGATCCTTTAATATAAGATTTATTGAAGATTGGACTTCATAATTTTTTTTCAATTTATTTTTTTACGAGATTATCTCAATCTCATGATCTGGGTTGCGGGTTTAATGAGTTGACTCAATTTTTTCCCTTTTCCTCGTTAATCTTTTTTCTCTAATTTATCCTTCAACACCGAGTTGATTGGGAATTAAGCTTCGTGATTTATTTCGGTTTGCTTTTTATGAATTTATTCTCATCTTATGACTAAGGTTATGGGTTTGGTTGGTTAACTCAGGTTGATTCGAGTTGGTTTTTATATCCTTTTTTTAATTGAATATTTTTTTTTCAATTTAATCTTTGAGCACTAGATTGATTGAAAATTAAGCTTTATAGTTTGCTTTCTATTGGGTTATCTTAATCTCATGACTCATGTTGCGAGTTTAGAATATTGACTTGAGTTATTTTTTTGTCCATTTTTTTAATTGATTTATTTTCAATTTCATTATTTTTGTCTATTTTTTTTTCAATTTCATCATTCAAAAAGAAAATAAAAAAATTACAAAACACAATTCCTAAAGTAACTTAATATTGAAAGATGGAGCTGAAAAAAAAAACAGGTGGTTAAAAGGTACTCGAGTCATAAGATCAAGATACTCTCATATAAAACAAATAAAAAATTTACAACCAACTCTATGTTGAAGGATGAAATAAAAAATAAATCAACTAGAAAAAGCAAAAAAAAAAAACGATTTGAGTCAACATGTATTAATTTGTTAAACTCACAACCAAGACCATGAGATCAAGATAAATTAATAGAAAAAAATTAAAAAAAATTTATGAAGTACCATTTCCAAGAAATCAAATGTTGCAAGTTGAAATCGAGAAAAAAAACTAAATCTATAGATTAACCATTAAATTCGTAACCAAGATCATAAGATCAAGATAAATTCATAAAAAACAAATAAAAAAATTCATGAAGTTTCACTTTCAACAAATTTAATGTTGTAAGTTAAAATTAAAAAAAAAACTAAATCTATGAGATTGATATATAATTCAATAAAAAAATAAAAAACATTACAAAACAATATTTTTAAAATAATATAGTATTTAAGAAAAAAATAGAAAAAATAAATAATATTTTATGAGTGGAGGTATAATGAATTTTTTTTTATAATAATACTATATAGGGCATTATTGTCTATTGACCAACATGTGTGCGCGATACGCATCCCAAACAATTTAGAATGAGCAGGCCGTTTAAGATTCATCAAGACACCTTTTCATTTCCCGCCTCGTACCAGCAACATAGTTATTTCGAAATCACCAAAATTTAAAATTTTCTCTCAAACTGTCTCTTCACTACATCTCACTTCTCCGCGATTCTCTTGTTTTTTTAAAATAAAATAAAATTGAGCCCAGAGATCATCACCGCCAAATAATCTGTAAGCGATTCCTCTTATTACTCTAGTAAAATTTCAATTCAAAAGCTTAAATCCAGCTCTCCCGTCCTGCTCAATCTTTCTTAGTTTCTCTTTTAATTATATCAACTTGATGATCTGCTTTCACTGTACGGAGTTCTAAATATACGATTAATTATATCTGTTTTCTTTTTTTCTCGAATTTCACTATCTTAATCTGTTTACATTTAGTGATTAATTCTTTCGAGGTTTCGTGCGCTTGAAATTGAATTATGTAATTTATTTCATTTTAAAGTGAATTTGAATAGTATATTATTAGGGTTTAGTGATATTTGATCTTAAGTGCTCATTCCTCGAAATTTGTGTTGGTTTAGATCTGCATGTATCAACAGTGAAGTGAATTTGTCACTTCGAAAATTTCCTGAACTGTTTTCTTTTCACTTTTGATTTTCACCCTCTTTTGTTGACGAGGAAACCGGAGCTTACAATCTTGTGCGGAGTAATGTATTTATTTTTCATATCAAATAAAATGCTGATCTGAGTGGAGGATTATGTGGATTTTGCATAAATTTTACTGCTCCAGTTCTTGTTTATTTTTTCGGGTTTCACAGATTAAACTTAGCTTTATGGATTTTCTTTTCATGGTCCTGAAGTTATTTCTCTGTTTGAATGATTTTCTTGTTATTTTGGCTGCAGATTTCTTGTGGTATACATTTCATACCTCCTTGGCTGAAGCAACATGATGGAGGTTGAGACGGGACATAAATTACAAGATGTAAGTGCTGAATACGTGATTCTTAGGATATACTGCTAATGGAAAGGGTTTCAACATGATTTCTGCTAATTAGCTAAAGCCTTTTGTCTATGTTTATAGTGCACTTTATTATTTGTTGGAGTGATAGCTAAGTGATTGTTTTATGACACCGATGGAGTTATCTGATCATAAAGTCTTATAAGATGAATATTTTAATTTTGCATTATTTGGCATATTCAGCTGCATGTCGCTGGTCATGGCTAGATTTCATTTGGATCTCTGTGGTGTGCACCTTGGTGAAATTTTATTAGGTCATGGATTACCCTTGAATTATATTTAACTCCATAAATGATATTCAGGGGATGGAATTCGAATTAGTTGATGTCACCCATTGCAACTTGATGAAGTCTCGTGAAAATTAGATATTTGACGTCTTAGAAATGCACATTTCAGGATCAAATGAACGACTGTCGCAGTTTTGGCAGCAATTATCATCCATCTAGCCAATCTAGAAAGATTTCGATTGGAATTCTGATTGACTCATTGCCAAAGAAAAGATCCGGAGGCACGAAGGAAGATGAAGCTGCAGTACCAAACATAGAAAGGGTAAATTCTAAGAAAGAAAGTTCAGTTGAAAGCAAAAAAAAGGGAAAAGGTGCCATTGATGCTACCACTAAAGGGAAACAAACTGAAGCTCCTGGGCGGGTCCCTTCCCCTTGGACTACTACAAGATCCTTTCACCAAAAATCACCAATTTCTGAGGGTGTTCTTCACGCTGTAGGAACTTCCAGCTTACCACGCTCTACTGGGAGGAGGAACAGGATTAGCACAGCAAAGAATGTGCCTGTAACACATTCAGTAGAGTTTTTTGCCAAACATACATCAAATTCACATTCTGGTGATGGAAAGGAGAAGTTTGGTGGATTCACATACAAAAGGAAGGTAGGAGAGGATAGAAACTCACAGCCAGGAGAGGAATTTACATTTGCAACTGCACAAGAAGGCTCTATGCTGGATAAAGTGGCAACAGATGATAAAACGGAAGAGAGAACTGAAACTTTGAAAATGAAACTATGGGAGATATTGGGAAACGTTTCTTCACAAAAAATTCAGCCATCTAATTCTCAGGTTCATCAGATTGGTGCCAATAATTTAAATCCGGAGCAAATTATTAACCAAGCAGATGATGTGGTTGTCAAGCCTAGACAGAGCCCAGATACCATAGAAACTGATTCTGAAAGTCCCAATCATACTATGAAGAGACCAGTGACTCGTTCTTTGACCCGAAAGAGAGCTTCAACCAAACAGAAACCAGAGAAAAATAAAGTTGGTCCATCCTCCAGTTACAGACAAAAACTTCAAGAGAAGAATGTCTTCTCCTTTGAAGAACGATTGCCTGGAAAACAAAATGTTGCTGTCAATGGTGGCTCCTCAATGTCTACAATGAAGAAGGGCCAGATAAAGAGTTGCGGCATCGAACCATGTAAGACTCACGTCAGTGAAGACTACAATGCAGATAAGATTCAGGAAGGAATTCACAAGAGTGAAAGATCACTCCCTGCTGAGAAAACATCTTCTCTTAGCAATAAAAAGGGAAATATTCACTGTTCTCTTCAGAATAAGAGAGAGTGCCGTGAACCAAAGAATGGAAACAAAGAAAGAGATTCCAATCAATCTGCAAGGGAAGCATCGTTCTCTGCTGAGAAAACATTTTCACTTAGCAATAAAATGGGAATTTTTCATGATTCTCCTAGGAACAAGAGAGAGCACCTCGAACTGAAGAATAGAAACCAAGAACGATATTCCCATCAATCTGGAAGGGAAGATTCCCATCAGTCCCCGTGGACACACATGACTGATCAACAGAAGGATTTTAACAGCCCAGAAGCACCTGAACATGGGGATCAACAAGAAAACTTTGATACTCCCTCCTCAAATAGTACCGTCAGCCCACAGAATGATTTCCAGAGTCCAACATTCAAAATCAATTCCCCTACCTTAAGTTCCTTCCCAAGCTCAAAGCCAAAATCTGATCAGAGAAAGCAGGTTTTTGCCAGCCCTGAACAAGCAAAGAGAAGCTTTACTGTGGGAAAAATCCATAGCTTCTGTACTCTCAGGAATTCAAATGCAGGTTGTTTTGCCTCAAATATTCAAACAGAATCACCTGTATCCTTAAGTATTTTGAGCACTTCAATACGGTAGCTTACTATCAGGTTACTGATGCCTAGTCAAGTTTTGTTTCATTTTGCCTTTGCATTTCCTTATTGGACTTCAGGATATTGCAGCAGAACTTATGGATTCCCCACCCAACAAAACATTACCTGTTAAGGGGAAAAGAGATGTGGAAGGTGATCTTTCTGAATCATCTCCTGAATGTGGATACTCTGAGAGCTCCGAAGATGGTTCACCTCTTGTTAAGGGTAACGACTATTTTATTGCTCTTCTATACTTGTCATAGAATGTTCACCAAGTACTATCATTCTATGTTGTTCCCACACATTAATTTATTTATTTTTCCTTTTTTTATCACCCCCTTAATCATGATGCGCAGGTCGTAGGGAAGAAGAAAACTGCTCTACAGAAACTGCAACAGCTGAAAAATCAAAGTCCATGCTTCATCCAACTAAAAGGTTCTGCAACCACAAAGGTGAAAAAGTGAGAGTATTTAGTCCCACTCCGCCCTCTCCAACAGGCACTGCCTATAACTTAGTAACACTTGCTGCTTCATGTCCACAGAGTTACTGCCATCATCTGCCTTTTTAATTCGTTCTCTCTCTGTAAAATAAATTCTTAGGCATTGTTGAAACTGAGTTGACTCCTGAGATTTCAGAACAAAACCAAGGGGATGAACTAGAAAGGTATTCCTTTCTATACTTAAGACAGAAATGAGAAATTTCTAGTTTGGATCCGAACTATTAAATACCGTTACGTTATAATATTTGCTTGATTTTGGACTTAATCATGTTTCAGGGTCATCTTGCTATTTGTCATGGCTTTAGAAAACTTCCGAAAGAAAATGAAGTTGGAGACTGGAAAGAAATCCTCTGATATTTTGATGTCTGTCTCAGAGAAGATGCATCTACAGTTGCAGAATATTGAGTCACAAATCCAAACAGATCTGTGCGTTTTTTGAAATTAATTTGTTTTCTAATTGTGAAAGTCAGTTATTAGGTCTAATCTTGATAATATTTCAGGGGGAAGCTGTCAAGTGTTAGTAAATCAAAAAGAAAACGGCTGGAGTCTAGATTTGAAGGTAATGAATTTTATCGCTACCGAATGGCTCCATGAACTTTCTTGACTATCTACTGCTATTTTAATTTATCAAAATGTCATTGCAGTCAAGCATATCTTTCCCTTTTGATTGTTGAATATGATGGTGTATTTTTTTCTTCTTTATGGTTGACCTAACACATTTTTGAACTGCCATTAGCCATCTATTCTGCAGTGTAAATACGCATTTTATAATATCCAATAATCCTTTTTAATAGTATTCAAACCTTGCTTAGCACCACCCGTTTCTTCATTTCTGTATTAATGACTTTGTATTGTTTCTCATGAAATCTTTTGTATCTCAGTTCCCCTTATCACTGTATATGAATTGGTAGTTTATAAATATAGGTTTTGGCAACACATGCAGATCCATACCAGGCATGCATGTTTCTTTAAATAAAGGTTCTGTGGATTTGATAAATTCTAACCAGTCTCACTGTGCCTTAACTTTTCAAGGGTCGTCAAGCTGTTATGTTGGATCAATTCCTTGTCTTAGATTTTTCTTCTTGCTGAAGCTTGAATAGCTGGTGTTCTAATTACAATTTTTTTTTCTGTGCGCAGAACAACAAGAACAGCTAAAATTGATACACGATAAATTCAAACAAGATATTTACCAGCATCTCCAGGAGTGTAAAATCACTCTTGAAGGACTAGAATTGCACCAGATTGACTTCAAAGGAACTGTGAAAAAGCAAAGTATGGCAGCATATGTTATAGCGAGTAAATTTATTAATAAATACGGTATTGAATGTGTTTGATTGCTTTCACACTATTCCTTCGTTTTTATTAATACTTTTAACTTCTGAGGTACATATACAAGCATGTGAGTTTGGACGTCATGATGCTTGTACTGGGTCTGTGATAAGTTTCAAGTTGATCACAACTTCAAAACTTTTTTAACTGACGTCTTTAACATTACATAAAAGTTTTTAATTGGTTACTTGTATATCCGACATAAATGAATTGTTGGCTTGCATAGTTTTCATTTGGTGTAAATGATTTGGGGATAGAAACATCTCAGGGCAATTCTTTGATTGACGCGCTCGACCATCTAGGTAGTGGTATGTAAGTGGAAGAACAACGACAGTCATATGCACTATCTCTTTTGCGCTTTAGACCTCGACAGGAAAGTAAATAAGTGCCCACAATATCGATTTATCATTTTGAATTGATAAAGCTACTTTATCTGCAACGCTTTTATTTGTTGTGGTTGTATGACTTTAGTTTTGACACAACATGGAAGTATCTAAATGCCATTTAGCTTGATCTAAGTCTTTCTATGATACACTAATGGATCCCAGTCTGGTAACAACAGAAACAGAGTTGGATTAAGATGTATCAACTATCGTGTATGCAAACTCTGAAATACTCAGTTTTTTATTCATTGAATATGTCCATATATCGCAGAAGCATCACACCAGAAGCTTCTGATGCAAGCGGAAGAAATAGTGAAGACACAGCTAGATGATGCACAAAGAAGAATCACAGCTGTGCACAAGGCAAGTCTGCTTCTATTTAAGGAAATATGATTGCCAGCATTTCCTACCATCTGGATTCTGGGTTTATTTTTCATGATAACTGTATTGCATGCTCAGCGGCCTTTGCCCGTGTAGATATGGCTGTTTTGTCGCATCTGTTGGTATGGCATTTAATTTTGAGGTGGTGGCAAGAGAATTCACATTCTTGGGTGCGCTTGTTCATCCAGCCCATCCAAAAGCTTATGAACTGGTGTTTGTCATGCACCATTAATCTATTAGTGCTTGAACCTTAATTTAAAGTTCATAATTACACCTAGAGATTTCTCAAGTTTTGGCCTATTGAAGGTTATGCCTTTATGCATTTAGGGTTATGCCCGTTACAAAGGCAAAACAATAATAAAAATACAGTTTGTTGTAGTCAATAATTGAAAGAAAGCTTATGAAGCTAATTTGAACATTTCCTGTCATTCATTCATTGCAGTCAGCAAGGCAAAAAATGCTCCAGTTGAAGTATGTTGTAGGCAAGGGCTTGAATGAGGGTGGTCTAAGTTGACGTTCATGATGGCTAAAGAGATGGGGACTTTGCACGGAGACCAGTGTTAGGAAGAGGCAGAGGGGTTTTATGATAGAGTCTCCTAGAGGTTGAGCTCGTGCGTAACCTTTTCCCAGGTTACAAAAATGCACATCATTCTGTGGAATCTGTCATTCATTTCATAACTGCGCTGGGATCATGAAAAATAAACTCCTTGTAGCATGTAATTTTGAGTCACGTGTCCACGGTGTTGCAGTTTAGCTTTATAGTAAACAATAGTGAGATTATTCATTTAATAGCCAACAACAGATTAGATAGTTTGATGCCTTTCTTCCTTGAGCTGCCTTCTGATGAGTTAAAGCAGTCCATCATGGTAAAAGTATGTTTCACTGTTCCAGTATTTTCATTTCTGAGAAGTTAGAGCATAGGAGTGCATGAGTACGAATCAAGGCGAGTCCTAGTTTACAGTCTATGTCACTGCATGCATAGAACATGTTTCACTAGAAATGAACATGACAATGTTGCTATAAGTTGCTCTAGGAGGCCCCTGCTAGTCTTTATTGTCAGTTTGCTTACACATGCACTTCTTACAAGCAGAGTTCATAATAGCCTCTTTATCTTTCCACAGTGCCTTCTAGAAAGGGAAAAAAGAAAAAGAAATTAAAAAACTTGTGAAAGATCGGCGGTCCGTTACAAGAGATTCAATGGATTGGCTTCTGGGAGACACCCTCAATTATCCAACATTCAACTGACCAGCAAGCCATGTCTTGTGCAAAATGAGCTTCAAGACAGAATTGACATGCCTTGCTGGGATGAACCACAATTCTATAAATATTTCACGCATAGCCATTCTAGCAGCCATGAAATTCCATGGCTATAAGGTGTATGATATGACAGAACGTGGAGGATGAGGATTGTCATTTTGACGTTTTAGAACCCAGTAAAGAGATAGATATAGTTTTCACAAAAACAAAACAAAACAAAAGACATGGATTTAATTGAGGATATTTTTGAGATTTGGCGATCGAAGAATGAAAGAGAGAGAAATGGGTGGTGTTGCTATGTGCACCGCTCAATGCTTTGATGGTGGGGGCTGCTGCATGCTCTCATTATTATTGCATGTAATCTGTGTTTTTATTGGCAAGCAATCCTTATCTGATTGTTGGATTGGATTGGCTCTGATTTTGTTTCGTCGCCAGTCAGTCGGTGCTTAGGGAGGGGAAAAGGTACGGACCCCAGACAGAAAAACAACGATGCACGTGAATGGGCACGCGGGTGCACGTGAAGTGCAAACTTTTTTTAATTTTAATCTGCCTTCTTTTTTTCTCTTTTGTCAAACTTGAAAGAACGTTGATCGAGAATGAGGGGTAGTAGGTCCCACTTGAAGTGGATGTTGGGTATGGGCCCTATGGGGTCGCCCGTGAAAATGCCTATTCTCGTAAGAGGACCCTTGCTCCACGAGGACATCTTAAATTCCTGGAGTGGGCACATGTCGTGGTTCTAGTGGTGTCGTTTTCATTATCGAAGTTTCCTTGCAAACATTGCGCTTCCTCCAATTCAAGCAAGGGATGATGAAAGTGACTGTTCGAACAACCAATATAAAGACTTTGGCGAAGTCTCCTCCTCGGCTTTCATTTAGAAAATGAAAATTGAAGTAGGTGTTCTTCAATTATATGCTGACACTTTTCACTTCTAAAAAAAAAAAACCACACAAGTCATTCACGTCAAGATGCTACAAATATTTTTAAACAAAAAAAGAATGATATTTTGATCGGATTGCAAAATAGATAAATAGTTTTTTTATATTACAATCAAATTGCAAAATATATTTTTATTGTAATATTAATGGAGAATGATATTTTCATCAGTTTTTTTTATGATTTCTTAACATTTTATAAAAAAATATGCAACTCATGTTTTATTGCCAAATACATCACGGTACAGTTTTTGGGTTGGAAAAAAAAATATTCAAGACGTGTGAATGGAGGTAGCTTATATATAATTTAAGGGGTGTTTATATACACTCTTCTTCCTTTTTTTTAAAAACAATATATTTTTATTCTTAATTTCAACAACCACCCCATCTTTTTTAAGTGCCGATATTATATGTTTCTCTTTAAATCTAAAACTTGAATCCTAACATTGCAGTTTGTTTACCTACCGATTCAGGTTGAACGTATGATTTTTATTCACTGACACATACTTCTTTATTATTCTGGTTAAACTAAAAAAAACCTCTATTAGTTATCTTAGTAAAATATTATTTCTCTATACTCAAAGTCTTTTGATAGACTTCTAAAAATATCGATAAGAATCGCAAATACAATACATCTTTGATGGACCGCTGCAATCCATATAGGTGCTTAGTAACAACAATTCTTTCATTTCTAACAATCATTCTAGTAGAATTTATCAATGCATTCATTAAAATTTCTTCTACATTGTCTTAAAGTATGGGGTCATTACAAAGTTTGAGTTTATCCAAATGGAAAAAAAAAAGTGCTTATTCATCTTCTCTCAATCATTAATCTTTTGTTTTTTCTATTTCTCTCGAGACCTTTTCAATCTCTCTCACCAAACAAAATCTTGCTTTTTTAATCTAATGGTAATTAGCTTTAACCTTATCTATCCTAGAACTTCCATGTACTCAAAAATCTTCTCAATTTCATTCAATTAATTGATAAACTTCTCTGTTTGTAAGGAACCCGTGAACTCATAAATCTTTATACAAAATCATAAATCTTTATGATACTCATCTCGATCAAGAGGATGCCTTCTATGCTCTCACCTCTAAAATGGGTTTTCAAAGTTAGCCATATATCAGTAATCACTCTCATCACAATTTTTTAGGCTCATTTTCTCCACCAACTATCAGGTCAATTCTGTGATTTGTCTCTTCATGTCATCTTTCATGAATTTCTAAAATGTTTTTTCTTTGAAGGGGGACCTCCCCATCCCCTCCTACCTAAACACATCTTGTTTTGTGACCATCTCTTCCAACCATTATTATTTAATAACATACAATAACTAACAACTGGAAATTATTGAACTTTAATACTAACTGAAACATATAAAAATAATATAAAAAAGATAGAAACCAACCTTTAACTAACCAGAATGAGTGTTGATCTAAATATATCAATTAAAGAACTCGATACCATTTTTAAAGATAAGTTTGGTATTAAACTAACCTTTAATACTACTATAGAGAGCTAGAACCAAGGTGAAAGTGTAATAGTAGTTGATGTAGATGATGAAATGTTAATGTTGTTAGTGAGTGTTTATTGGTCAAATTTGATAGTGTGTTGGCTATGATTTTTGTTGTCTTGGTGATTAGGTAATGTTGTTGGGTGGAATTTGGGTAGTGTGGTTTGACAGGTTTGAATGCTAAAATTATGGTGAAAATTATGGGTTTATTTTTTAATTTCTAGACATTTGTCTTAAACATATTGTTAAATCTTGTGTATTCTGACTCTTGAAACTTTGGCCGAAAGTGTGGTGAAATTGTGTTCTTTATTGCTTCTTAAGATTTGGGATTGTAGCTAAAATATAGGTATCCTTCTTTAAATAACAATGAATGGTGGTATTTCTATATTTTTCATTAAATGAGAGCAATGACTCTTTTTTGAAAATACATACAATGATAAAAAGTTCAATCACATCCCTAAATCTTCAAAAAATTTTTATTTCCATCCCCTATAGTTTAATATGTTTATTTTAGCCATAAAACTTAATTTTTCTCTCCATGTCCATAAATGTTGAGAAAAAGTTCAATTTAGTCCTTGAAGTTTTCGCAAAAGTTCAATTTCACCCTTAAAGTTTCTATTTTTACATTTTCAGTCCCAGTAGTTATAGATTTTTACATTTTGATTCTAAAACTTCATTTCCTTCACATTTTAGTACTTGATTATTGAGCGTAGAAAGATAAAGTCATTGAAAAAAGAGATGAGAGAGAGAGAATGGGTCCACCACATTCCAATCACAAAAAATACATATTGGTGTCAATGAAGGTTCGTTAAGAGATGGGGGGGTTCAATAATGATGAATTTGCCCTTTGACCATGTTGAAAAAGTAGATTAGGGTCCATAAATTTATTATTATTATTTTTTGTTTGATTTTTTACTTTTAAATTGATTAAAGATTGTTTTGTGGTTGAAGATGGAATTATTGAGATTTATATGGTATTTTTAGGATTTGTTTTGGTTAAAATAAGTTGAAATTTAGGTTTTAGAGATCCAAAAAACATGTTCTTAATAAAGAAAATGTTTCGTCCAAAACTAAATTTTTTTTTGACTAAATAAATACTTTTTACTTATAATTTTAATCGTTGAAATTCTTTTGAATATTTATTTTAATTAAATAAAAACTAGTTTTAGAAATTAAATAAATATAGTAATTAAATAAATACTATATATAATATTTATATAGTATTTTTTTTTATGAATTTATAAAAAAACCACCCTCATCTCCCAGCCCAACACCCCCTAATTCATCTAGAAAACCTCGGTGCGAATATCTTCATGAGGTGAGAAGGAAACTGGTCCTGATATTTTAGAGCTGGTACAGTTAGAAAGTCTCGAGTCCTGATCATGTGAACAGATAAAAAAAAAAATATGGCTCCAAATCCCACAGCCCCAGTTAACTTCTTGGCTCACACGAGCTAACAAATTAGGAGGTACTTTGTATTTAGAGCAGCAAGTGGGTCCAGCTTCTGGTCGTGGACGCTGACCTTCCACACCATAGTCCATTGGAGACGTGGTTAGATTATGTACACATGTTTTCTGTGAATGCTAGAATCTCACTTGGCCACCAAAGAATCTTCCATCAAGATGGGTGTTGTCGTAGTTTCTGTTTTAAATTGAGACCATGATTTTGATGTTTTTTTTTCCCCTTCACAGTAACTCTCGATCGACTTTCATGATTCAAGTGGTTGAAGATGGACCAGCTGCTACCAGGGATAACGCAGTCCAGTGTATAAATTGAAATTGGACCATGTGGAGTTATCCTTTCGGTTGATTAATCTCAAGATATCCCATCACAGAGTCTGCTCGAGATCTTCTTGTCCACCGTCGTTGTTGTTTTTTTCTTGATACTCTCTTCAAAAATATAAAAAAGAAAGAGAGAAAGAACGAATAACTCTATAAAAGTAATACTGCTTTGATGTCCTCGTTGTTGAGTCTGTCCTCTCCATAAAGTTTTACCTTCAGCCAGTATCATAAGAGACACCTGACCAGAATCAATCCTGTTCTGGACGACCCGCTTGGCTAGTTTAGCTTCCATGTATGCTATTCTTTAAACCAACTTGGTACATCCTGTTTCTTGGAGACATTTTTTCTTGGATGCGTTGTTTGACAGGTTATTTTAATTTAAATGCAGGGATGATCGCGGGCATATGGAATTGGTGTGGGAAAATGGTCAGGTTCTTATGCGAGTATTGCCCAGTACTAGTAGCTCATGCACCAGTTACACTCCTCATCCTAAAAAAAATGTTAGTGAAGTCGAGAATAATAGTGATGGCTACACTACAAAGAGGCCAAGGTTAGGAACTGGGGATTCTATCTTGGGCGACTTTCCTTTGATAGATGATAGAGAACTCGCCAAGCGTGACAAATCTTCGCAAGACGATCACCATCCAGAGTTATTCTCTGAATTATGTGAAACTAATCTCAATATGCTCTTGGAAAATAATGAAAATAACATTTATGAGAAGAATATCACGGACGCCCATGTTGTTCCGGGGTATAAAGATGCAAATTGGCGACCGGGGAAGGCGTCCGAGTTTGCAGCTGAAGTTCCTCAGCTTACAACAGCTAGTAATGGTCAGCTATATCAGTCTTTCTTGGAGCAACACAAAGCTTCAGCTCCACTATTCCATGGATTGCCCACTTCAAAGCTGCAGCAGGTGGATTCTGGATCTGACAACCACTCGAGGTTGCAGAACTTGTCCCGCATTTTAAGGCCAGCTCTTCCTAAACCTAGTCATGGCAGTAATGCAACAAGACCGACAAGCGGTCCTGGATCATCAAGACTCCAGCAACTGAAAAGCAACACTGACGAGCCTCCAGCAGGTTGTAGAAATCTTGTTGAGTCGGGACAGATGGTGCCGACTTATGCTTCAAAAGTTTTTAAATATTTCAATGACCAACAATATCTAATGGCAAGCCAGATAGTTCCTATTGGACCAATTGACAGGTCTGCAGAAGCGTCACCCCCAGATGAGCAATCTGAAGCTGTTCTCCATAACTATGCCACTACCAGTAAGAGGTGCTGCGATCGGGTTTTCGGTTCAACCTCAGGCTCCGCAGAAAAAAAAATAAAGGGGAAGCCTGATAGAGGAAAGTCTATAGATCAACTGACTGCAACTAGTTCAATATGCTCACGAGGAGCTTCAAATGATCCAACATCTTCTCTAGAAAGGCAATATGAAGACACAGAGGGGACAGCGTATTCAAGCGATGTACGAATTAGTAAAACTTGTCTACCTTTTCCGTGTTTCATTTCCTTCTTATTCTTACAAAATTCATGTTTGACAAATGACCCAGGATCTTGAGGAAGAAGAACAAGTACCTGCTCGAGGGAGTGCAGGTTCCAAGAGAAGGCGAGCAACAGAAATCCATAATCTGTCTGAAAGGGTTAGTGATGTCATTGATTTGATAATTAAATCAATAAGCTGATATCCTTTGACAAATCTAATTAGCTGTTATGCATTTATGTGTGCGTACGTGCAGAAGAGAAGAGATAGGATCAACAAGAAGATGCGTGCATTACAAGATCTAATACCCAATTCAAATAAGGTTGGCACTATTTTCATCCGAAACTTAATAAATATATATGTTCTCTTTCATAATCTTTTTCTGAATTTTTTTTTTTTTT
>Ga0307507_10005592_pt1 | contig 20495 bp, 18 predicted proteins | sample 7_EM_MG_FD_207223 | JGI IMG/M metagenome (GOLD analysis project Ga0307507, IMG submission 207223) | Populus trichocarpa ectomycorrhiza microbial communities from riparian zone in the Pacific Northwest, United States - 7_EM | ecosystem: Host-associated > Plants > Roots > Unclassified | place...
CCGTCTTCCCCCGTCCTACGGCCATTAGCCCCGGGCAAAATTCTCTCCAGGACTGGACGGACTACGATTCGTAGTCCGTCCTCGTCCTACCCTCAGGACGGACGGACTGCCCCGTTGCGAACACTGGCTGGATGTGAGAAAGATATCGTAGTCATGGTGAGGACAAGGGTAGTGGTCTCGAGGGTGGTCGGGAGTGGAGGGCATCAGCGGTAGCGGTATCAGGGGCTCCCAATGGAGGAGGCACACAGTAGCAATTCCAGAAACACCTTTGATGATAATTTCAATTGGCTTTTTGTCCGCTCTCCCATTGATAATCCTCACTAGTGCGGCACCGAAGCCCGCAACGAAAGTGCATATAATGCCCCACCCATCCGTATTCCTTAAAGCACTTTTTTGAAACTAAAACAACCAAGTTAGGGACCAAGTTTGTACCGAAAATGGAATGGGTTAACAAACAGCAAGGAGTTTTTTTTTGTCCTCTCGGGAGAGTCAACACAAACGTATGGGGATTATCGCCATCTTCCCTGAGGCCTGGTAGGGAACAGCACTAATTTAGGCTTTGGTTTCAGCTACACTACCCTCCTTCGAAGCCTCAGCGCTAAAAAGCATGCGAAGAATATTGGACAGGTGAACCAGCTTGCGGAGATCGCCGTCAATCGCTTGTGAGAAGATTGCTTTGATGATAACTTTCCACACAACTACGGTGGGTCGGATCCGTGGGTGCGTAGACAGTCTTCGGGGGGGGGATTTCCGTCGTTCTCAGCCGCGTGGGGGAAATGGGCAATCGCCTGCCCTGAATCTTGTGCGCCCCTGCCGTCGAACACATCTATTACCGCCGCGTCGAGGGGAACCTTATCCACAAACCAGAGCCGGTAGTAAAATTCTTGCATTCTATTGTTGCCTCTCCCCATTATCTTGCGGGTAGATGCAGAGCTAGTCTGGTGGTGATAGAGGAATCTGACTGACAAGGATGCGGGCTTCCCTAGCATGCTACGCTCCTCAATGAGGTCAGCTAGAATTTCCTTCTCTTTAGGCATTCTAATCTCGATAGTTTTGATAGAGCAACCATCCGTGTGGTTTTTATTCTCGACAGAAATGACGGTCGTAGCGGGATCTATGGCGTTCGCGATTTCGACGACGATGCCATGGGCAGGGGCGAAGATATGTCTTATTAGATTGTCCTAGAATTTTTTTCCCTGGAAAGAAGACATCGCTGGTAAATAACGCAGGTCTCCACAAGTAGGTTTCACTAGCAATCAGCCTCAGCCACAGGTTAGGATCAGGCTCGGCGGCCTAAGAAGAGGGCACCCAGAGCCTGAATATGGTCTCTCCACCTTCCTCGGAAACGGTCGACCCGTCGACCCTCACATAGCCATCCAGAGAAGTGATCGGTTGGCTACAAAAATACTCAACACTAGAGATCGCGTATTATTGACCACCATAGACATCTGCTGCTAATGCAGCGATTTTTCAATTGTGGATTCCGTCGAGGATATCCTTGATACGCCCATTGTCTATGGCGGAGTATTTGGCACCCATAGGTCCCTGAAGAATGCAAGCTCTTCCACGATCCAGGTCAAGAACAGCCTCGAAATCTTCGGATAGTTATAGGGAATCCTTCTTGAACCTGAATTCGAAGTCCCAGTCAAGTGAAGGACCAAATGGAACAGGCTTTCGACCGCCCGGCTGATATAGAAGAAGGTGATGCTGGATATCTTGGGCATTGATGAGTTGAGTTTTGGCCTCCGGATAATGGGTTAGAATATTTTCGGTAGTAGCGAAAGGATCATCCAAATTAGCGTAGTTTTGGAGCAGGGATGCCCGGCAGGTTTCTTACCCACAGCAGGCGCGATGGAGTGCTTTCACCCTCATTGGTAGACTCTTGTAGGGTGCTAGGAGCTAGTGAAGTGCAAGGGTAGGCTTGCCAGGAACGGGAACCAATCCAGAAAAAGATGGTGGGAGTGTCGGACGTGATACGATAGAATGAATCTTAAGTTGATTTGGATGCAATCGCAGTCGCGGTAACGACACCCTGAGAATGGCTAGCTGTATCTGCAAGTCCTTCTCGGAGTTCCCCAGGCTCATTGGTGAGGGTTTTTCAAAGTACATAGTAATGCGCTAGATAAACCAGCCTAATTAAGGGAAATGACATAGGGGTAGAAAGCAGATAGGGAGGATAAGGGGCAGATTCTTCATCTTGAAGGTACCTCATAAAATCAAGTCCCTTGGAATACAGGTTAGCTGCGCGGGGGTCTTGAGAGAATGATGAAAGTAGCCGGGCACAATCTACCAAATAACTTTCAACTAATCCGCCATAGCGCGGAAGATTTCCCGAAGCTTGTTGAAGTGTTCTCCAATGTTTCCCTGACCTTCGAAGATTGCGTAAAGGCTTGGGGGTTTTTTTCGCCACCGGCACGAAGTAGAGAAGATCGGCGCGCTTGGATAGGTCGGTCAGCCGCTTAGCGAAAGCTATACTATAGTAGAACTCGACCGCGTCCAGTTTCTTAGTCTGAGAGGTAAGCAGTGTTCGCAACGGTCTGGGGGCCCGGGCAGCCCCACGGGGAAACTGCCAAGAAGACTGGACTGGACCGGACGACTATTGTGACTCCGTCCCATCCTGGGACATTGTAGGACTGCAGGGTTTGAGCAAGGACCACGGGCCCCACAAGGTGAGACACTATTATGCCGTCCTAATAAAAGGACCACAGGGGACGGTAGTGGACTGCAGATCCCCTGATAAGGACAGTGGGGATCTGTAAGTCTTCTGTCCTTGTTGATCACTCGCTTTTACACTATTCGAATAATAATTAGTCTTAGCATATTAGGTACAAATAGGCAAACTGCAGCAAAATTTATATACTCTTGAATATGAGGGGCCTATCCTTCAAGAGCTCTAATAATTGATAAGAAATATCCACCCAACCAGGCGATTCCACTCCCGTGACGTAAAACGATAGCTGTTGGACAGGGTTATGGAAACAGAGGTTTAAAAAATTGGGCATCGTGTGTAATGGAATTCCTCTCTTCATCGTACTCATCAACCATCATTGCTCAAGGTTCTCATAAACTTTTAAAGACATATATTAGGGCAAAAAAACTGGATAGCCCTAATGGCAAAAAGGTGGTTCGCCAGGGCTTACTTTACCTAATTTATTAAAGGCCTGCTTGCTACATCCACCCAGGCCGGGAGTTGAACTCCCAACCTTCCCTGTAAGGGCTAGTAGGGACCGGTCTCTTTGCCATTAAGCTATGAGAACCGGTCGATAGTGCGCCTTTATTTGGAAATTTAACCTAAAGAGGGATTCACATTCGCCTTTCAATTTTTATTTCGGATCTATCAACAAAGAATATGATTTAACAAATTAGTGATACATACCATATGGGTAAAGATGCCCTCATTCAAGCTGCACTTGAACAAGGTCAACTCTTACTGGAAACGGCCTTCGGGGAAACTCTCCCTCAAGTTGTCTTCCATCGTGATATCACCACAGGTACTTGGAGATCAAGTCTAAACAGGGAATACTGACCCAGAATACGGTTCTTCCATCTTCTCTCTTTCCTTCTAACTGTCACGATCACACTGTACTTGTTTTCTGCTTGCTGATCTGAAGACGATTAGGGACTGTTGGGGACTACAGATTCTCTGCTTGGATGGTGGAGAAGAGTGGGCATATGTCTGGGCCTGCAGGCATCAGTGGGGATCTATCGGGACCTGCCGGTATTTGTGGGCATCTGTGGGCATCTGTCGGGGTCTGTGGGGATCTGTCTGGCTTCAGACTGTTAGACACTCTGCAATCTGGTTGGGGGGCCCGGCGTCTTCCCCCGTCCTACAGCCATTAGCCCTGGGCAAAATTCTCTCCAGGACTAGACGGACTACGATTCATAGTCCGTCCTGGTCCTACCCTCAGGACGGACGGACTGCCCTATTGCGAACACTAGAGCTAAGTAGTTGAACATAGGAGGTCTCTGGAGGCTATATTTCTTGCAGCTCCGGTTCCGGTATCACCCTAAGGGATCTGTAAAGATTCCCTGCAGCTCGCTAACAATGTCCAAAGAGTGCTTGTTTTCCTGTTTGTCAGTTATTCTTGCGCCGGTAGGCTTATAATAGGGAAGTTTGTGATTGTAGTTTATAATAAATTTGATTTACCTAGGCTGAACCGGTGATCGTAGTTCACCTCCGTAGGAAGGGGAGATTGGAGCCAGGTGAGGTGGACGGGATTCCTGAAAGGTGGAGGCTGGCGTTGTGCACTTAGCCATCTAAAAAGCCTTCGGCCGTTTTAATGTCAAGATATATACTGGTAACCGCGAGCCGCCCGGAGACTTTTGAAACCGCTAGTGTAGTTCCTTTGTCGATTTCGGATAGCCTTAGTATTTATTGTCAGGTGGTTCCGGTATCTGGGTTCGACTTGGTGCTCTGCACTCCAGTTGACTCAAATCGGAGACTGGATTCAACCTAAGCTCACTGGAATTTCTAGCAATCGAATCGTTTTAGGGATTGTTCGTTGTTCGTTTTGATGTGAGGGGATAGTGGTAATTTTCTACTATGGCACCGCAGCAACGGTAAAAAAATGCTCATTCCATTATAGCATGGCTGAGGACCTGGTAATTTTGTTCTATATGTTTTTTCATTTATCACATTTGGATCACTTGTGGACTGCGGCGATCCGTCGCGATCGCACATGATACTGCATCGCTGCGGCAGAAGTTCCAGAACATCAAGACAAAGAACCCGTTTTGCGAAAAGTTTTATAATTTGTATCTATTGTTTGAAACACACTAGCGGGAAGAATAAGGGAATGCCTATCAGGCACAGTACCTATCGCCCTTAGAAACCATTACAAAATGTCCCAAAAATAATATCTACCCTAGCCAGCACCCCTATGCCATACCCTTAGCTTTTAACCTAGCGAAGAGGAAACGAAGCAAGTGAAGCTGTCTAAGCAGATATCCGGATTAAAACGTGGAATTGAAACAAGGAACAAAACCCCCCCAAATCTACCCAAAGACGGAGCCAAAGAAATAAAGAAAATTGTGGAAATTTAGGGTCAGAAACAAACATTAACCCGTAAAGTAAGAGGGAGAATGAAGTATCAAGTTACATTTTTAGAAGTAGTACCCACGGATACCCCTCTTGGAGATTTTTCCCGCGGCGCAAGTAGTCCCAGCCGCTAGACTTCCCATGAACTGCTTGCGGCCTGAGCCGCACATATACCAAGTTCTATTTTCACCGCAAGTGATCTCCCCCTCAGTCGCGCAGGTATCGGCAGTTTTGGGGCCAGCTTTATGTGGGGCGTTGTAGGGAATTGCAGATGCGACAAGGGTGGTAGGGGCGCTTGGAATGGATGTCTGAATACGCACTTCGTTGGAGGGGGCAAGTGAAGGCGTGACAGTAACATAAGTAGTTAGCACTCCTTCATCGCCAGCGTTGGCTTCCGTAGGTGGAGGAGATGAATTTCTCGTTTTAGTGGGGGTAACAGCGCCTCCTACTGAAGACTCAACCTTCTGCCCAGAATTTCCCGCTCCTGGAGCCGCTAATCCACCAGCTCCAGACCCCGTTATAGACGATTCTCCGCAGGGAACAGGTGTGATCCCCTTCCCAAAAACCTCGGGGCCTGGGTGCTTAAAATCAATGGCGGTAATCTGGTCGGAAACGACGCATCCGCCACCAATATTCGCCTTAAACATGCCCGGTAGTGCTTCAAAAGCTCTCATCGAGGTTTCCTCCCCCCCAATGATAACTGTAGCACACTGCATGTACATTTCGCGATTGCCTATATGGTTGAACCAAGTCCAAGCCACGACTGCCTTCCCCTTCGGTAATCCCTTTGGTACGGTAAAGCTGAGAGGATTAAGTTTCCAAAGCTCGAGTTCAGACTTCTGTCCCAAGGGGTCCCGATCTGTCGGGCCCAAGTTACCAGCAGCCTTGATAGGGTGGTCACCCATGTAGCTTGTCATTACTCGGAAGACGGTATTCTTGCTTGGATTCGTGTCGTAGGTGATTACCATTTGTCCGCTTCCGCCGCCATGAACCGCCGAACCCTTGAGCTTTAATGATTGGGAGATTCCCGGGAGATAAGTCGCCACGGGAGCTTCTGGGGCCACACCATGGCAGGGGAAGTTGCTGCCGTCACTTTGGAGTGGGTTGAGGTTTCCGTCCGATTTTTCGACCGTAGCGCGGACAACCTCCGGAACGTTCCACTGTTTTGGTTCAAACATTGTGACATGGGCAGTTATTGCACGCAGAAGGACTGCAAAGGAGAGGAGAGTTGTGGCGCGCATAGTCGGTTATTTTTGTTTTTTGTATGGCTTGTGTGCCGGAGAAAGGTGTGTGAAGAAGGGTGTGTGAAGAAAGGTTGTTGAAGTGAGATTTTTTGAGTAAAAGAACGTGAGGGAAAATGGACTAGATGCTTGGAGTTATGAAGTAGGGCTTGATAAGGGCATACTCAACCCGCTGTATAAATAGTTGTCTGGATCGGGGCTTTCTAGGTCGCTATCGAATCTTGAATTGTTCTATGGTTACAGAGTAGAAGGGCACAGACCACGTGTGAAACACGCAGAAATGTTTGAGACAGCCATAGAATCCCTAATTCTCAAGAATCTATGACTTTGTTTGATGGTTAGAGTTTCGAGTTTTTTGTTGCTGTTGGAACAGCTGTTGAACTTGGAGGCCATGCTTGAGCCCGAAACGTCACAATTCTGGTATTGTTCAAGGAGGAACTATAGGGGCTAACATTTGATTCTTGATCTGAGCTTAGGTAATTCGATTGGACTCCGCAAGGCGGGACATTTTTGAAAATCAGATTTACTAAGGTGTCATAGACGCCGATAGTCGGGTAGGGTGCAGAAACGGCTGTGCAATAATAACTCATAGTTTTTGTCGGCGCAATTGCCTCTAGATTTCTTAGTCTCGGGAGCGCTAGAATTGGAATGAAACTATATTCAAGAGCGAATAACATGATAGATATCATACTTGAATATTATAATTCAAGAACAAGGGCTGCAAACTACTTGTGAACTAACTATTATCTTAGGTAGTAATCACACTCGGAACGACAGCCGCATACCCAAAACTGTCCTTCCTGTGCCAGCTAATCATCTCCTAAGCCAGGGCTGGAAACTTGAAAAAAAGAGAACTATAATCAGAAGCTTTCATGGTCAGTCCCTGCTAACTTAGGAAAACTCTAACAAAAGTCACTGTTAGGCCCTTTCCTTATAGACCAATTCCAGCAAAGTATCCACTCGCTCTTTTTGCCATCGTAAAAGTTAATGGAGTTTGCTGTCGTTCCCACTACTTAATAATACATGATACCCCGATATCCTGGTTAGCTTTATGCAGCCTTAGCCCCCTCGCCTCTTCCCAGCATTTCCACCCTGCTATCTCTCATATGTCAAGTTAGTGAAAGTCAACGGCACACTAAAACAGCCTGGGGTGAATGTTTTTGGCTCCTTTTTTGGTCTTGGTGCTGTCTGATAGTAAGCCATAGGGCCTAAGCTTCGCATTTAGCTTGAGTCTAAAATTTGCGGAAGGATGAAAACATTATAATTATAACAGGGCGCAGAAAAGATAATAAAGAGTAACCAGCATGGCAAACTAGCAACGCCCCCAACTTTGAGATTGCAATACTATTGGGTTGCGCGTATGCCTGGATTGGCGGTTGCTCCCGTACTTAGTTGTTAATGAGGCTATTGAACCCCCGACCCAGATTTGATCTAGTCTATTGTAGTGGCGAGGGATTTGGGGTTCACGCATTCTCACCCAGCCGAGCCCGATCTTAGATTATTTAATTATTTATAATCAGAGGAAGGAAAGCTGCGTTCTTGGGATACTTGATCCTTGAGGTTGGCAACCGTTTTTAATGTATATATTATAATCGAGTGAGATATTGTGAAAAGGAAGATTATGGCGAAAGTTGCTGGAAGCTTCCGCAAGTTTTTCGCTTGTTTTTGGGGGTTCTTATGCTTACTCGTAGAGAAAATAGATATCCCTTCGAGCGCGAACTGGTGTATCAAAGTTAATACCCCATCAAACTCTGAAGTTTATCAAGAAAGCTCTCTTCCTCCCGGTCTGACTCGATCTGGTTGAGTCACTCCCAAACCGCTTGACGATGAATCGCATCTTGCTAGTGGGCCGGTAAAGCCAAAATCTGAAAGGGGCGCGAAGCTCGGATGCCGGACGGAGCGAAATCGTAGTATGATGGGGAAAAAATTGCACCCGGAACTAGTAGTTCAGCAGGAAAGAGGATCGCGGCTAGTTGCATGGACGTGTCGGGAAGTTTCTAGATCTCCTAATTGAATTAGGGGTGTTGAAAGGTACTCCGTGAGCGACACACCGATGCTATTAAAATCTTCGGAGTTTACCTCTTGAGTCTGCCATAGACAATCCTGGTTTCCACATCTTTGCGCCACCTTCCTCTACTTGGCGAGCGTGGTTTTGTAGTCCATTAGGCTCAGATCTCTGTTCCTATGGTGAGAGCGATGGTTCCTGGGGAAAATAATACGGGGTTAGGAGTTTCGTATGCTCATTGGGTAACCTTGGCTTGATCGCCGCGACCGCCTCCAGCCCACTAAAGAACCCGGATAGCATAGCTAGTACCCCAGCTCGTTGAGAGGAGCTAGTGGCTAGCAAGCGCAATGAATTGTCTAATGTGTGGAGCGGTTGGATTATTCGGGGAATATTAAAGGGTCGTAATGTAACCACCGAAGCGCTCTATAATGAACCGGAGGGCTTATATGGAGTTCATATTCGAATACACGCAATAGAGGTTGGTCTCAAGGTTGGCGGGGGCGAAGGTGGCTGATATGGAGTGTCAACATTCCACCAGATGAATATCGTGATGGAAAAGGTTCTGAAAACGGTGCAGTCGAACTAGCGCGTAACCTCTTCGCCCGCTTGGGTTGAATATTTTCCACGGCCTATGGGGAATATCGAAGGCTTTATTTTGCCTATCGTGGGGGATCGTAGATATTAATTAAACTCTGACGAGTTTCTCTTTTTTACCATCTTGTTTCCCTTCAAAATCTCTTTTTCTTTCTATTTTCTCTCATGCTATAGCTTCTGCCAAACAAGTAAAACAAAGCGATTGGATTAGTGTAGGTATTTACAGATAGTGTGAGGGTTGAGCTTCAAACCAGCCATTTTCGCTATATCAGGCGATGTAACTCCGTGATATAAACTGACAGCCTGCTAACTTTCTGTTCTCAGACCCCCTCAGTGATGGCCTCTTCCTCGGTGGTTGTGGATTAGGTCAGCCGGTTTCTAGCGCGTATTTGACGATATCCTAAGTATCATCTCCCCAGATACCAGTTTTGCTAGCACCCCCGAGATAGCTCCTAGCGCAAATTTCCATCGCGCTCTCATGTATTGTAGCTATCCGGCCCTCCCTTGTTGCTGAATCTTGAGGCACGGTTTGTGTTGGCAGATGTTTGTTGTGGTAAAGCAACTGTGGCAGGGACAAGCTTGAGTTACCAAGCTGCCTCGGGAGAAGTGTCCCCCGAGTGATTGAATATGATGCATAATATTTTGGCGGTGTGGGAATCTAGGTCTGTGGATATGATTGAACGTCTACCAGTAGCATTGGAATCACTTAGCAGCAGCGGATATGAGTCAAGGGAATTGGTGCCGAATTTGATGAGTATGAGAATAGACCTAATTGTGGGAGGTCAATAACCTTGATCAATTCTTCCTAGCAACACAACCGTCTCTGCCCACAAGACCAGTATATAAACAAGCTCTCAGCCCTATTTTATCCCTTCCTGTCTCTTAGTGAAGGACAATAGCAAAAATTCTCCCAGAGAAAGTCATCTGCTCCACCGCACCTACAACTACGCCCACATTCCATATCGCACACAAAATTTTCCATCACTCCCCTTCCGGGTTACCTCAAAATAGATAACTTAGCCCACCGGAAGAAATGTCCTGGGGTACCGAGAGCAGTGTTAGCTCAACCTGTCGCCTACCGAGCGACGATACTAGCACATCCCATCCTGCGTTGATGGGAGAGGCTTTTAGTGACCTCTCGCGTGTCTCTTCTACTGACGAACTCCAAGTGATAGAGGTCTCGGATAGTACCCCCGGTGGGTATGAGTCACAACTTAGCTGCGCACCTGATGCTTCTGCTGCCATGAATGAAGCAGAGAGAGAGGAACGCCATGAGGCAGAACTCCAAGAGACAAAGCACGAAGAGGGCGATGATAACGAGGACAGCGATAGTGAATCAACCATGGGAGAATTTGGCCTCAAGTACAATGAGGACAGCGATGCTAGACACGAATCCGATGATGAGAGTGATGGGGTGTCTGAATACGACGCACCGAGCGACGAGCAGCCTGAGCCAATGCGCGCCAGGGATAGATCTGGTCCGCCTATTCCACCTCCTGTGCCTGTCCGGCCCGGACAGCTCTTTTTCAGTAATCAGATATGGACCAGATTGAACGTTGAACAGCAATTGAAGCTGGGCGCCTTGAAGGTGGGCTCAAAAAATAAATCATTCAAGACGAGGCCTTGGTTGGTGGTTGGGAAGTCCGACAGAGTAGATTCTGACGGCCAGCAAATGCTGTGGGTCATGTAAGTTTTGGCAACTCTCCTGTTGAATTACTACTAACTCCTGTAGGTGCTGTACCACACGCAATCGTAATGGCTGGGAAGGCGTGAGCTATCGGGATTCAAAAAGCTTTATCCCGATGGCCCCGACACCCTCCAGGTTTGGTAGGCCAGTATTGCCCCTTGTCTCTGATGATCGTGAAGTGTTTTTAGGAGGTTCTCTCCTCTTCTTGGAGGTATTCAAGGAGATCAAGCCCTCTTTGCTCGGAGACTATATCGGCCACATCTCAGATGAGTCGGTGAGAATTGTCAACAAGGAGCAGAGCAGGATAGCCGAGGAGCGGCGCAAGAAAGAAGAGCTCCGTACGGCAAACACTGCCGTCTTGAAACCTAGAGGGGGTAGTCACCGAAAGGCTAATGAGCGCTGCAAACTTAGAGCGGAAACAAGATTTGATCACAGAGATAGCAGGCGTAATTCATATTCTGGACATCAATATGGCAATGACGAGGGGGTCACTTCAGGTTCCTTCGCGCCCTTCCAGTTGCCTCCCTGCACACACGGGACTCAGGTGTCACCTCCCCTGAATCCCACAGCACCTCCCTTCTGTGATCCAACCTCTCAGGGAAATAGAGGCAATCGCAGAAAATCTGTGAGTAGCCGTGGAATGCAGAATCGTCAGCAACAGAACAACAGGCGCCAAAATTATTCTAGCTTCAACCAAACGCTGGATAGTGGAAACCATTCACTTCAAACTTACGGTGGTCGTGGCAACTACGGTAATTTTGGTGGTTACAGCAGTCCCGGCAGCTATGGAGGTCATGAGGATCATGGCAACCATGGCCGTCGTCGCAGAAGTACTGGTGGTCATAGTGGTTACACAGGTCCCGAGCGAAATTACGGAGGGGGTCCAAACTCGGGATATTTTCCCGATAACGGGTACCATATTGGGCGTGTAGGCCCGCTAGCAGGGGATGGGGGTCAGCCCACATCGTATGCTTCCGGCTCCACTAGCCATCCCAGTGGCAATATCGGAAACAACGGATGGGGATCCGGTGGCTTTGGCCATGGCGGCCCAAGTTGGACAACAACTCGTCAATATCAGAGGCGTTGAAGTACTCATTTTCAAATCTAAGCCAAAGGGCTAGGGCTGACATTTCTATAGCTCCCATTCAATTTCGACAGCCAGGGGAATTTTCAATGTTTGTTTTGCGCGGCCCTCACGCAAGCTCGATTCTTTTATTCTTCTATTTGCATATTTCCTACTAAAAGTTTGAGTTGAAGGTTTTATGGATGGATTGGTCGGGTCCGGGGCCGGCAGTGGGGGATTTGTTTATTCCTTTTCTCTGACTCACTTTGTCTGGTGGTTGTCACTGATTGACGTCGGCAAAGCTTTTATTTCACGCATCGTTCTGTTTATATACGATGATAAATGTTCTTCTAGTTATGTGTGTTAGCAATTTACTTGTGAGGGTCAATAAAAATCTCTGATAGAAGTTGCTGGGGCGGTGTTGTAGCGTTGTGGAAGTTGTAGGGTCTTATTTCTTTTGTGATCTGATTTCTCTTTTTTTTTTCGCCTCTTTTCGTTGTTATATTTTATTGATTTGCTCGCCCTTTGTTAGGACTGCCGGTTAGCGAGAGAGACCCCCACGGGTACCGGGATCCAAAACTGTTCAGATGACCAGAGAGGTTCGGCGAAACTTGACATCTTTTGAGTCTGCTTCAGTGCCCTGCAGACATTATTATGGGAAGCCGCCTCAAGTTTAATTAACAAGATGTTCTACACTGTCGAGTATCATTTCTTCATATCTCCGCTCCATTCAGGTTGTTTGACATTCCCCTTCCTAGATGATATCAAAACACTAACCTCAATATTAGCTGAGAGATACCAGCGATTTAGGGATACGGCCACTCAACAGCGTTGCAATCTAGTGGTAAGCCAACTCAAGGCCATCTATCCAACAAGGCATTGGAAAGCACCACCCGCGCAAATCATATAGTGAGGACTAGGGGTCGGCTAGAAAACTAACCAAATCGGTAAAGGCAAGCGGATTACTACTCTTCGAATTATTTCGGGTATTCTCGGAGAGTACATGACTTGCAATGGCAAGGAACTGGTTCCTTCTTGGTGAAGAAAATTGGTGAGCTAATGTGTCAAGGCATAAGGATCGGGGCTAATTGGAACATAGGATATTGGTTCTAATCGGTAACTTTACAGGTGGGGTCCCATCATCCAAGGTCATTGGTGATTCCATGAGGCCACTCAGACCCATGGGGGGTTTAGTATGTCGTGGTGCCGCTATTTTTGGCTGGGGTGTGGGCAATGCCTGGTAGCGCATATTTAATGGCCAAGCAAATAGTTGAAGCGACCAAGGCTAAGGCCGCAAGGCGCTTGGGGAGTCTGCAGGTATCGCGCGCAACCGAGAGGTTTTTCATTTTTTGTACCTACTATTACACGAGGAAGCATATCATCTCTAAGAACATCTCTAATTCAGATAGGATAATTATGGAACCGATTAGTTCCTTGTGCTTACGGGTCCCTCTGTGCAAGGCCGGGCCTGAGTTCTAATGACACTGTCTACTAGCGCTATCTAACTGCGCGTGTCTGCGATACCGAAGGCTGCGTTGACATCCTTCCTGTTCACGTCATGGGCAAGCTGGAAAGGCAAACTGCCGACAGAGAAACAGTCGATAATGGCGAGGTTGTCCCAGAGCGCCTTTTGATCTTCCGCAGTTGGGAGAGCAGAGCAAGTAGGATAGTCATCCTGAGATAGGAACAGTGCATAAACAGCGATATCACAGGTGACCTTTAGTCCTTTCTCCTTGCTCAATGCGATCAACTTAATGTCGTCCTTAGTGGTGACGCTTGTGATATGTATGTACGTTGCGATTATGTAGACTCGCAAGCAAGAGTATGGAAGCCAAATCGGTAGTTTTCGCGTCAGTCATGATAGGTTTATGCGTTAGCCATACTCCAAAGTGAGAGTTCACCGTAGCCACCTTATTGATGTTGCTAGAAAGGTGTGTAGATTTTCCCAAGAAAACGTTAGCACGGTTTAGCCAGATCTGATCCAGGCAGACTAGTCGCTTGAGATGTATGGATTGTTGCACCATTGACACTCTGGGTCTCTTTTAAAATACTTATGATTTCTCATTCGCTTTCTAACATGAAACTTTCCTCTCGCGTCCAAACTACATTAATCACGAGTAAGTGCTTTCTCAAATATTTTTTTTCTCTTAATTTTCTAATTTAATTGTGACAGGAGAATTTCTCAACAATGGAAAGGCGATCAACAGAATAATCGACATTAGGTTTCCTGAAATACATAAGAGTGAAGTAGAACTTGAGTTCATAATTCCAAAACACTCTCTGGTATAATAGCGCTTCTACTTACCTCCTCCAAAAAATTGATCACCAAGCCAATTAAGCGTTGTGATTCTTCAAGCGATCCTTGACATTTCTCCAGAGGTCTTTCACCTTCTCGCGCTTGCTCTCCCCCGAGTTTCGCTTGAGTGCGCTAACAACTGACCTGAAGGTGAGGGATCTCCTATATCCGGGACCGGTTGGCGAATTTCCGATGATAGTGGAGTCGCCGAAAGTGACCCTGCGAGCTGGGGGCGGGGGCATAATAATAACCCGTGACCCGGGGTGCATGAGTCCATTCTCAGCAGGATCATTTTCAGGCTCTCCAGGCAAGACTCCCAAGGATCTAAGTTGTCGTCGGCTCCCGGCCGTTCCACTGCTCTGGTGAGTTTGACAGGAAATATCGCTAGCGGGGAAAATCCAAGAAGGGCGAGGGCCCGGCTCGGTGAATGCCCGATTGCGGGAAGTGTTGTTAGTTCGCATGCTATTGCTAAGGTCATTGTAAAAAGCACCCATACGAACAATTGCTTCCTCGATCTTTTTCTGAGCGTCGTCTGGGCCTTCGCTTGAAATTCCGTCGAAGTAGGCATCTGTAACATTAGCCATCTCCTGAGTGAGATACTCATCCGCTTGGGCTGCGAGTCGGGGAAGTTGGGACACGGTGCGTTCGATTTTGCCTTTGGCGGCTTCCGCCTGCCCGTAGAGTGAATAGAGGGTGACGGAAGGGTTGGGACTGTACTGACTGCCTTCCTCGGAATTTTCAGGTTGTTTGCTCGGGTTGTTTCTAGAGGATGATGAACTAGGATTCATTGCGTATGGACGTGATTATCTGGATAGTATTGTATTTGTGTGGAAGTCTAGCGGCAGTGGTGGAATATTGGTTTAATGGGGTTCTGGCTCCAGGGCGGTCGACCATGTCATTATATGGACAATGGCGACTAGGGGACTTGAAAGGAGCATTCTAATGAGCTTGTAGGATGAAATTTTGAATGTTAGAACACCTTACGGCGAGTTATGACGATTTACTCGACTCGCGACAATTATAAAAAACTGTTTCAAGATACGATTAAAGCCTCTTGTTATCACTAAGCCCTATGAAACAAACCTCCGAATCCCCTAAGGGATCTTAAGCCCGAGGTTCGCGAACTGCGACATATTCCGCGAATTGCGAATTATGGAAAGGCTTTGCCGAGTGGCCCGTTGGAACAATTTCTAACATTCAAGCCGGTAATGTTCTGCAGGTAGGCCCTTGAAACGAGCGGAGAGCTAAGGGAGAGATTCTTCTCTTAGGTAGATCTCTTGATCCTCGAGGATGAGTGTAGGTCTCAGTTTCAGCACCTGAAACATCGGGAATATTTAAATAAAGGAGATAAAATTCCTAGACACAAACCAGATGAAAAATGCCAAACACTCCGTGGAGCTTAAAACCTGATCACTGAACAAGGGGAGGGAGATGGTACACATGATTGTTCTCATACAACGAGATGGGATCCAACCTCAGATATCATGGATGCTCACTCGAGTGCCAAGTCCGAGTCTCACAAGCGAGTGAGCGATTGTGAAAATCGCTACGGGGCTTGAGGAAAAAAATTATGTTGCTTTCTACTTGCTGAATGACGTCATGATAGGAGGAAGAAAGATCGATCTAAATATAAACCCGGCGGAAACGATTCTAACTGCAGCCCAAACCCAAATGGAAAAATAGCAATCAACCTAGGTCAAAGATTTTATTTGATTTATCATAGTTCACACAAGCAACCCACACTATCGGAAACAGTAAATCATGATCCAGGGTGTTACCAACCTAAACTTTTGCAAATCGTGAGCTTGCCGCTTACGGACGTAGGTAGACAACGAGAACGTTTAAGATCGGGAATGAAGGAGACCGAGTGAGAAAGCGTGAAACCAGCTAGAGCAAGCGTCGTCGGGAAACGGGGTGAGGGAGAAATACGGAATCTGGGGAACGGGGAAAGCAGTATCCCGAATATGTTCTGATAATCTTCTACGTTAGCATAAATAACTGAACATCACGATGCAGCCGCTCGCACTTCTTTACTAACACTCGACCTAGCAAACAGCTACTAAAACTGTAGCTAAAAAATATGTAAAATAAAATAAATATATAATCCTAATTAATAGTTTGTGTGCGATTCATCCGCTTTATTGAGATTTTTTTGTTGTGGTAAAAGAGTGGTGGATTCGGGAGTGGGGGGGTCGGGTGGTTGTGCTATGTGGTGGAACGTTGCAGCCCAAATGTTCCGTTACTTTTAGTAACGTGCAATCCCTCAGACCGTGCACATACATCGCTAAGGAATCCCGCCATAATTAGATCCCGTGTACAAATACCCGTTTATATTCCAAAATAATAACCGTGGACCTTCGGCGGAGGATGGAAAAAGGAGCTCATTCATTAAATAACACATTCAGTAAGAATAAAATTCCACAGCAGTATATGAGAGTGGAGTGCGACTCGAGGTTTACTTGCGCCACCCCCGTCCACAACATGACTCTCGAGGCAACCATCGCAAAGTGTCAACTAGTATGATAATGATGATTGCTAGGCAATTTACGAAAGAACATCGGGTCTAGGCACACATGACCAAGTAGCCTACCTTTGCCTCAAGAGGGAACCCTCTCCGCATTGAGACGCCCAAAAAGCTCAAACTCCATTCTCTCTGCCGCTCTTGGACCACTCATGATCTGACCCATAATGTCTGAACCAGGCGGGAAATCCGTCACAAAAAAACACTCCCCGGCCCCCTTCATGTTGACAAGGACTGCCTGGCGGAAATGCCAACGGAAGAGCTGGTCTACCGACCGAAGCGGATCATCGAGAAAGCTCTGATCAAGTTTTCGGCCCGCAAGTCCGTAGAAGCTAGCAAAAGGCGTGAAACAGACGATCTTGTAGTCATCCTGAAGAGGCATTAGCTACGAACACTACAAACACTTTGAGCGTGGGCTAGGAGCACATCTGGATTGATCGAGAAATGATAGGAGTCAAATAATTTGTGCACATCTCCAGTGAGCAATATTCCATTCTGCACAGAGTTGATAGACCCATCGGACTCAGAGGCCGGCGGAGCGGTGATCCAATCACAGTATTTAAAATCATTCCACTGCTTCTCATATGCTAAAGGAAATATATGGGTAGCTTCGAAGATGCACTACTAACCGACACCATTTATTATTCCGGGCGTCCCAGTTATAACGCATCGCAGATCTCGGTCACGTACGGAGTTACGAAACGATTGAACCCTGGTTCCGGATGGCCACGAGAATGTACGAAGTAGAGGGACTTCATTGGTAACCGTGACAGAACCTATAGCGAGTGAGCGGCAGTCGATCACCGAAGCACGGAGGAGACCTACCAGTAGTGGCAATGTAGTAATTGCCTGGTTTAAGTAGTTGCTTATCTTTCTGAACCAATCGTTGGCTATCATCTTGTAGGTCGAAAGCATCGGTAAAGTTACAGAGAATCTCCACCATAGAATAGAGATTGGTGTTGGTAACATCCTCTGCCACCCAGAGAGCTCCGAGCACGGTACCACGATTGTCGGAACTGTGGATAAAGAGATTTCGATATGCCGAGCGATCGGCGGGCGCCGCGAATATGAGCGTATCTAGTTCTGCTGGTGTCATCGCACCAGAGGAGGGGATAATCGAATTCATGGGGAGGGGGTGTTTATTTCGGTAGAAGAAGGGGTTGCATCGACAAAGGAGTGGATAGGTGGAGAGCCCTCGACTAAGAAAAAGTAAATATGCACTAACCCCAATCAGAACTGGTAACCCTGCTGAGATAAGCATAAACCGCCACTCGAGCTATGATAGCTTTGAATAGAGACTTTGCGAAATCGCAAAGTCCCTAATATCTCCGGCGGCTCAACCCTGGATAGCCCATACTACACTAGTGATGGGCACGATCATGCTCGATCATAAATTTTTAGTGTGCTCGAGCAGGATTTATGCTCGAGCATGGGCTAAATTTTCTGCTCGAGCATGATCGTGCCCATCACTATACTACACTTGCGCCCACTACTTGGCGGTTCGTAAAGTTGTAGCGCAGTGAACGAAATATCTATAGGCAACTCTATGCCACAAGGGCTGAAGTTCTCGGATAATATGCAAGTAAAAACCGAGGATGATAAGGATAAGACTAAAATCTCGGGGGTGCACTAAGTTAAAATACAGAGTGCAACCAGGTGATTTCTTAATACTATTGCCGAAGAATTGTGCAAGCCTTAGTACCTCAAATAGTACGCCGACTGCTTAATATATCATCAATGATGTGTTAGGTTACCTCTGCTGAATTTTCGTCTGAGGTATTCTATACTTGAGTGTTCAGATATTTTCTGCTATTCTGCCTAGCTCAGCACCTCTTAGGGATTACAGTGTTGTTTGCATACTCAATCTTTACTTCCATATCCAAGTATAAGTAATAACGCGGTTTGATGGTGTGGTCGGTCGTACTGTATATTCTCGGTAAACTCGATCCTCCCTTATATTATACTTCTTAAAGTACCCACGTTCGCTCCTAAGGACTAATCGCATTGCGGATTCGCCTTTCCAGGGGTAGTAACTGCCATACAAGAACGGAGAGTTCGCCTAGGACTTACAGTAGGGGTTTTCAAAGTTAAAAAAAACTGACAAAAAGTAGCTTACTGTAGCGTTTTGAGTAAGCTAAGCATATACAAAAACAGTTAATTTACTATGAGTTTACCTTACCACCCAATACATTTTTCTCGGGTAGAGACCGACGTCAAGAGGTCGGTAACTAGCCAAGATTGGAGTTTTAGTTCTGGTAAAGCCTGAGTGACAAGTACCCGAGCCTTATGATCAACTATCAACAAGTTAAAAATATCCCAACCTTTTAGTAGAAGATAACAAAAACATCTAATCAGTAAGATAATCTCTGTGCAAAGGAATTCTAAAAAGAAAATTTGAAAAGGTTTGGTGAAGCAATTGTTGTGGTAGTGTTCACTGAGTTCCCCCATTCATTGACCTCCTCCCATATTACAGCAGCAAACGAAAAACCCGCTCCCTTTACTAAAACTCACTTCTGGGAGCCCCAATTATGTCACTTGAAATGTTTTAATACAATTGGCTGCTCTTGATTTTTCCCCTAATGCACACTACTGTATGACTGAGTGCCGATCATTTTCCCGTTGTCTCACGCCTCTGCCTGTGTAACATACAATACTTATGGGCTGTACCTCCTTCCAACTCCGCCTTATCCTTTCTAGTACGCGACACCGTCATATTGATTTCTAGTAGCAATTAGTCGAGCAGAAGCTAATTTGATAATGTTGTTTGGGTAGGGGATTTAGGTTTTAATTGCAATAACGGAATTGCAGCAGTTAAAGAGATTAGAAATGTGAGGAAATGGGCGTATGAGACTTTCGGTGATGGGAGAGCGATACAATTCACCGTGATGGCTACCCCAGAAGATTTACAGGCCAACGTGGACTATATTCGTATGGCGGATCAATATGTCGAGGTTTGCTTCCACATTCCTCACCACCGTTCTCAAGAATATTATTGACGGTTACGACAACCAGGTCATCATGGCCACCTCCCTCAAGGAGCTTATCCAGGTTCTCCGTGACCCTGAGCTTCCTTACGGAGAATGGGCTGCGCACTTTTCTGCCCTGCATGCTAGAATGCTATAGAAACTTGACCCTATTTTCTTGCAGGTTGTTGAGAGGGCCAAGTCCCGGAAGGGAGAATCCCCGGCGAAGCAGCTTCGTAAGACCTTGGACAAGTTCTTGGAAGAGAATATTGCTGCTTGTGATGTTGAGCTCTTGAAGTCTGCTCTATTGCCATTGACTGAGATTATAGATCGGTATTCCGAGGGGTTCAAGGTTCACGAAGTGTCGGTTCCCCTTGGACTTATGGAGCACTATTGGAGTATTGAGAAGTTATTCTCGGTGAGTTTATTATTCTAGGGCTGAGTGGGCTTAATTGTGCGCTAATATTTTATAGGGACAAAATACCAGTGACGAAGACGTTATTCTTAGACTCCGTGATGAAAATAGGGAAGATATTAATAAGGTTGTTCAGGCGGTCCTTTCTCACAGCAGAATTGCGTCCAAAAATAATCTCATCCTGGCAATTCTTGAGGAGTACCGCCCTAACAAGACTAACAATGGATCCATCATTAAATTCTTCCGACCAATTCTCAAGAAACTCACCAAGTTGGAGTTCCGTGGTTCGACTAAGGTTGCACTTAAGGCTCGTGAGGTCCTTATTCAATGTGCTCTGCCTTCTCTTGAAGAGAGAGCCGCTCAGATAGAACATATCCTCCGCTCTTCTGTTGTCGAGTCACGATATGGCGAGACTGGATGGGAGCATAGGACTCCTCATCAGGAGACTTTGAAGGAGGTTATCGACTCCAAGTATACTGTCTTTGATGTCCTTCCCACCTTCTTTGCTCATGCCGACCCATGGGTCTCTTTGGCTGCTTTGGAGGTATATGTTCGCCGAGCGTACAGGGCTTACGAGTTACATGCCGTCAACTATCACAATTTGGACTCTGAACCTCCGTTTATCGTCACTAGGGACTTCCAGCTAAAGAAGGTTGGCGTTACTGAGTATGG
>Ga0307507_10005593_pt1 | contig 20486 bp, 16 predicted proteins | sample 7_EM_MG_FD_207223 | JGI IMG/M metagenome (GOLD analysis project Ga0307507, IMG submission 207223) | Populus trichocarpa ectomycorrhiza microbial communities from riparian zone in the Pacific Northwest, United States - 7_EM | ecosystem: Host-associated > Plants > Roots > Unclassified | place...
ATAGGATCTGGAGATATGGTAGTCATTTTACTCTAATTTCTAAACTTTATTTCCATAGAGTTGGAGAGTTAAAAAATTCGCACCGCTCAAGGTGCGAATTGTGTTACAGTCCATGGGATACTAGCACTTGTCTCGCCGCACCCTGCATAATACTGCTAGAAAAAGGGAAAGGAACAACGTTTACGGACTTCTATGCTTAATATATTTGTCATGGACTAGCCGTTCCTTGCGGGGTTCTGGCACCTTCCCTTATGACACGATTGAGTTTGGTTGGCATTACAGTCAGGCATACAGCATATGGGCGGTAGTTCAGGGAGCCAGGTCCGTGGCGGTTAGGTATATTACTAGCCACTAGGGTTGTTGCTTATACCGGTATCATCCTGGTATGAGTAGAGTGTCGTAACATAGGTTTGGAGGGACTTATTTGCGACTAAAATCGGATAAAACGAGAGAGCCATATTATAACACGCAGTATGGTAGTCTCTGATACAAGAGTCCCAAGCCATCCCACAGGGGGGGCAGCGTTGTTGTACGGTGGTGCGGCGGTTGAGGTGTCCGTGGAGCTGAGCTAGCCGTAATTAGTTTCGTATTACTAGGGTAGCAGTGGTAGCAAGCGCTGGCTACTAGTCTCAAAGAATAGAAAACGAAAAAGTGATTTATATGGTACAGTGAATTATGTTTCTACTCTTTCTGTTGCTTGACAATTTGCTAGTTTGGCGTTTACGGCATCTGCTCTTCGGTTCAGGTGCGGCTCTGGGGAGACCTGTTGTATCACCGTGAATTTGCAATGTTGTATCCTTATCGCAGGCAAGAAACGTAGCGGTTTTCGAGGTGATGTATTGGTCCCCAAGCCTAACAGTTACTGTGTGTGTACAGTACATGTGCTAAGTCTAAAGGCGCTAGGATAATAAAAACCCCGAATGATAAAATGGGACTAGTTGTTACCGGTACTAGTACTAGTTCTTGGACTTTGTTGGCTTGCCTTTATCTACACGGCTCTCCTATTTCCAGGCGCTAGTACTACAGTAAGGTCTGCTTCGGTGCGTTGAGTGGGGAGCCTGGGATGAAACTTACAATTGCGTCAAAATAAGCGCCCCGAAAGGCTTGGTCTTGGCTATAAAGAGTTAGCCTATGGCATCTCATTTGCGATTTCGAGACAAAAACTAGGATCGAAATCTTATCTGAACCTACTGTACTTATACCGCTTTGTACTAGCGCCGGCTGGTTCTTCCCAGTTTATGCTGTACCGGTAGCTCGTGGCAAGGCTACTCAGACCCTGTCAAGGCTCAATGCCGGTACTTGTACCACATGGTGGTGATGCACGGCTTTTAAACGCGGCTCGGAGAAGAAAAAAATAGTAAAAAGAATCAAGTATAATGGGGGCCCCAGAGAGCAGGGGCCTCACACCAGAGCGCGACTGTTGATCTGCGTCGGGAGTTTCTTCATAACATCAAGGAGTGTAGTGCTTGTAGCATCAGTCGCAGTGCCGGTTGAGAGGCAGCAGGACGAGTTATTGGAGGGCTGAGCGTGAGTGCCCGATGAAATTGGGGAACGAGCAAAAGTTCTAAAAATACACTCGAAACAATCCTGAAATTCGTCACTCCTCCTTGCACCTTTTTGGCTGCAAGCCCCAATCCCCTCAGCAGGTACTTGTGTGGGCAGAGCTATCAGAAGCGGGATCCCTTAAAGGATGCTCCTCCCTTAGAAAGCCCTCTTCTAGAGGGCTATATAAAGTCCAAAGCTGCTCTACAGGGTAGGACTATCAAGGGGATTGTTCTTGACTCTAGTGGTGAATTTTAGCGTCCTCTAGTGGTGCGGGCCCGGAGGTATCGGCCAGTATGGCATATAATCACAGTCTTGGTGGCCACGAGTTGTCTCCTAGCAATCGCATCCAATTAAGCCAACTCCAGCATCCTTCTTCTTCAGTAGACACTTTTGAATCCCAAAGTAAGAGCTAACTAATATCTTTTTACACACTCTACTAATAAGTTTCTAGTTACACTCAAACACAAGGCCAACCTTGCCATAGACCCGAACAACCAAAATCGGAATAAACCATGGAGACCATTTACCTTGCGAACGCCAACTATCTTATCTTCCCTCGTCGTTACGGTTGCTCTAATCGCACTTATAGAATATATCAATAAAGTCAGCATTGAAGAGAAGGCACTATTCTTTGCAGAAAGAGCCGAGGACTTTCCAACGGGCGTAGTATTTTGTTACCGGTATCTACCTCAGATGATAGTTGTGACATTGGGAGTGGGCTGGGCTGCAGTGGATCTAGATGTGAAGCGACTGGAGCCGTACTTTCAATTATCAAAGCCCGAGGGAGCAACTGCTAGCAACTCGATATTTCTTCACTATCCTTTTGACTTCATTGCTTTTGTGCCAATTAGTGCTGCTAGAAAAGGGTGCGTTTTAGTGCATATCCCCTGCGTTAGAGATATTCATAGCTAACGATGTAGGCACTGGAATGTCTTTTGGGCTGGATTGGCCCTGTGCTTAATTTTCTGGGTCATTACGCCATTGAACAGTTCTCTCCTGACTACCCAGCCAGTGACACGAGATATAGAGACACCATTCAAGACATTCAAAAACCTCACCCCATTCGATGACCAAAAGGCGGCCATGAGTGCTTCTTTCCTGTACACTAGCTATGGTGTAACCTGGCTGGGGGAGAAGGTGCATTCATTCATGACCAAGGAGCTCATCGCCATACCTTTCAAACCGGCAAGCTACGGCGGAGGTCAAGATCATTTAAAGGGAGGCAATGAATCCTGGACTGTCCAAACAAGGGTGTTCAAAACGGAGCTCGCATGCGCTCCTGCTGAGATAGAATATTACAAGAAACTTGAATACAAGATTATGGTGGACAAATGCGCATACATCATCAACCCTCTCGGAGGCGGTCCCACGACCCCTCCCTCTAACTCTAGCAGAGCCCGGAACATGATCTATCTCAGGTCTGCTCATGTCGCTACTTTAACGAACTCAGAGACTCTGAGGGAAAGAGTGTGCGAGGACCAGAACTCATTCCTCGCGATCTGGGCTAACTCAAGGAGTACACATTATAAAGCCGATGAACTTGATCTATATGCTCTCTACTGTAAACCAAGTTATTACTACCAAGCTCATAAAGTCACCGCGGGCGGGGCTGATGGCTCCATTATCGAGGCTAACCCTGTTGGGGAGCGAACAAATTTAACCCAAGACGACAAGATTATCGATGTCAGAATGTTTGAGGGGAATGTGGGCACATCTGATACACTCTACGGAGTAAATACGAAGTATTTTGCGTATGCAGCTCCGAGTTCTATGTTGGGATTTGAGGACTGGGGCCTTGAATACCCTACTAGCCAGATCTCATACGTTATTGGATTGTCACCAGGGAAGAAATTCGACGACTTTAAGGATCCCGTGACCTTCAGGAATGGACTGGAAAGAATGCATCAGTTGCTTTTCAATAGTGCCTTAGAGACACTGCTCGTGCCCGATTCCGGCGGAGAAGAGGTTGTGGGGAATAGGGCAGTTAGAAGTGTAGGGATTGTTGTTGTCCCTCTAATTGCTCACATTTTGGCTGGTTTTCTGGGATTGGTTGTTGTCTGTCTTTGTGGAGTGTTCTTCGTCTCTTATAATAGACAAAATAATCTGGCCAGTGACCCAGATACCCTTGGAACGAAGATGGCCTTGGTTGCCCAAAGCGAGACTCTTCTGAGAGATTTTGATGGTACAGATGAGTGCCCGGCTCCTCATTTGTGCATGGAGCCAAGGAAATATAAACTTGGGATCTGGGGAGGTGAAGGTGGATACCGGCTGGATGTTGTAGGCGGTAACGATAATGCACTGGTTCAAAACCCACACGCTTCTTGCACTGTCCCTCATGATGGCAAATTGGTTAGTCCGATTGAACTGAATATCTGGACGGGGCTCGCAGCAACACTGGTGAACGTCGCCTTATTAACGCTACTCATTGTCCTGTATAAGTCTGCCTTGCAGTGGAATGGTAAAACTCAACTAATCTCATCCAAGATTACTTGGTGATGCTAATATGGTGGTTAGGTCTGCCAATGCTTTCCGACACACAAATCGTGACCCAGATTATTTTCTCTTTCATTCCAACTGTCATCGCTACGCTTCTAGAACCGTTCTGGGTCTTAGTCGGCCGTTATCTGGCGCTGTATCAGCCATACACCGAGCTTCACAGAGGAAATGCCTCACCAGATTCCTCTCTAGGCCTTAAATACACAAATATTCCTCCTGTGCTCATTGCCCCACGTGCGCTTCGTCACGGCCATATCATCCTCTTCCTAGCGTCCATGATGGCCATCACGGCAAACTTCCTTGCTGTGGCGTTGGGTGGTATCTTCGGCCAGGGTTTAAAGCCACTAACGTCCGACCTAGTTGTAACGTATCCTTTCACAACTAGCATCAACACAGAAATCCAGATAATGAAACCGAAGCAGTGGCCTGTGACGGGAACATTCGTGAAGGATGCAGAAGCGCATTGGCTGGTAGTTAACACCAACGTCATTGAAGGCACAGATTTACCGGCATGGGTTACAGACGAATTCTACTTCCTCCCGTTCGAGTCCGAGCTGGGGAATAAGTCTGACCTAAGGACATCAATGACGCAAGGATATGGGGGGAATTTGACATGCCGGTTGCTTCCCGGTGGCACTTTCCAACAGATCGAGAAGACAGCCAAGGGGTATTATAGGTTCAGAGCCAACGTCACTCTGCCAGCGGCAGATGGTGGCTCTGTGCCCTGCAGTAATAGTAACTTCATAGCTGCCGGATCTCCGAAAGCTGGAGGCTACCCATTTGCAATGGAGTGGGTCTTGGGCCTCACGGCCTCCAACGGAAGTGACCAACAAGCCGGGCAAGCCTGCAGCAGCCTAATTCTCGCCAGCTGGGTCCGTGGCGAGGGATACGAGTTCACCAATAGGACATCCTTCGCAATTATGCAATCTAACACTACAATAATCTGCAGTCAGCAAATCTCCACCGGCGAGTTCAAGGTGACAGTAGATGGTGAAGGCCACGTGAAAAGATCTAAGCTTATCGGACAGCTCAAATACAATGACCCTACAATATTCAACAGCTCCACCTCAGTCGGGAACTTCACAGCGCAGCTGGCCACGCTTTTCCGCTCACCCCCGGGGAAAAGAGTTGACATTGGTGTTATGCACAACGACAACTCGTCCCGTAGCTTCTCGCAGTTCATCGGCGAGTACCTGATCAATAAGACACTCTCCGACCCTGCAACCCCATCGCCGAGCTTCGAGGATGCCCAGCAGGCATTATCAATGTTCTACAAACGCTTTTTCGCCATCCTACTCGTCCAGAACCAGGACAGGATATTTGTCCCCGCGGGCAAAGTGCGCAGATCTGAAGTTGGCAAACTCGAGTCTCTGAAGCCGCGGATGTCGATGGACCCGGTGATGTTCTACATCGCCGTGGTCATCCTGGGATTCCAGCTGATAACTGGAGCTATAATCTTCGCCTCGAGGCCTAGGTGCTTCCTGCCGAGATTCCCGTATAATCTTGTTTCTGAGATTAGCTTCTTCCATACGAGTAGTGCTCTGTCTGATGTTGCTGGAACGGCGAATATGAGCTCTGCGATGCGCGGCAGGCATTTGAGGGGATTGGGGTGGACGTATGGCTATGGGAGGTTTCGGGGGTCGGATGGGAAGAAGCATGTTGGTATCGAGAGGATAAGCTTGATTAGGGACTATAAGGAGGCGATGCACGACAGGGAGTAGTCGTGGTATTTTTTCTTTTTTTTCTTTTAGGGGCTATTTGGGGTGACCTGTTTGGACTTTGTTTAGCGTGACATGTTTCAAAGTCTAAGCGCGTCCCGCCAAACAGCCATTAGTTTCTTTTAGTTTTCGGGATTCGATTTGGCATCCCGCAATGGGGCTATGGAGTTATAGGGTTATGAGGTCGGTGTTTTATCAGTTTCAAGTACACATACTATAGGTCATAGGTTAAATAGCGCCTGTAAGAATTAACAAATGATAATATTATGAATATATTATTTTGGGACTTTATAATAATTATTACCTGGGAATTTTCTTGTGATCAGTGAGTGAGGTATCATAGCGTGGCAGTTCCGTGGACTTCCGCCCTGTGTGCTTCCCCAAAGCGTATTTACTAGGGCAATAAGTTCCAATTGCTAGAGAGGCGAGATATATTAGGTTGACCCTTCTCAAAGACTCGTTAGACACTTCTGTGATTGGCCTTTTTCACTCAATGTTTTGTCTGCTAAAACTAGTGGAAAGCTCTCATTTCCCTTTCTGGCCTGAACCAACTACCAACCCACCAGTACCATAGGGTTGCCCAAAGCAAAGAAAACACAGCTAAATACTTTGTCCCCCGAGAAGCTCCCCTCTTATTTTCTTGATTATTTTTTCTGTTGGCCCTTCTCCCGCTCGTCCTCCGCTTCTACCGGTTGGTGCTGTCCGAGTGAGTTCGGAGTGCATACAGCCCAGCTTCACAGCACCCTATAGGTTTGAGTGGGCCGAATTGTCTAGGCTATGCCGCTCTAAGAATGCGCCTTGACTAATTCGGGAATCCCGAACTAGAAAAAAAAAAAGAGGAGCGTAAGACATGAAATACAAAACGGCGGAAATAAAGTAACTATCATAATTAAATGAATGACCTCAACCATTTATTATAAGGATCCCTCAGATCCCAAAATATACGTCGAGTCGCCTATGTCCACCTCACCAACAGACTTTACCCACATTGGGTTCGATCCGCATTATATTACAACCCAGTGACTCCATTTCACCGATGCGCTTCAGCAAGAGACATAAATAGGGGAACATTTCCAGATCGCCCAATCCATGGCACCTCTCAGCTGGTGGACTGGGATTACTAGAAGGACGCGGTCGACTCTAGGAGAGTGATAGATCGTTCAAGCTCAGGGGCGTTACAGATGGTTCGAGAGAGCGCAGTAGCTTATTTAACAGTTTACGGGATAGATTATACTGATATGCATTTCCCTTGCTATCACGGGAGTGTACGGAGGAACAAGGGCATGTGGGGAAATACAGAGATAAGTGTGGTGATTTATGGAAGTTTTAGGGCGTGTTACTTATGCTTTACTAATACACTTGTCTTTATCGTTAGTTTAGTTTTAGGGAGGCAAGAGACAGAGCGTGAACCAAATCACCGACCGACATTCTCACCTTATCAAGTCCTTGTTCTTCCTAGTGTTAGAGAAATCAAGTCCGCCACCATGTCCTAGGCAGGTGCGTTACGATAAATTACAGGTGTGGGTTACATTACCTGAAAATGGCATTTTAGACCAAAATATTTGATGTGTGATCACTTGTCCTAGGGTCACAAGGCCGAGGACTCTGTGTAATCTGCGTGTGGGCTTTTGTTGCCCCCAATACTTCTCCTAGGCTCCACTTTTCTATAAGGGTACTCCTATCTCTCTTAAATTATCATTAGCAACGAGTGATAGGGTGTGATAGGTCTTGGGCGTGATGTTATGGGAGGAATACGACAAGCTGATACTTGGGCCTATGAGAATGGAATTGTGTTAGGTTCCCCTCCATCTGTTCGCCCAAACATTCCCGGGATACTAGTTCTCTGTCCGCTAATTTATACAGGTGTTTAACCCACAGTGGCTAGCCCTGGCTTAATCTCAACATCCATACTCCAATATACCATAGCGCAAGTACAGATATATATAATGAATCCTTGTAGCCTCACAGAGCTCTAGATACCGCAGTACGATATGTCAAAATGTTGTCATATCCAATAGTTGACTTCCTTAGATACGTAATATTTCAGTTTAGGAAGAGAGGTGTTATTTCGGGCGAGATTACAGTATCTGCCCATGTGGCCGGAAGAGATATCCTACAACCTCAGCTCCTTGACAGAAGCTCGAAATATAAGCTTCAAGTCACCGATAATTCATTCTTTCTTCATCACAAGTTTATTGACATAGGGAGGGCGGTCGAGTTGGATCCTGTACCAGCGCGCGCAGTTATGAGCCCGGTAATTAAGAGCGCAGGAACTGTGGCCGCAGCGGTACAGAAGGACAATTTCGAGCTTGTTTTGTAGATGCAACCCGGTTCGTTGTGCGGGAATTCCTAATATGGGGGCCGGGGGATGCATTTCTCTGATGGAGTAACCCCATCGTGGGTTTAGGGCACAGTGGAGAGAATGGTTGTGGGGACTGGCATATCCAGGGCTTGTGCGCAGTGTGGTCCACTGTGGAGTGACCCACCAGATCTGTATCTAGTTCGTTCCTTTCTCTCTACACTAGACTACATCATCATTAGCTAGTTCGAATACGAACACATCCATTTTCCTTTTCACCTCCAGTCTCGGTTTCTTCACTCGACGTTAGCCTCACCGCAGCGTCCCAGCGGTGCTTGTATCGGCAGCTTCCATTGCGCAGAACCCGTCCTCCATCATTCTCAACCATCTTATAGTTAATGGTGGTCTACTGCCTTCCTGCTCTCTTGCTCGGTTCGGACTATCTCTCCGTTTTTGCGGGGGGAAATGTTTCCCCTACTTCCTTTTCTTTCATGTATTCTCCCATTTCTCCTTCTCTGATATCCTATCTCTTTCCTATTCTTTGTATTATTTTTCTATCTACTTGCACTAGGCCTCCTATACGGAATGGAACCCTACTGATGTCATATTATAGATATGGAAGATATGGAGGAGAGAGCCTGGAGGGGTAGAGGTAGAATTTCCAAATTCTTTCCTTTCCCCTTATCTAATAAGAGACTAGAAAAGGTAAGGTCTAAGTCTGTTTGCCTGCACTCCATGTTTTCATGAAACTGGAGCGGAATCGGATTTTCTGCAGCATTATGTGTGTGTAATTGAGTCGATTGTAGGTAGGATGGGAAATACAGTGGAGGTAAGGTCATCAGGTATCACTTGTGAAGTTTGTGTAGCAGAGATTAATGGTATTAATCGTCACGATGGCATTTACATAATGCCAAAAGAACACAAGCGCCTCCACCTTTATTTCTTTCCTTCAGATTACGTATAAAAGCGTTTTATTACTCACAAACATCAGAATTCTCTATCTTGGCGATTGCATTCTGTAGCATCAGTTGGTGTCTTAGCCATAGTATCTACTATAGTGCATCTTGGTAGTCCTCCCATTCCAGCCCAGGATGCCCCAGGAATTGCTGCCCCTCGAGTCCACACTCATCCACCATACCTTTCCATCAGTAATATCCCTTCCCCGCAGCTTTCTTAGTTCTGATCAGTAAAAAAAAAAACAGGGCGTGCTACATGTTCTCGCATAGTGAGTTATATCACAACGGCGTCCCATTTAGCGATAGATTTATTAGGTTTAGGCTTAAGGGGAATTTACCCGGATGGTATGAGATGGGAAGGTACGGGGGGTGGCATTCACAGCGGGATATATTTGGTGGAAGCGTACTTTCTGGCAACTTGGGCATTCGCTCTGTGCAGAGGTGCGTGGGTTAACTTATGTCTTGTTACAATAAACCTGGCGGGTTGTCCTAAGTTTGGATGAGTACAGTACAGGTTAAGTTCGGTTTGGCCCGTGGTGTGCTGGGTTGGGGGAGTAGGAGTTTTGATGTTCTGCAATGGGTTCGGGTGGTTTTGTGGTCATGCGGTTTAAGCGGATAAGACGCAAAGTGGCTTTCACGGGGTGTGGAGTGAGTGGCGGTATCACGGGAGCGTTATACTTGTGTAGAAGCCGGAAGTGCTTGGAAGGGTGAACTAGCACGCGGAATAGTCTAGTACTAGAAGCCTAATGAACAACCCAGAGAGCAAGGGGAATGAATCGAGATTAGCTACGGCGGCCTATAACGACCAAAACTGCCACTACCTACAAATCTTAAAACTTAAAAATAAAAAAAACCTAAAAGTCCCTAGAATAATGGGAAAAGGGGAATTGAGCTGAACTTGAAAAAAAAAAGCAAAGTGGAAAATAAGGAGTAAAACAGGAATTCAGGGGAAGAGAGCAGACAATCAATATGGAAATAGATCCTAGATGATAGAAAATAGGAAGATAATGAATTCAATGATGATATTATTAAAGTTGTGTGGTTATGCGAATATACAGTTGTGTGGATATGCAGGTATGAAGGGATACCGAGGTGTGGCTACGAGATAGATGGTCATACAACATGTAGCTTTGTAGTGTGTGACTACTAGGGACTTAATAGTGGGCTCTTGTTCATATATCCTATGCTGCTGGCCATAGACTATTTATGTTTGGTTTTGGTACTACCAGTCGTCATCGGGCATTAGGCAGCGTCCCGAACTGTCCGGCCTGTCAGTCTTGGAGGAGGAATCAGACAGACTACCAGTGGTAGTGCATCCTTTTTCCACTCCACGGACAGCCAAGGGCAGGTGGAGATAGTATGAGATATTAGTGTTTGCCACTAGCTGAGAAGCTCGCGGACTCGACACAAGCTTTTAGCTTGAGCTACACAAGCCAACTTATTCCCCGAGCTGAGCTAGCTTGAGCCTGTATAAACTCAGACTCAAGCCAGACTCAAGCCAAGCTCAATCCTTTTGTGATATTTTTTTTCTACACCTTTGATCTTAAATCTAGCAAGGGGTAGGACGCGGGGAACTTGAGACCAGAAGAGATAGGGAAAGGCTGAGGAAGGCGGGCGGATGGGTATTAAAGTAAGAGAAATCGCAGTTGATACTCGGAAGCTGGGAAAAGTAACTTTAATATAGGGAAGAGTTTTCCTACAGCTGGTCCTATACTACTTTTTCGAAAGGCTGGCTGGGTTTGCTAGAGGTTGAGGATTGGGAAATTAAGCTAGATGCAGAGGAATCGCAAGTTGAGGAGGTGGATAGACATAGACTCTTCCATGAACATTCAAGACATATTCGATTTTGTTTTTCTATGTTTGATATTTGAACATTATATTCTCCACATATCACTCTCAGGCTCCCCAAGCCTTCAAAGAAAGTTATATTCTATGAATACTAACAAATTCAGGCTCAGTTCCATCGGCCCATCAGCCGAGCCAGCTTGAGTCTACGGCCTAGCTCTACTCGAGTCAGCTCGTAGTATACACTACAAGATACCCCACTGGGCTTGGTAGGGCCCTGGTAATTTTTCCCATTAAATCTTTTTAGCCCGTATGCTCAGACACTTCAAGTTCAGGATTTTGTGCCCCCTACTGTTTATTATCTTGCAAATTTGGTGTTACGTTGGTAAACTAATAAGCAAGCAAGCATACATCTTGAAGAGAGAAACTGGTTTAGAAATTGTGCAGATATGTGGATCCGACTCATCCGAGGTGGTCAATTGAGTTTTCCGGGAAACCTTTGGGGAAATCTCGGCATTCTGCGGATAGTCAGCTTCCATAGTTTCAGTAGTTTGGCCTTGTCACAACATCAGCAATGTAGTCAAGAGAAAGATTTATTGAAGTGCTTGAAAGAGAAATTGAACGTGGGAGAGGAATGAATTGGTTTGGCCTTATCTTAATACTCGGAGGACTTGATGATCTACTTAGCCTTCATGTCTTTCCTGCGGGAATATCCTTTATCATACTTCACCAAGTACAGTATATTACATCATAATACATCACTCATAATTTCTCTGTGGTCCCCAGAATTGCCCTCATTTTTGTTGTCCTGTGCCCAGCCTTCATCCCTAATAGCTGCCATCTGTGGCCACTCCCCGCAGTCCTTCACTACACACTAGAGCCCTTTTCTACACTCCAAAGTCTTCTGATACTCCAATGGTTCAGTGTATCTCATTATACTGATAAACGCATAGTGTATCGGGTTCGCCGGCCATAGCAAGCTCAGAGACCCCCAAGTGATTTACCCTACACAGGACTGTCTTCTTGGAATTATCCCCGCTATCCCTGTCAGGTTCCTAGACGGTTTGGTACACTTGCATTAGGTATCAGATATTTGGTTTGATAATGTTTCTTTCCTACCCTATACCATTGGGCATACAGGAGCTGGCGCACTCGGAGAGCATAAGTTCCAGAGATCATGGAGGATCATGTGATATCAGGATGCTGGAAGGGATCATGATTCTTTAGCACGGTATGCTTCTTTAGAGTTCAGGGAGCTCAGGGAGTTTTTTGGTATTGTTTGTTAGATAGAGTAATATATCCCCTGGCCTGTCCTTAGCCAGTAAAGGGAGGATCCAACCTTGGCTCTTTCTACCAGGAGGATTTTTTCTTGATCATATTTTCTCAACTTCAAGTTTATTAATCTTTTTTCTTTTTTTCCACATGCTATTTATCTATACCCAATGATACCTATGATGATAATTAAGCTTATTACTTATAAAATTCTGATGGTTAAGGGACATTTTATCTTTTTCCATTTTTAAGTTTTGATTTTTAAGATTTGTGTGTAGTGGCGGTTTTGGTAGTTATCCCTTCGCTCGTAACAACGGTTTTCTGCATGTCAACAACACCACAATAAGGAACATGAAAAATCTAGGGAATTTATTTTAGGTGCTCTACTATGTAAAAAATTTATCTGAGGCAATAGGAATATAATATCTGTTGTATTTGATTGATAATCTGGTGTCTCAGTGAGGTCACTTTCTCCATACTAAAGTTCCATTTAGAAGTAAACCTAAATAAATCCTGCGAGAATTGGTATTATTCTATAAAATTTAGCTCCAAGACTCTTTGTCATACAATTACCACCTCTCCATGATTGTAATATTTATTGACCACCTCAGGAGTAAGATTTCAGTAATTAGATGTCTGTAGTTTGTGCATCTTTTTGTCATTTTGTTGTGTTTTATATAGATGGCAACAGGTTTTTTGGTGGTGTAGTGTACTAAAAACCAGCAAATCTTGACCTGCACATTCAAATTTGCACAGCGCAACTGGCAGTACTGTGCTGGTGTTGATCCATGAAGAGTGATTCTGGGGCGAGATTGGGCATCCTGCTGAACGACCTTGTCGCTTCGAAAACTGTAACCAGCGTTTGAAAATCACAAATCAAAGATGTCTATCAGCAGAGGAATTTGTCATTCCCTAGCATGCAGTGCATTACAACCGAAACCGCTTGAGTGAGAACCGATGCCATTCATCTGCTCAATGACTCCCATCAACCAAGCCCACTCAAAAGCAATACTAGATGCCACCGTCGCCAAGCGGCTCCTCATCAAGGAAGCGTTTTATGGTAGTACAAGTAAGATCGTACGATCGTACAGTACTCGTCTGCCGGTAGTACTGCAACATTCCGAGAAAATTCCAATGGCTCTGCCGATGCAGCTTGTCCTTTTTAGCCGAGAGGTGGTTACCTCGATACTATTTACAGGCTACACGTGTCGATACTATATTAGTACTCGAGTACACGTGTAGTGCGAATGGCAGGAGCAGCCTCATCGAACTATTCTGTCCTCTGGTAGATGATCAAGCCCACAAGCGCGATCGCACCCCTCTTCAAGCGGGCGAACCTAGGCGATTTTTCTGCCCTCTTCTCCCCTCCCCTGCTTATCATACAGGGGTTCCGTTGAAAGTGAGCGACTAAGCGTTAATCTGGCTGATATTCCCTTTTTCCCTTATTGGCGCAGTGAGTCTCTCCCGCGAGAGATGGAATTCACTACTTGCCTATCGGATATACCAGTGCTTATCTCCCCGTACCCTGCATAATACTGCTGGAAGAGGTGAAAGGAATAAACTTTTACGGACTTCCACGCTTAATATATTGGTCATGGACTAGCCGTTTCTTGCGGGGTTCTGGCACCGCCTTCCCTTATGATATGATTGAGTTTAGTTGGCATTACAGTAAAGCATACAGCATATGAGTGATAGTGCAGGGAGCCAGGTCTACGGCCGCAGATGTGCTGCTAGCCGCCAGGTTTGTTGCTTATGCCGGTATGATCCAGGTATGAGTAGAGTGATATAACATAGGTGTGGAGGGGCCTATTTGCGATTAAAATCGGGGAGAATGAGAGAGCCATATGCTACAACGCACAGTAGTCTCCGATACAAAGAGTTCCAAGCCACCCCACAGAGGGGCAGCATTGTTGTACGGTAGTATGGTGGTTGAGGTGTACGTTGAGCTTCAAGTTAATAGGCTATGATGGATGGAGAGTATTGTGGTTCTTATTCTTCTACCTCGCCTGGAGGAGTCCTATATATACACAATCTCTACTTTACAGAAACACTTTTGTTCCCATCGTGCAACTGTCCATCCCATCTTCCTCTCAACCTTTCGCGTCTCCCAATAAACTCCTTCAAACTTCTTTCCAAACGGTTCCCCCTTCCTTCTCTTTAGTCGTCTCATCCTCCTACAGAATTTCCTTTAGCTACCGCAATCCTTAACACTGCTGATACCTTCCATTGTTTCCCAATCGTTGTAGTGCGACAGCCTTCTTGTTCCATCTCTTAGCGTACCTTAGTTCCAAACGTCGGACTCCTTCTAGTGTCAATTCCCAAACCGTTCTAACTCCCTAGTACGTTTCCTGACTGTTCTCAAAACATCTCCGCTGCAGCTAACCTTCCCACAAAACAACCATCGCCTCAACTACCATAATCTGCAACCCGTTCCAAAACCTAACTCTCCTCGTCCAAACATCCAGTGTCGTAGTAGTGTTAAGGATATGGAACCTTCGCGAATAATTTAATAGAGCTGAGCTAGCTGTATTTGGTTTCGTATTACTCGGGTAGCGGTGGTAGCAAGCGCTGACTACTAGTCCCAAAAGATAGAAGACGAAAAAGTGATTTATATGGTACAGTAAATCATGCTTCTCTCTTTTTGTTGCTTGACCATTTGCTAGTTTGGTGTTTTCGGTATCTGCTCCATGGCCCAGGCACGCCTCTGGGGAGACCTGTTGTATTTCCGTGAATTTACAATGTGGTATCCTTATCGCAAGCAAGAGACGTAGCGCTTTTCGCGGTGATGTATTGGTCCCCAAGTATAGCAGTTACTGTGCGCGCATGTGCTGAATCTGAAGGCGCTAGGATAATAGAAGCCCCGAATGATAAAATGGGACCTATTATTACCAGTACCAGTACTAGTTCTTGGACTTTGTTATCTTGCCTTTATCCACACGTCTTGCTCTCCTATCTCCAGGCACCAGTACTGCAGTAAGGCCTGCTTCGGTGCGTTAGGTGGGGAGCCAGATATACTTTTAAGTTGAAATATGGAGTGGCTAAGATGAAACTTACAATTGCGTCAAAATAAGACCTCTGAAAGGCTTGGTCTTGAATATAAGTTAAAGAGTTAGACTATGGCGTCTTATTGCGATTTCGAGACAAAACTAGGATCAAAATCTTATTTGAATGTACTATACTTGTACTATACCGTACTCTACTGGCGCCAGCTGGTTTTTGCTAGTTCATGCGGTACCGGTAGCTCGTGGCAAGGCTACTCAGACCCTGTCTTAAGGCTCAATGCCCGTACTGTACCACATGGCGGCGATGCACGGCTTTTAAACGCAGCACAGAAAAAAAATAGTAAAAAGAATCTGGTATATTGGGGCCCAAGAGAGCGGGAACCTCACGCCGGAGCGCGACTGGCGACTTTCGTCGGGGGTTTCTTCATAATATCAGAGAGTGGAGTGCTTGTGGCACCAGTCGCAGGGCTGGTTGAGAGGCAGTAGGACGAGCAATTGGGGGGCTGAGCGTGAGTGCCTGATGAAATTGGGGAACGAGCAAAAGTCCCAAAAATACACTCGAAACAATCCTGAAATTCGTCAATCCTCCTTGCACCTTTTTGCCTGTAAGCCCTAATTCCCTCAGTAGGTATTTGTGCGGATAGAGCTAGCAGAAGTGGGACCCCTTAAAGGCTGCTCCTCCCTTAGAAAGCCCTCTTCTAGTGGGCTACACTATATAAAGTCCAAAGCTGCTCTGCAGGGTAGGGCTATCAGGGGGATTGTTCTTGACTCTAGTGGTGAATTTTAGCGTCCTCTAGTGGTGCGGGCCCGGAGGTATCGGCCAGTATGGCATATAGTCACAGTCTTGGTGGCCACAAGTTGTCTCCTGGCAATCGCATCCAATTAAGTCAGCTCCAACATCCGTCTTCTTCAATAGACACTTTTGAATCCCAAAGTAAGATCTAACTAATACCTTTTTACACACTCTACTAATAAGCTTCTAGTTGCACTCAAACACGGGGCCAACCTTGCAATAGACCTGAACGACCAGAATCGGAATAAACCATGGAAACCACTTACCTTACGAGCGCCGACCATCATTGCTTCCCTCATCATTACGGTTGCTCTAATCGCGCTTATAGAATATATCAATAAAGTCAGCATTGAAGAGAAGGCACTATTCTTTGCAGAAAAGGCGGAGGACTTTCCAATAGGAGTAGTGTTTTGTTACCGATATCTACCTCAGATGATAGTTGTAGCATTGGGAGTGGGCTGGGCTGCAGTGGATCTAGATGTGAAGCGACTGGAGCCGTACTTTCAATTATCAGAGCCCGAGGGAGCGACTGCTAGCAACTCGATATTTCTTCACTATCCTTTTGACTTCATTGCTTTTGTGCCAATTAATGCTGCCAGAAAAGGGTGCGTTTTGGCGCATATCCACTCCGCTAGAGATATTCATAACTAACGATGTGTAGGCACTAGAATGTATTCTGGGCCGGGTTGGCCTTATGCTTGATTTTCTGGGTCATTGCGCCGTTAAATAGTTCTCTCCTGACTACCCAGCCAGTGACACAAGATATAGAGACACCATTCAGGACATTCAAAAAGCTCACACCATTCGATGATCAGAAGGCGACCATGAGTGCTTCTTTCCTGTACACTAGCTATGGTGTAACCTGGCTGGGGGAGAAGGTGCATTCATTCATGACCAGGGAGCTCATCGCCATACCTTTCAAGCCGGCAAGCTATGGCGAAGGTCAAGATCATTTAAAACGAGGCAAAGAATCCTGGACCGCCCAAACAAGAGTATACCAAACTGAGCTCGCATGCACTCCTGCTGAAATAGAAGCTTCTAGTGGAACTAGGTACAAGTTTAGCACGGAAAAATGTACATACACCATGGACCCTCTCAAGTACTCCCCCGGGAACCCTTATTCTAGCTCTAGCGGAACCCGGAACATGATCTATATCAAGTTCGCCGCTCTGAGTGAAAGCATGTGCAAAACCTCGAACTTATTCCTCGCGATCTGGGCATCACGGAATACCCATAATCAAACCGATGAGCTTGATCTAAATGCTCTCTACTGTGAAGCAAGCTACTACTACCGAACTCATAAAGTCACAGTGGATGGGACTGATGGCTCCATTATCGAGGCTGACCCTGTTGGGGAGCGAACAAATTTCACCCAGGAGGACAAGATTATCAATATCGATATATTTGAGGAGAATGTGAGCGCAGCTGCCACGAACTACGAATTAAATAGAAAGCATTTCTCGCACAAGGCTCCGGTTTCTATGTTAAGATTTGAGGACTGGGGCCTTAATAACCCGACTAGTCAGATCTCATATGTTATTGGATTGTCGCCGGGAAAGAAATTCGACGACTTTAAAGACCCCGTGACCTTCAGGAGCGGGCTAGAAAGAATGCACAAGTTGCTTTTCAATAACGCCTTAGAAATACTTCTCGTGCCCGATTCCAGTGGAGAGGAGGTTGTGGGGAATAGGGCAATTAGAAGCGTAGGCATTATTGTTGTCCCTCTAATTGCTCACATTCTAGCCAGTTTTCTAGGATTAGTAGTTGTCTGCCTTTGTGGAGTGTTCTTCGTCTCTTACAATAAACAAAATAATCTGGCCAGTGACCCAGATACCCTTGGAACGAAGATGGCCCTGGTTGCCCACAGCAAGACACTTCTGAAAGATTTTGATGGCACAGATGAGTGCCCGGCTCCTCATTTGTGTATGGAGCCAAGGAAATATAAACTTGGAAACTTGGAACCTGGGGAGGTGAAGGTGGATACAGACTGGATGTTGTAAGCAGTAAAGTTAATTCACTGGTTCAAAACCCACACGCTTCTTGCACTGTCCCTCACGATAGCAGATTAGTCAGTCCGATTGAACTGAGTATGTGGACGGGACTTGTAGCAACACTTGTGAATGTTGCCTTATTGACGCTACTCATTGTCCTGTATAAGTCTGCCTCGCACTAGAATGGTAAAACTAGACCAAACCCATCCGAGATTACTCGACAATGCTAATTTAGCGGTTAGGTCTGCCAATGCTTTCCGACACACAAATCGTAACCCAGATCATCTTCTCTTTCATTCCAGCCGTCATTGCTACGCTTTTGGAGCCATTCTGGGTCTTAGTTGGCCGTTACCTTGCACTGTATCAGCCATACACTGAACTTCAGAGAGGAAATGCGTCACCAGATTCCTCTCTAGGCCTTAAATTCACAAATATCCCCCCTATACTCATCGCCCCACGTGCGCTTCGTCATAGCCATATCATCCTCTTCCTAGCGTCCATGATGGCTATCACGGCAAACCTCCTCGCTGTGGCATTTGGTGGAATCTTTGGACCGGGTTTTAAACCACTAACGTCCGACCTAGCTGTGACGTACCCTTTCACCACTACCATCAACACAGAGATCCAGATGGAGAATCCGAAGCAGCGGGCTCTCGAGGGGACATTCGCCAAGGATGCGGAGGAGCATTGGCTGGTTGTTAATACCAACGTCATTGAAGGCACAGATTTGCCAGCATGGGTCACAGACGAATTCTACTTCCTCCCGTTCGAGTGGGAGCCAGGGAATAAGTCTGACTTGAGGACATCAATGACACAAGGATATGGAGGGAGTTTGACATGCCAGTTGCTTCCCGGTGGCGCTTACCACAGTTTGGGTTTGATGGGCTGGAGAGGTGAGGCGTTCACAGTCAACGTCACGCTGCCGGTGCCAGATGGTGGCTCTTTGCGTTGCAGGAGTGAAGGGATGATGTATCCCCAGATTTTAGAAGTAGGAACCCACCCTTTTGCAATGGAGTGGGTCTGGGGCCTCCAAGCCTTCGACGGAAGTGACAAAAAAGCTATGCAAGCCTGCCGTAGCCTAATCCTTGCCGGTTGGGGCCGTGGTGAGGCAAATCTCAAGAAATCAGACAGAACAAACTACGGGATCAGGGTCCTACAACTATACAATCCAACACTAGGATAATCTGCAGTCAGCAAATTTCCACTGGCGAGTTCAAGGGGACAGTAGATGGCGAAGGCCGCGTGAAAGGATTCAAGCTCATCGGAGAGCTCAAATACAATGACCCTACAATCTTCAATCGGTCCACCACGGTCGGGAACTTCACAGAGCAGCTGGCAACGCTTTTCCGCCCACCCCCAAGGGAAGAAGGTGGCTTGAGCATCATGCACAACGACAACTCATCCAATAGCTTCTCGCAGTTCATCGGCGAGTACCTGATCAACAAGACACTCTCCGATCCCACAACTCCATCGGAAAGGGCTTCGAAGATGCGCAGCAGGCGCTATCAATGGTTTACAAACGCTTCTTCACCATCCTGCTGGCCCAGAACCATGACAGGATATTTGTCCCTGCGGGCAATGTGCGCAGATCCGAAGTTGGCGAACTCGAGTCCCTGAAGCCACGGATGTCGATGGATCCGGTGATGTTCTACCTCGCCGTGGTCATACTGTGATTCCAGCTGATCACTGGAGCTATAATCTTCGCCTCGAGGCCAAGGTGCTTCCTGCCAAGATTCCCGCGTAATCTCGTTTCTGAGATTAGCTTCTTCCATGCAAGTAGTGTTCTGTCTGATGTTGCTGGAACGGCGAACTTGAATATGAGCTCTGCTGTGCGCAACAGGCATTTGAAGGGATTGGGGTGGACGTATGGCTATGGGAGGTTTAGGGGGTCGGATGGGAAGGAACATGTTGGTATCGAGAGGATGAGCTTGATCAGGGACTACAAGGAGGCGATGCACGGCAGGGAGTAGTCGCGGGGAGGTTTTTTTTTTTTAGGGCTATTTGGCGTGACATTTTTGAATGCCCAAACATGCCCCCCCAAACTACCCCTTATTTTCTTTTAGTTTTCGGGATTCAATTTGACATTCTGTAATGGGCCTATCGAGTCATAGGGTTATGGGGATGTTTTATCAGTTTCAAGTATATACCATAGATCATAGGCTAAATAGCGCGTGTAAGAATTAACGAATGATAATATTATGAATATATTATTTTAGGACTTTATAATATTACCTGGGAGTTTTCTTGTGACCAGCGAGTGATGTATCATAGCATGGCAGTTCCGTGGACTTCAGCCCTGTGTGCTTCCCCAAAGCATATTTACTAGGGCCATAAGTTCCAATTGCTAGAGAGGCGAGATATATCAGGTTGACCCTTCTCAAAGACTCGTTAGACACTTCTGTGACGGGCCCTTTTCACTCAATGTTTTGTCTGCTAAAAACCAGTGGAAAGCTCTCATTTCCCTCTCTGGCCTGAACCAGCTAACCGCCCACCAGTACCATAGGGTTGTCCAAAGCAAAGAAAACACAGCTAAGGGTGCGTCTGGTGGTCGTGGGTGTTGGAAAGTGCTATAATCTGAAAACACAAGTTGCAACCGGATACTAGAGTTATCTCAAGTTAGCATTTTGGG